>Ga0209427_10004087_pt1 | contig 16944 bp, 10 predicted proteins | sample DeeMarSWOR136_30_FD_187465 | JGI IMG/M metagenome (GOLD analysis project Ga0209427, IMG submission 187465) | Marine sediment microbial communities from White Oak River estuary, North Carolina - WOR-1-36_30 (SPAdes) (version 2) | ecosystem: Environmental > Aquatic > Marine > Intertidal zone >...
GATATTGGCCAGAAGGTGTTCCAAAGCAATTGAAAGACGTTGATGGCGTTGAAATTTCCCCAATGTGGGAGGGATATTTACATGCATCTGATTATTATGGAACTATGGATTATGACATATGTGTTTTTGTATATGGGTCTTATATGGAACGTGTAAAACTAAGAACTCTTTTTGAATATGCCAAACGATTTGGAACTTTTTTGCATGATAATCTAGGGATGAAAAAAGGTGATATTGTAGCAATTGATCTACCTAATTCCATAAATTTTGTGGTTGCATATATGGGTTGTCAATATATTGGAGCGATCGCCCAAGGTATAAATCCTACATATCGACCAATGGAGCTGTTGCACTCCTTAAAGATGACGGAAGCAAAAGTATTCGTTATGATGGATATGCTCTATATTGCAGGTCCTAAAGATATTCTCCCACAAACAAGTGTAAAATACGTAATACCTACAAACTTTGTAGATTTTTTAACTGCTGATGAAGAAACAATTCAAAAATTAGGAATCCCAGACGCTAGAGATAAGCTACCTGAGGCGACAGAACATTATAAAGTGTATTGGATGGATGAAATAATAAAAAACACAGAACCTAAGGAGATAAAAGTTGATATTGATCCATGGACAACACCAGCTGTATACCTTATGACCGGAGGTACCACAGGTTTACCTAAAGTAGCAATGCTTAGTCATGCGAACTTAGTTGCTAACATCTATATGGTTAAGGAATGGGTAAAATTAAATCCTGGGATGATAACTATAGGAAGTATTCCATTTTTCCATAGTTTTGGAATGACATGTGTTATGAATGGAGCACTCTCTTTAGGTATGCAAATGTTACTTTTCCCAAGACCTCCAGATGATGAGACCCTCTCTGAAACAATAAATAAGTTAGATGCACCCCAAGGAATTATCTATGTTGGGGTAGAAATGCTGTTTAAAAGGTTGACTGAATTTGTAGAAAGTATGGGTGTAGAAAAGTTTAAGGAAAAATATGACTTCTGGAAAAAACTTAAGTATTGTACTAGTGGGGCAGGACCTCTTCATGATTATGTAAGAGTTCCTTTTGAAGAGATTTTTTGCCCGATAAGAGTAGGCTATGGTTTGACAGAAACTTCTCCTATTCATAGTGTAGCACCATTCTGGGGACCTAATAAGACAGGAAAGCTAGGATTACCAATGCCTGGTGCAGATTGGGCAATCTTCCCTTCTGATAATTTTGAAGCAGGTCCTATAGCAGATGGAACTAAAGAAAAAGGAGGTTTTGGAATCGAGAATACGGGTGAAATTTGTATTGCAGGACCCCACGTAATGATGGGATATCTGGGAGTTCAAGAAGAACAAGAAGATAACTTGAAAATGTGGGGTGGAAAAAGATGGTTACTAACAGGAGATATTGGTTTTATGGATGAACATGGATTTGTAGAAATCCGAGATCGGAAAAAATCACTTATAAAAGTTTCTGGTCATTCTGTTTTTCCAAAAGAAGTAGAGGAGCTGCTAGGACATCATGAAGCAATTGATGAGGTTGCGGTAGCTAGTTTACCTGATGAAACTACCGGTGAAAAAGTAAAAGCGTGGATCACATTGAAAAAAGGTTATAAAGTTGGTAAAAATATTGAAATTGAGGATATAAAACAATGGGCTTTAGAGAATATGGCAAAATGGAAGACCCCACGATTAATAGAAGTCGTCAGAAAGATGCCTGTTAGTATGACTGGCAAAGTTCAAAGGCGTGAACTCCAAGAAAAAGATATCGATAAACTTAATCAAGGAAAAGAGATTAAAGGTTAAACAAAATAAATTTTTTCTATTTCTTTTATTTTTCTGTATTTTTTGATTTTCTTATCATAATCAGTAATTTAAATTAAATATTCTTAGTATTATTATGAAACCAGAAATTGGATTTGTGGGTCAATTAAGCACAGAGGATATTTTAGAGGATTTAACTTTTGCAGCAAAAAATAAATTTGAGTGGTTTGAAATTGCATTGGATTGGAAGCAAAATTACGACTTAAGCCCTAAAGTAACTAAAAAAATTAGAGAAATATCATTAAAACATGGAATAAAATTAATTGTACACACCCCTTATTACCTCCCAACAAGCACTATGCTTCCTGAAATAAAAAAAGGAGTTATTGAGAATTTAAGAAAGGCAATAATTTTCGCAGGAGAGGTAAAGTCGGATAAATTGACGATTCATCCCGGATTTCCAGAGATGCCCCCTCCTGCTATTAAATATTGCTATGAATCCTTATTAGATAATTTACAAAAGATAGTCGATATAGGACAAAAACATAAAGTTAATATTTGTTTAGAAAATTTTAATAAACCTTTACTCTGCTCAGAATTAAAAGATTATTTGTACGTGCTAAATTCTATTGACGGACTTATGGCAACTTTGGATGTTGGACATGCAAACACAACAGATATTAGTCCTTCAGTATTTTTAAAGGAAACAAGAGACTTTATAATAGATATGCATATTCACGATAATAACGGAAAGCGAGATGAACATAAATGTCTTGGTGAGGGTACGATTGACTTCAAGGAATTTTTCTCAGAATGTAAAAATACTAATTATTACGGTCCATTCATGTTAGAGCTGTTTCCATATGAAAATATCATTGAAGGTAGAAAAAGATTTTTTGATCATTGGGAAAAGATATAAAAATATATAAACCCTTATATGGTTTCTGTGATTATTTTTTACCAGTTTACTTTTTGTTTATTTAAGGTGTTTAGAATAGTAGCATTTATTAAATCGCTTAATTCTATACTTTCTTTCTTACCATTATTCCTTTCATTAGCCATTGTAATCGAAAATATAAAATTATCTCTTGTTTCAATAATTACACTATAGATTTTTCCTTGCCTAAAACTAAAAGCCTTTTTAATTTTTGATAATGGAATTTGATAATCTTTGTAGAAGTCATCAACAGAGCTCCCTATTTCTGTTAGACTTATATTAGCTTTTTTTATAAATGATAATTCAAGATCAGTTAACAAAATTTTTCCAAATGTCATTTCAAACTGCCATTTCTTCCCCACTTCTCCTTCACAGAAGTATCCATCGGAATTATAAAGCAACGTCATAATGCTTGATTTTATCTCTTACTCATTATTATTTCATTATAATTATCTATATTTTATTTTAAATTTATCTAATAGTTGTTCTACGCGAGAAGGGTTCATTATTAGACATCAAATAAATATTTAAAGGCTGACTAAGTTGGTTATATTAAAGACTATTAAATAGAAGGATTAACCAAAAAAATGACATTACAAAAAACTAGAGATTTTATGCTACAAGAAAAAATGATCTCTTTAAAGGATAAAGGCAAAATAATGAATTTGGATAAAGAAACAATTGGTACATTTGCAGGAAAAATAATAAAAATTGGAAACACTTACAGGATAAGGGACCTTGAAGAAACTCCAGTACTAACGGTTCATGAAAAAGTTGTTTCAATGCGTTCCACATATAAGTTCTATAGAGGTGGTGAAGAAGATGACGATAAATATATTGGTAAATTGAAAAGGAAAATTGTATCTGTAAAACCAAGTTATTGGTTTGAAGATCCAAATGAAAACAAAGTCTTTACAATGAAAGGAAATATTTTTGCGTTGAAATTTAAGATTCTAAAAGATGATAAAGTTGTAGCTGAAATCCATAAGAAATTATTTAAAAGTCTAATCAAGGGAACTTACGGTGTACAAATGTCTCCTGATTTGGATGACGATTCTGCTATGTTAGTATTAGGGATCGTTTTAATGCTCCACCATGAAAAAGAAGAAAATAGATAGAGAGCACTTTTTTTTATTTTTTTTAATTTGATTTTCTTCGATATTCCGCATAATTACATATTTTTTCTATGCAATTCACTGGACGATCCCAGAATTGAAATACAATTCCCCCCAATTCTCTTATTTTTTTTGACCATGGATCTGCATAACTTTGAGGATTTATATAGATAACAGGAACTGAGTATTTTTGAGAATTTTTAATAGTAGGAGTAATTACCATTTGTTCCATATCATCCATTCTATCTCTCATATCTTCTCTTAATTCTAAATGTTGGGATATTTTATTGTTTTGGTCCTCGAAAGTTGCCATGCTTCGAAAACCCATCGCGCCATATATTATGATTATATCAATTTCACCAGATTTCATTAACATTTTTGGAAAGGTTATGTACAGATTAAATATGTTCATATCAAAAGTAATATCAATAGGATTAGTCCAACTTGCTGTATGAGGTAACATTTTTTTTAGTTTTGATTGGAGTGTTTCTGAAAATTCAGGTACAATTAGCCCTTTTCGTTCTGCATTATTTGCAATAAGAGCTCCTGGTCCCCCTGCAAATGTTATTATTCCAACACGTTTTCCTTTAGGATAAGGAAAATTTGGTGATAAAAGCATAGAACTTATATCTAGAAATTCTTCAACATAATCCGTTTTTATAATCCCTGTTTCTTTAATCATCGCATCAAAAATTTTCATATTTCCTCCAATTGAACCTGTATGACTCTTAATTGCACGATTACCCGCTTGAGAACCACCCCCATATATGACAATTATTGGTTTCTTTGAAGTGATTTCTTTTGCTAACTGTATGAATTTCTTACCTCTTTTAATTTCTTCTATATATAAGCCAATTACATCAGTTTCTTCATCGTCTTTAAAATAATCTAAAAAATCTACTAAATCTATATTTGCTTCATTACCCACTGAAATAGCTTTACCAACATTAAAATCGGGATATTCAGAATCAAGCCATAATTGACTGGCTAAAGTACCACTTTGAGAAACTATTGAAAACTTGCTTCGTTTTAATTGTTCTCTCCACATCATTGTATTAAACCGCCCTTCACCATTAGGATAAATCCAACTGTTATAAGCCCCTAAACAATTAGGACCAGTAAACCTCATTCCATAGTTGTTTGCGATTTCAATTATTTCTTCTGTTAGAGTATTTTTGCGATCCCCAATTAGTTCTCTAAAACCACCAGAGATTAGTATAATTCTTTTAACTCCCTTCTCCCCGCATTCTCGAAAAACTTGAGGAACAACTTTTGGTGGTAATACTATCATTGCAAGATCAGGTACTTCTGGAACATCTGCAATTGATTTATAAGCTTTATATCCCAAAACTGTATCTAATTTAAGATGGATTGGAAAGATTTTACCCTTGAAATTAGAATTAATGATACGGATTAATAACATCGTACCCATTGTCGTTCCAAACGTATTATTAGCACCGTATACAGCGATGCTTTTGGGAGTTAAAAAATCATGTAAAAAATGAGTTGACATTTCTAATTGTTATTTTTTTCTGTGAAAAATATATAAATTAAATCTAAATAGGAAAATAATGGTAAATTTTAAAACTTATTTAACCAAAAACTTCATAATAGAATAGTAAAGGTTATAAAGAACAAAATTTAAACCGTAAATAAAATTCTATTTTTAATAACAAAAAAAGTGTGATCATATGACATTTGAAACAAATATTACCAAGATGTTTGGAATTAAGCATCCAATTTTTTCAGCAGCTATGGGTCCTTTTTATACCACAGACCTATGTGTTGCTGTTAGCGAAGCAGGGGGTTTAGGTGTCTTATCTCATACATCAATAGAACGAGGAGCGAATATTGGTAAGGAAACTACGGATGTTCAAATTGATGAATCAACTATGAGAAGGATGGGTATTGATGTGGTAGCAGCGATGAAAAAAAATATGGAATATGTAGTAGAACATACAGATAAACCTTTTGGTTTTAATATAAGAACATCAAGAAATGAAATTCAGGCACCAAAAATGTGCGAAGAAATCCCCAAATTTATAATGGAGAACCAGAGAATTAGAGATCAGTGTATTTATGCACTGACAAGTGCGGGATCCTCTAAAATATTACCAGCTAGTAAGACATTTCAGGAATTAAAAAAGAAATCTGAAATTAAACATTTTCATGTTGCTCCGGCTTTATGGTTAGCAGATAAATGTGTTGATTCTGGGGTAGATGGTATGGTTGTAACTGGTGGTGAAGGGGGAGGGCATCAATCTTATGAAAAAGTTGCTACTCTCATATTACTTCAACAAGTACATAAAAAATATCCTGATTTTCCAATAATTGCATGTGGTGGATTTGCTACTGGAGCAGGTCTAGCAGCTGCTCTTGCTATGGGCGCAGGTGGTATAGCTATGGGCTCACGGTTCATCGCTAGCGAAGATTCAGAATTTCATGAAAACTATAAAAATGTGGTACCTCCCGCAAAAGCATCAGATACAATCTTAGTTACCGGTGCTTTAGGACCAATACGTCTATGGAAGAATGAATATTCATTACACCATGGACTTGTAGCTGACAAAGAAGCAAAGATGGCTGAAGAACAGGCACTTAGAACTATGTCTCGTGAAGATTATATAAAAGAACTTATAGAATCTTCCAATGCATATCTTGCAGCTTATAGAGGTGATACAAATTCAGGTGCAGTTCTCCTAGGCCAAAGCATCGGTATAATTGATAAGATTGAAAGTGTATCAAAAATCATCAATGATATGGTGTCTGAAGCAGAAACTCTATTAAAGAGCGCGGTTGGGAGAATTAAATAATTTTTAATTATTCTTTAAGATTTTTTTTTCATTTTGAAATTAAAAAAGGAAATTATCAAAAATATATCAGGGTTCTATTTATTCAACCTTCTATAGGATTTATTCATCCTTTTATAAATTATTTTAAATTCTGAAAAGAGCTTATCATATATTTTTCTATTTTCTGAATTTGGAACAAATTCCTTTGAAATCTCACAACATGTTTGAATCTCATTCCATTTAAGATATCCTAATCCTATTGAAGCTATATATGCTGCACCCCGAGCATTTGCTTGGATCGGATCTACCACCTGTTTAATTTTTCTATCAAGAACGTCTGCCATTATTTGACACCAGATATCACTCTGAGCTCCTCCACCAATCATATTAAGTTCTGGTATAATTATCCCCTTTTTCGGGATTCCTCGCTCTTTAACTACCCACTTTCTTATGAAATCTTCTATTACTGATAATAACCATTTAATATTGTATGCAACACCTTCAAATATTGCTCTAATTATATGTTCTCTAGACATTTCAAATGATAGATTATATAAACCACCCCGAATGGTTGCGTCATCAACGGGTGAACGTTCCCCAATAAGCCAAGGAGTATATATTAAATTATTTGAACCTGCAGGGACATTTTCCACTATTTTATCAAAGATTTTATATATATCTGGTACAGCTTCATCTCTTAACAATTCATCTTTATGGTAGAGAATCTTATCTCTTAGAAAAGTTAAAGATCCTCCCGCTATATTTTGTTCGTTTCCTACAAGATATCTTCCAGGAATAGCTGAAGGTAAAGCACCTAAGTTATGAAATATGTCGGTTTTCTTATATGGAATATGAGTAAAAATCCAATCACTTGTACCAATATATACATGAGCTTCATAATCATTGACAGCACCGGAACCAATTGTAGCAGAATGTATATCTGGAGCACCCATGATTACTTGTGTACTTTTTCCTAATCCAAGTTCATCTGCTACTTCTTTTTTAAGTGGACCTAAAATATCTGTACAATTCTTTAATTCGGGGAATTTATTTTTATCAACCTTAAACATCCTTAATAATTTTTTTGAATAATGAATATTCTGTAAGTTTCTTGTATCTGTAAGCCAATGAAGATGAATTGATGCGGTTGAAGCAGCAAATTTCCCTGTCAATTTAAGATTAACAAAATCTTGAGGTTCTAAAAACATGAATGTTTTATCATAAATATCCGGGAATTCTTCTTTAATAACTAAGATATGAGCGATTGAATCCTTACCATGTGAAGCTGGTCCTCCCGCGGTTCTCTTTAAGAGACTTAAAATTTTTCTTAAATTATATCCTGAGACTTTAATTAATCCTTTATTAAGTCTTTCGATATATTTGGCTCCACGAGTATCCATCCAAATAATCGAGTTCATTAGGTGGTCCCCATCTTTATCAACCGCAACTGTGCCACTCCATTGACTAGTATTGCACACACCTACTATATTTTCAGCTCCAACTCCACTTTGTTCAATCACTTTTATAGTGGTATTCTTTATTGCGTTCCACCAATCATCTGGGTTCTGTTCGACAATACCACCTTTAATAGTATGAATCGGGGTTTCTTGGAAAGCCCATTCTATAACTTCTCCTTGTGTAGAGACAATTGCGGATTTGGGACCACCTGTCCCATGATCTATTGCTAAAATATATTTATTTTGAGAATCTGACATATTTAATATAAATGATGTGTGAGTAAATAAAGATTATTTGATAACGAGTATTGTAAAATAAAACCTCTAATTAAAATAATTTAAATAGCAAATTTCAATGAGTAAAACGGATAACTCATTTTTAAATATTAGTACTTTCATGATACATTTGTATATAAGATAGATTTGATCTAAATACTTAGAAAAATCTATGAGGAGATATTTTGTTTTTTCACAGATCAACAAAACTTAAATTTAAAAAGAATATTAGCGCAATTTTCTTGTTTATTTTATTTTCATTTAGTTTGCTGTCAAATGCTCACGCTTCAAAAAAGATTAATTATGAGAAAAATTGGATTGAAGATTCAGAATTTAATTTATCTGAAAATCACTGGTTTACGATAATCCACGGCGATAATAGTGATGTAAATGCTACAATTCATTCGGGACAAGCTAATTTTGAAGTGTTAGGAGAGAAGAAATATTTCTCATTAATAGCAGACCCACCTGCCGCTTTAAATTGGACTGAAGTAGATAATCCTAATTTCCCAAATCGTCCAGATATTGATGAAATTACATCTGTTGGTTGTAGAGTTTCTCATGAATTTGATGATCAATCTGCTATTCAAAATCCAAGCGTGCATTGGGATAGAAATGTTACAATGCCAGTTAATATGTCAGATTATGTAATTACTAGTGCATCAATTCAAGCTAGAGTTAACGCGACAGCGGATATGAACATTGATCGCTATTATGATTATGTATTTAGTCAGAATGCAAGAGTAAGCCCAACTGTACCAGTAGATCAATATGGAAATGGAGATTATGTGAGATTTTATGTCTTACTTTCAAATTTAGAAAAAAATAAAGTTTATGAGGTAGCTCATTTACAAACAGAATTGCTAGGGGATGGGGGTGCTCCAGGCACAGATTATCTATATGATACTTATATGTTAAGTGTACCTCAAGAAGATTTAATCTATTTTCTTTCTTCATCTCTAAGTACTGATTTCAATAATTTCACTATAACATTAGGGATGCGACTTCAACTTGAAGATAATTCTGCCATTTCTATGGATAGAGACACATTTGATGAATTAATCATAAATTTTGTTAATCTCACCTTTACTTATGAGAAAAGAATAGATCGCTATACCTCTATTTCATTGAATCAAATTGGAGAATCAATAAATGAGACTAGTGTTAAAATTACTGGTGCTGTTCTTAATTTCAAATATAAAATTAATGATACGTGGCCTGATATGATATCCCCTAATTCTGAGTTAAAGATTTTAATAAATAACCTTGAGCTTGAGAAAACTATAAAATTAAAAGAGATGAACTCTACTTTTCAAGAATTATATTTAGGGAATAATGATATTAAAAATCACATTTTTACAGATATAAATATTTCAATCTCAATTATGATATTATTAGCTGATGATTTTGAATTAGATCGTAAAATTGTAATATCAATTGATGATATCTATCTTATAATTTCGTATACAGTATTTTTGAGAGATCCTTTACAGAATCTTCTTATATGGATTATTTTAATCGTTTTATTGGGTATAACTGGGATTTTAGGCAGTCTAAGTATAAAATCTTATATCTTATTACCAAGAAAGCAAAGAAGAAGGATTAATCTTCTATTAAGAACACAAAAATTTAAAGATGCTGAAAATATTCAAGGTATACTTCTCATACAAACTACAAGTGGACTTCCACTCTTTTCTAAAAACTATTCTGACCTAATGGAAGGAAAAAATGAATTATTCTCGGGCTTTATTCAAGCAATTTCGCTGGTAGGGGAAGAAATTTCTCTGAAAAAAAGTTTTCGTTCTAAGGGATTTCGAAAAGATGTAATTGATGGCGTGTATGACGTTATTGAATTAGATTTTAAACATTTCTTTTGTCTTATTTCTGATATAGAAGAATTAAGAACCGTTCTAATCCTTAATGAAAAATCTTCTAAAAGATTGAAACAACAAATATTGAATTTTGGATTAAGTGCTTATGAAAAATTATCAGAAACCATAAAGAATTGGGATCATGATTTAGTTCCATTCAAAATTCTCATTCCAAATCTTCTAAATAATTATTTTGCTTTATATTATAAGGATTTCTTTAAATTAACAATTAAAAGATACGATCTTGAGAAAATCAAGAAAGAAATCAAATTATCTCGAAATGATTTAAAAGTTCTAAATGAAATTTTCAAAATCACTGAAGAAAGTAATCAGTTTAGATTAATGACGTTGCTCGATAGGTTAAACGATAAAAATGAAGACCTTATTATTGATTCGATTGAAATCTTGATTAGCAACAATTTGGTTTGCCCAGTTAATCAGATTGATTTTTAATATCGATTCGTTTCTTTACTAACCATCTTTTTTAACTTTTTAATAGCATATAAACATTAATAGAAATCTAAGGAAGTAAAAGCGATAATTTGTTAGGAAAATCTGTATCACTCCATTGACTTGTATTACAAACACCCACTATATCTTCTACTCGTACACGACCAGTTTCAATTACCTTTATAGCGGTAGATCTTATAGCGTTCCACCAATCATCTGGATTCTGTTCAACAATACCCCCACTAAATGCGTGTATTGGAGTTTCTTCTTACGCCCATTCAAGGACTTCCCCAGTAGTTGACACTATAGCTGTTTTTCGACCCTGAGTACAGTGGTCAATTGCAAGAATATATTTTTTTTTCTATAATTGTCATAATTAAACTAAATGTTGTTCAAATAAATAAACAGTATTTGATTAATTCTATTAAAAATTCAAAACTACATTCAAAAATTAGTTATAAAACAATTCTTAAATCTAAATATGACTCGAATGTAGAAAATCCCTATCTTTAAATAAGAATGTTTTTATAATCATCCTTAGATATGAGATAGAATTACTGAGAAATATTTCTTTTAGATGCAAATTTTTCATAATTTTAAAAAAATTAAAATTTTTAAGTTTATTTTTGTAGCATTGATAATTACCTCATTTTCCTTTAGTTTTCAAACGAATGTTCACGCATTAAAAGGAAATAATTATACTAAACAATGGATTAAAAATGCGGAGTTTAATAATTCTACAGATTCTTGGTTTTCAGTAATAAAAGGGGATAACTCTGATGTGAATGCGAGTATTGATTCAGAACAAGCAAATTTTAGGATTTTAGGTAAGAAGGAAACATTTTCTTTTGTTTCAAATCCTCCTTTAGATTCTAATTGGACAAATGTTATTAATCCGGAGTATCCAAATCCCCCTGATGAAGCGATTATAACTCCCGAAGGATGTTTCGTTTCTCATCAATATGATGATCAAACTGCTATTCAAAATCCTTCAACACATTGGGATATAAATGTTTGCTTACCTGTTAACATAACAGATTATATAATTACTTCTGCAAAAATTAGATCGGTTGTCTATGCAAATGCAAGTTTAAATATTGACCGTGCTGGTGATACTGAAGCAAGAAATGATCACGTAGGTTCAATGGATACTTATGGAATTGGAGATTTTGTTAGATTTTATGTATTAATCTCAGATTTAGAGAAAGAAAAAGTATATGAGATTGCTTTTCTTCAACCTGAAGATTTAGGGGCAGGTGACCCCCCTGGAACAGATATTTTACCAAATACCGATATGATAGGTATTCCTGAAGAAAATTTAATCTTCTATATTACATCAGTTTTGAATAAGGACTTTAGAAATTTCACAATAACCTTAGGTATAAGACTCCATTTCGAAGATAACATTATAGATAATTGGGATTATGACAAATTTAACGAATTAATCATTAAGTCTGTAAATTTAACGTTCACATACCAAAAGAAAATCAACAGAGATACAGAAATTTCTTGGAATCAAATAGGTGAGACCATTGAAGGCAGTAATACAGAAATTATTAATGCTACTCTTAACTTTAAATCTAAAATCAATCATTTTTGGCCATTAACATTACCAGATAATTCTGAGTTGAAAATCTCAATCAATAATTTTGAAATAAGTAAAAATGTCAAAATAAATTTATTAAATACTACTTTTCAAGAGTTTTTATTAGGAGGATTTGAAGTTACTTCTTATATATTAAAAGATACAAATATTACTCTATCAATTCAATTTATAATTAAAGATGATTTTGCTTTAGATGAACAAATTACAATATCTATAGATGATGTTAGTCTTTTAATTTCCTATACAGTATTTATGAGAGATAGTTCCCAAAATTATCTTATCTGGATAATTTTTATCGTTTTATTGGTTATCATTGGGATCCTGAGCAGTTTAAGCCTAAGATCTTATGTCGTATTACCAAGAAAACAAAGAAAAAGGAATGAGCTTCTATTAAGAACACAAAAATTTAAGGATGCCGAAAATATTCAAGGAATACTTCTTATTCATACTACCAGTGGACTTCCTCTCTTTTCTAAAAACTATTCTGACCTAATGGAAGGGAAAAATGAACTATTTTCAGGATTTATTCAAGCAATTTCACTAGTTGGACAAGAAATTTCTCTTAAAAAAAGTATTCGTTCTAAAGGATTTCGAAAAGAGGTAGTTGATGGCATTTATGATATTATTGAATTAGATTTTAAACACTTTTTTTGTCTTATTTCTGATATGGAAGAATTAAGAACTGTTCTTATCCTTAAGAATAAAGCTTCTAAGAGATTGAAGCAACAAATAATGAATTTTGGGCTTAGTGTTTATGCAAAATTTTCAGAAACATTAAAAAATTGGAATAATGATCTAGATCCATTCAATGAAACTATTCCAGAACTACTTCACAATTATTTTGCTTTATATTATAAGGATTTCTTTAAACTAGCAATTGAAAGATCAGATCTTGAGAAAATTAAGAAAGAAATTAAGTTATCTCGAAATGATTTAAAAGTTTTAAATGAAATCTTCAAACTCTCCGAAGAGAATAATTCTTTCTCAGTAATTACTTTGCTTGAAAGGCTAAGCGATAAAAACGAAGACTTAATTATTGATTCGATTGAAATCTTGATTAAGAAAAATTTAGTCTATCCTATTACTCCCCTCGATACTCAATATTAATTCATTTCCTTTTTGATAATCTTAAACACCTTCTTTTGTAATTTTTTTCCAAGTAAAAATAAACTTAATTTTTGATGCATGGAGTTACTAATTAAGTCACCAAAGTAAAAGAAATACTAAAGGTGCTATATTAGATGGATTATGAAGAAATTAAAGCAAAGACGGATTATATTGTAAATAACCCTATACGAAATTTTAAACCAGAAGAGTTAAAAGGAATAATTGAAAGATATCATAAAAACCATCCAAAATCAAAAGAAGTATATGAAAGAATGTGTAAAATCATTCCTGGTGGTGTAGAGCATAATTTAGCATTTAATCATCCTTTTCCAATAGCTAGTAAAAAAGTATATGATTGTTACATGGAAACTGTAGATGATATAGTTATGACTGACTATTTAATGTGTGGAGGTCCTATTATTTTAGGGCATCAGTACAAACCTTTAATAGATAAGGTCGTCGAAACCATTCAAGAAATAGGACCATGTCATGGAATAACACATGAATATGAGTATTTAGCAGCAGAACAATTACAAAAATATTTTCCATCATGTGAAATAATCAGGTGGCTCCAATCAGGTACAGAAGCAGATATGCTAGCTATTAGAATCGCTAGAGCCTTTACGAATAGAAAATGGATTATTAAAATAGGGGGAAGTTATCACGGTTGGAGTGATCAACTTACTTATGATATGCATGTTCCAGGAACAAAACTATTAGAATCTCATGGTATACCCAAACCAGTATTCAAATTTACAGATTCATGTCCACCTAACGATATTGAAGAACTCCGAAGAATGTTTAAAGAAAAACGTAAAATAGCAGCTGTTATAATTGAACCTATGGGTGGAGAAAGTGGTGCAATGCCTACTAGGCCTGGATTCAACAAAGAAGTTGAGGAATTATGTCATGAGAATAGGGCTTTAATGATATCAGATGAAGTCGTATGTGCTTTTAGGTTAAGTATGGGAGGAGGACAAGCATATTATGGATATACTCCTGATATTTCTGTATTTGGTAAAATTGTTGGTCATGGTTTTCCATCTGCAGCAGCAATTGGTGGTCGCGCTGATGTTATGGCAGTATGTGGTGCTGGTGTTACTGGAGGAAAGAGAGCTTATTCAGGAGGAACTTTAGCTGCAAATCCTTTAACATGTGCCGCTGCTTATTGGGCAATCAAATTCGTTGAGGAAACTAATGCTACAGAAATCGCTGGTCGTACTGCTACTCGTTTATCATCAGGTTTAAATGAAGTTTTTGCTAAATATGATTTACCATGGTTCTCTTATAATTTTGGCGGCACAGTCCATTTTCAAACTAGTTGTGTATTTGGATTGAATTTAAATGATCCTAAGCAATCAGGTCAAATTCCTATTCGAAAGGACTTTATGGGTGAGATGGGGGCTGCTTTAGTTGATCAAAAACTAATTTCTGTAGCGGGTAGTAGGTTTTATACATGCATACTTCATACTGATGAGATTATTGATGAAACTATTCAAAAAATAGACAATATTTGCCAAAAAGTTGAATAAGTTTTAAATTCTAAAAACCCATTCTCCCTTCTTCATTATTGGTTCAATTTTTCCATCTTTAGTAATTCCATCAACATCTATTTTTTCTGATCCTATCATAAAATCTAAATGCAAAATACTCTGATTACCTCCTGCCTTAGAAAATTCCTCATCAGACATTTTAACACCATTTTCTAAGCAGGTTTTTATACCGCTCCCCAGAGCTAGATGGCAAGAAGCATTTTCATCAATAAGAATACTATAGAAAAGACGACCAGTCTGAGAAATAGGAGAACTATGGGGAACCAACGATACTTCACCTAAATGGGAAGCTCCTTTATCTGTTTTTATCAAATCTCGTAAAAATTTTTCACCTTTTGCAGCACAAACATCTGTAACTTTTCCATTTGAGAATTTTAATCTTAAATCTTCAATTAAGACGTCCGAAACGATAGGTTTAGTGGCTTTTACAACTCCTTCTGTTTTATATTTATGAGGAATTGTGAATATTTCTTCGGTTGGTATATTTACAATATTATTTATCCCATTTTGAGTAGTGAAATGTGCACTTTTCCATACATGACCTAATGGTAAACCAATTGTGATATCTGTGCCAGGGGCTACAAATTTTAAAGCACTATATTTTTTATGATTGAGATAAGAACACCTTGTAATAAGCTGGTTGATATGATTTTTCCATTCTAAAATTGGATCTTTAGTTTTAACACGACAAATTTCAAATATGGTATCCCAAAATTTTGCTTTTCGTTCATTTTCAGGGAGTTCAGGAAATACTTTATCTGTCCAACCACTCACAGGGGCGGCTACAACCATCCAATTTACTAAATTTTTCCTACGTAGTTCGGACGCAGGTTTATTATACTTGAGGAACGTCCTTTTTGCAATTAATATTAAATTCGAATCTTGTTCTGAGAGGAGATCAGGATTTTGAGCTTTTATAATGAGCATGGCATCCCCTTCTTTAGCTATATCAAATGCACCATCAGTTCTCCAAGTAGGGAATTCTTCAAATGAATCTCTTGGAGCATATTTGTAACGAATTAGTTGGAGCTGATCATCATCCCACATTACATCGACCAGTCTAGCCCCTATTTGATAAGCTTTTTTCATGATTAGTCTCACTAATGGAGCTAATTCGATTGGTACACCTCTATTACCAGATGTTGGCGTTCCAATTAATAATCGCTGTCCACGTTGTAAATTAAGCCCTACTTCTACAATTACTTCAGCATATTTTTCTAAATTTATCTCAAATTCTGACGACAGCTGATTCACTTAAAGATTTTTATGTTTTTTAATATGTTTTATTTTGCTTCAAACCTTTTTATAATTATCATTCTAACTTTAATGTAAACTGGTGAAAATGGCAGAACAAAATGAAATTACTGAACCGTCAAATCTATTTAATAATGATGGCTCGCTAGTTCAGCGAGGATGGGCAAGAAAACCAATTCTAAGATACAATAAAGAATCTATTGGAAAAGGATGGCTTCGAATAAAAGAATGGGATCACTATTCAATTTTAAATAAGGATTTTGGATTTCAACTTACTATTGGAGATATTGGGTATCTCACACAAATGAGCTATGTTTGGCTTGATTTCAACGAAAGAAGACGGGATGGAAAAGGGCTTTTTAAGTTTTTTACAAAATCTAAATTACTCCCTTTAAGTTCTTTAGAGGATAGTAAAATAATATTTCCAACTAAGAAATTTAAGGCATCTATTAAAAAAGAGGGAACCAAACGCATTCTTTCAATTGATGATTCGAAATTTCAAGAAAGAGGATTAAAAGGGAATATAATACTTAAAGATGATCCAAAAATGGATAATACAGTGGTTATAACTGGATACAAAGAGGATCCTAGATTATTTTATTACAATCATAAAATAAATTACATGCCTGCGAAAGGTTCACTATATCTAGGGGAAAAAGAATTTTCTTTTGAGCCTGAAAATTCATTCGGATTGATGGATTGGGGGCGAGGCATTTGGTCATATAAAACACACTGGTTATGGGGTTCTGCATGTGGAATTGTAAATGAA
>Ga0209427_10004089_pt1 | contig 16938 bp, 17 predicted proteins | sample DeeMarSWOR136_30_FD_187465 | JGI IMG/M metagenome (GOLD analysis project Ga0209427, IMG submission 187465) | Marine sediment microbial communities from White Oak River estuary, North Carolina - WOR-1-36_30 (SPAdes) (version 2) | ecosystem: Environmental > Aquatic > Marine > Intertidal zone >...
AGGAGATTTCGAAATAATAGACCAGCAGAAATAGCTATTGTAAGATCTAACAACAATAGGATGGCGAATACCAATAAATCTTTAGTATTAATCAAAAACCAAGTAATAATAGCCCCTGACATACTTAGAATAACAATCGCAATTCTCGGTTCGAGCTTATCTACGATTTCTCCTAATTTCGGTGCAAGGAATGTGGCCAAAAGACCAGCCGGTAAATAGATAAGAATAACAATATAAAGATTATCGCTGAGATTTTCTATAATATATATATTTAGGAAAGGCCGGCTGATGTTGCCGTTTATGCTTGCCAAAAGTACTACGAGAAATAGGATTATTAAGCCAACAATCATCGGTTTGGGAAACCTAAATATTGACGAGTCGGTACCATTGGCTGAAGTTTCCTTTGAATTTTCTCCGTTCAAGAATTTAATTGATTCGTCAACATATCTTAAAAACAGTATACCGGCGATGAAATTTGAAATGCTAAATATTAAGATAGCGCTGTATAAAAGATAAGGATTCTTACTGAATAGCCCTACGGTCAGGAGAATACTGAATCCTACCAAACCCCCAATTATCTGGCCAACAGCATTAGCCGAATCCCTCTTTCCAAAAGCCTGAGAACGGTTATTCTTATTTGATTTCTCCGCAATAAGCGTATCAAAAGGAATCCAAAAAAATCCCGCCCAAAAACCGAGAATAAACATCCCTATCCACATTCCTATGAGGGAGTTTATGATTATGCTAATGTAAAATATAAGATACGAAATACCCCGGCCTATTGACCCTAAAAATATTAAAAAACGCTTGGATTTTGTCCTATCGGTAAGAATTCCAACGAATGAGCTACTTATCGTAAAACCTATCACCATAGAGGATACAATTAATCCAATTTCTAGGCCGCTTGCATTCATATTTTGCCTGCTGATAACCGGAACTAAGAACCCTAAGAAAAAGAAACCCAAACTATTCAAAATAGCGATATAAATCATAGTATTAAAATCTGGTGTAAATCGCTCTTCACTATCCTTAAAAAACATGATTCTGGGCTGCTTGTTTTATCGAACTTTATTTTTAGTTAAAATTATTAAATTCCTATCGATTTTGGAATTATATGAAACCGGGAATGTTCTTCCAACAAGTTCTTGTTGCTCCAGTTCCGATAAAACCTCCGGTTTAGCATCTATAAACGCACAAGTTCGAACTCCGTCTTCCAAATGCCCGATTACAATTCCCCTCTTTAAGGTTCCGTCTCTTTCATAAAAAAAAGTATATGCGTCGATTGTGAGATTTCCATTCGCGTTTATAACCGGCTCGGGCAAATTTTTTTCCAAAATGGTTTTTTGGATTTCTTTCACATCAATTTCCGTCGAACCTTTATAAGATGGTTCAGTTCCATAAATTCCAAATGATTGTTTCGTATTATATCCTCCGTTAGCTACGACCATTATTTTTTTAGAGGGATTTTTGCGAATCACATCTACAGCAGAGACAATTGCGTGCATAGAGTAATTACTCCACGGTCCTCCAAAATAGGGAAGACCGCCCGTTATAGTCAATTTACGTGGATCGTTTTCGGTTATACCAATCTCGTTTTTAATTATCTGAACCACGGAAGGAAAACAGCTGTATATGTCAAAGGAATCAATTTCATCAAGCGTAAGACCTGCTCGTTCTAATGCTATTCGCGATCCTTCTCTTGCAGCCGGTGAATCGTGAAGGTTGGGGCGTTGGGTGACTTTATGAATATTTTTGAGATCTGCCCCTCCCATGAGATAAATCCATTTTTTTCGGTCAATTCCGAGTTGTTCCGCATTCTCATTATTGCTCATTATTAATGCCGCTGATTGATCTACAAACTTATTTGAACACATATACTTAGTATATGGATAATTTATCAACCGATTTTTAGGGCTTGGAGTAGTGATCTCATCTGCATTATAAGGTTTTTGGCTCCACGCATACGGATTTTGGGAAGCAATTTTTGAATAGTGTTCAAATAGTTTTCCCATAACTAATCTATGTTCTTCTTTACTCTTGCCTGTTGTTGCGCATAGTGCTGTCTCAAATAAAGCGTAACAACAGGATGCGAATATTGTTCCGTATTTATTCTCAAATTCGCTTGTACCCTTCCAAAGTTTTCCCTCCATATATTCGGGATCTTTAGGTTCCGGCCAATTCAAGGTGATTTTTCCTTTTTTTTCACGATACACCGAATAGGCAGCCTCTCCTCCCGTGATAAGAACAGCCCGGCTTTTTCCCTCCGTAATAGCTTTAGCAGCACGATTTACCAGCATTTGGGGTGAATCCCCCCCATCAGGTAGATATACTTTTTGGAGAGGATTTATACCAATAATCTTACTAAGTTTACCGGGAGCATCCTCATATGACCAACTATTAATATTTACCATATACACCGCATCAATAAAATCCTTGATTTCATCTACCCCAGTGTCGGTTATGGCCATTTGGCAGGTTTTTACCATTAAATTAAGCGGATCGAGCGGTATAGATGTTTCTTTTGGTTGAGTATATTGAGCTGCACCTATTATAATAGGATTGGTCCTTTCATTCATATCTAATAACTAAATTTAATATTTTAATTATTAATCGTCTTTTCTTAATACTTCATCTAATATTAAATCCAAAAAATAGTTTTTTAATAAGATTTTCTTCGAAATAAATTCCATTTTTTTTACAAAACAAATCTTAAAATTAAAAAATAATAAAACCAATATGAAATATCATGGTTGTGTATTTCTCGTTTTTATTACACATTTACCAGCCCCCAACTCAAATTGCGCCAGTTATCAAACAAATTTCTAATGAATCCTATCGACCGCTTATTGAAGCTTTAAAAACTTATCCAGATGCTAAAATTACCTTAAACATCAATGCAACATTAACAGAACAATTATATGATTTTGGTTATAATGACATTATTGATGGAATTACAACTCTTGCTTCAAGAGGGCAAATTGAATTTACCGGCTCAGGAAAATTTCATCCCCTCTTACCTCTCATCCCTGAACCAGAGATAAAGCGTCAAATCAAACTAAATAATGAAACTAATAGAATATTTTTTGGTGGCGTATATCACCCAAAAGGATTCTTCCCCCCTGAGATGGCAATTTCAGAAGAAGTTTTGAAATGTGTGAAGGACATGGGATTTGAATGGGTTATTATGAGCGGGATCGCAAATACATATCACACATGGCCAACAACATTTATTTCTCAGAATCATAATGGTTTGAAATTAATCTTTAGGGATGATTTAATCTCTACTGATTGTGCCTTTGATAAAGTAAATAATGTTGATGCATTTATTGCTCGAATTTATTATAAGCATACTTCTGAGGATTATTATGTAATATCTGCTCTCGATGGTGAAACGTTTGGGCATCATGTGAAACATGCCATCAATAATTTTCTCATTCCTTTATTTAACACAGTTCCTCATCGACAAGATGTGAAAATGTGTACTATTTCTGAAATTATCGAGAGATTTCCTCTTGGAGAACCACAAGCTCCTAGGGATTCTAGTTGGTCAACCATGTCATATGATATTATCCAAGATGTGCCATTCCCTCTCTGGTTCGATCCAAATAATAAAATTCATATTGAGCAACATCGTTTCTTTATGTATGCTCTCACTTTAATTCATCTCGCAGCTAAATATTATGAAAGTATGGATGCTAAAAGAAAAAAAATATTTAAAAATGCCCGTAATCTACTTGATAGAGGAATACATAGTTGTCAAACGTGGTGGGCATCAAAACGCCCATGGTATGATCCAGATATGATAATGAGAGGTTTAAATGAGGTTATGATGGCAAGTATAAATGCTAAAAGAAGCTTTCCTCCAAATATTTTTGAATTTATTCCAGATATCAAGGAGGCGCTCAAATTAATTATAAATGATATGCTTAAAGCACAAAATAATATTATTCTTTCACTAGAATAATTTTTTATAAAACATCCAAAAAATTAAAAAAAAGAAATTATTGAAAATTTAGTCTTTTTTGAAAGTCTTACCGCAATCTCCGCATTTTATAATCTTAGCATATACGGGTGTTCCCTGCATACTAAAATATAGCACATTACTTTTATCTGGCTCCTCATGGAGTTTACGGGGATGTTCATTTCCGCAATCTGGGCATTTTATTCTTTTGTAATCCGACATTAGCTAATACCTACTGGATTCTTAAAAATCCTTATACCTAATTTTGATAAATATAAGTAATGTTTTATAAATTTAAATTTAGGTTTTATTATTATTGTTTGAGGCGAATTTCCGGACAACTAAAAAAAATCAATAATCCTCTTACATTATTCGCTTTTAATTTTAGCCAAGAGCGAGCTAATACCGGGGTAATTTTTTTTTTGAATACAATATTTTTTAGTTGATGGCCCCCAACGTTTATTTTCAGAAATTAGCTTCATAAAGAGGTTTGAATCATGGATATAGGTCCCTCCTACAATATTAATCCCTCTGGAAAAGAGCGGATCAGGAAAAAATCCTGCAGTAGGACCAATAATTGAAATTTTTTCTGCTTGAGAACAAAATCTTAGAATTTCATCTATGGATTCATTGAGAATAGTAGTACTTGTGATTAAAACTTTATTACAAGCTTCTAATCGAGCTGGATCCAATGTCACTTCCCAATTATCATTTTTTTGCACTAAATTCGCCTTTTTTTCAATAATAACAAGTTGAAGACCCATTTTTTTTATCTGGGCAACTAAAGGTGGAAAAAATCCAACCATTCCAGGCATATCTGTTTCATTTAATTCTAATAATCCCAGAGAATCAGTAGTAAAATCAAAAGAAAAATTAGAATTTCGAAAAATATGTTGGCTAATAGCATTAATTGCTCCAAAACCCAAGGTTTTTTGAAATTCTTCTGAAGATTTGAATTCTTTAGCAAGCTCTATAGGATTCATTCCGATATATTTGGTTAGATCAGTGACTTCTCCGATTTCTTTAATTTTTGGTGATAAACTAATATATACAACCCCTACAGTACCATCTTCTAATTTTAAAGCTCCAAAATTTGATTTTCGAGCATTTTTATCCATTGTCTCTTGACGAGGTAAATACACTTCCTGAATTACAGGGATATCAATTGTATCAGAAATCTGCTGAATAATTTCAATAAACTCATTTGCAAGCGTTATGGTTTAACTACCCCTTTTTAGATTTGTTTTTTTTATGATCTCTTTTACAATATCTTCGATATTTTTACCCGTTGTTTCAATTATTATTTCAGCAGCTGCTTCATAAAAAGGTCTTCTAAACTTTAAGACTTTTTCAATTTCTGCTTTTGGATCTTCTTTATCAATAACAGGTCTAGTTTCTTGACCATCTTTCATTGCTCTTTTATAAATTTCCTCTGCTGTCGCCCGTAGTAATACAATATGACTATTTTGTTTTAGGTAATCAATATTAATTTTATTAAGCACAATCCCACCACCGCATGAAATCACTATTTTATCTAGTTGTGAAGCTTTTTTGCAGGCGCTAATTTCATACTCCCTAAATGTTATCTCGCCATCTTCGGCAAAAATTTCGGGAATAGATTTTCCTGCATCATCAATAATTATTTGGTCTGTCTCTACAAATCTATAGTCATCACCGAGAATATCGGCTAATTTTTTTCCGATAGATGTTTTACCAGTAGCCATAAAGCCAATAAGAGCTATTGAATTCTTCATTATTATTCATTAAAATAAATTAATTCTATCCTTGAATTAATGAAAATGTTTTGAAGTTAATTAAATTATTAAAAATTGATATTATAATTTTACTATATAATCGTTAAAGCGGCGTGCTTTAAAATGAGCGAAAAGAGTACCGAGCTATATGAAAATTTGAAAAAAAAAATTCATCGATTAAATGAACCAGGAACCCAAGAAAAACAATTTGCTGATTTTTGGAAGTTAGCATGTATTGCTAAATACAAAACGCATGATATGAGATATTTATACGATGACACGAGTCGAGAATTTATTGAAAAATACAGAAATGACTTAATAAAGATTAGAGATGAGTTTGTTAAGAATATGGATTATTATGTGGATAAATGCATAGAACGGATGAGAGAAACTAACAAATTTAAAGTCCATTATGCAAAAACCAATGAAGAAGCCCAAAAAGTATTCCTGGATGAGCTTGAAGAAAATAAGGTGTTATATAAGTCTGCTTCTAACGAAGCCATAGATATAGGACTAATTGAATATTTAAAAAATAATAATATTGAAGTCAAAGACACCGCGATAGGTGATATCTTAGCTGAATTGATGGAATATCGATTACCAGCTTATCAATTGGGAGCTAGTGTGCAATTCACTCCAGAGGAACTTGTTGCAAAAATGAAAGAAGTATGTGGTGTCGAAATTGAGCCAATGGGAGAAGCAATAACTCAATATTATAGAGAAAATTATCGTCCCGAAATAATTAGCAATATAAGAACTGCATTAACATCTGCGAATGCTATTGGTGCTGACGATGGTAGTATATTTATAGGAGAAAACGCGGGAAATATAAGCTTAATTACTAGATTAGCAGAAAAACATATCACTGCAGTAGGAATCACTAAAATCAATCCTACTTGTTTTGATGCATTTCTTATAACCAAAACTCTTTCAAGAATCAATAAAGTATCTATGGCATATCTAAGTGTAATTTCAGCACCTTCAAATACTTCTAGTATTCAAGGAAAAACCACATGGGGCGTTTATGGAGCAAAAGAAGTAGTTGTAATTTTTGTGGACGATTGGCGAACCCAAGCTGCCGAAAAAAACCTAATATATAAGGATCTTTTGAAATGTATTGGTTGTAAAAGCTGTTGCTTCGTGTGTACCGCCTCTCGCGCTTTCGGTAATATTTACGGAAGTAGATACGGATTAGGTGCTACAGCCATTATTAGAGAATACATTCATCACGGAATTGAGGCAGCAGTGAAATCGGGACTATTCTTATGCACCGGTTGCGAAAAGTGCAATCATTGGTGTCCGGTTGGAGTAAATTTAGGAGAAATAATGAAAAATTTAAAGAAAATAGCCACTAAAAAAGGTTTATGCCCTCTTCCTCTTAATGAATACAATGAAAAGATCTTAGAAAAAAAAAATCCTTTCAAATAAGAACTATATAAACGGAAGTCGATATTATAAATTATATAAAAACCAATATTATTTCGAAATTTTATGGCAGAAAAGTATACAATAACTGGGCATACGAAAATATTCTGTATAATAGGACATCCTGTTGAGCATTCAATGTCTCCTACAATGTGGAATCCCGCTTTACAAGAATTAGGCTTGGATTACGTGTATGTGGCATTTGACGTACATCCCGATAATTTGAAAAAGGCGGTAGAGGCATTTCGAGTTTTTGGAATTAGGGGAGCAAATGTAACTATTCCTCATAAAAATTCAATTATGAGATTTCTTGATGAAATCGATCCGATCGCAGAAAAAATGGGAGCAATTAATACTGTAAAAAATGAAGATGGTTACCTAAAGGCAACAAATACCGATGCTCCAGGAGCCAAGAAATCTTTATTAGATGCAGGATGTTCAATCGAAGGGAAAAATATTTTATTTTTAGGCTCAGGAGGAGCAGCAAGATCAATCGCATATCTTTTCTCAGAAGAAGCGAAAAAAATTGTATTAACCGATATTATTGAAGAAAAAGCAGTAAAAATAGCAAAAGAGATTAAAAAAAATATGGACGCAGATATTGAGGGTAAAGTTGCGAACGAAAAAAATATTGCGAACCTGATTAGGCAAACGGATATTTTAATCAATGCCACTCCCATAGGGATGTATCCTAATATTGATGTAAGTCCTATTTCAAAGGATTTATTGCATGACGGACTTTTTGTTTTTGATGTGATATATAATCCAATGGAAACGAAACTGATGAAAGATGCAGCAGAGATAGGGTGTAAAACTTTAGGGGGATTAGATATGTTAATTAACCAAGGAGTCATCGCTTTTGAGTGGTTTACCGGAAAAACACCTAATAGTAAATTAATGAAGTCAAAAATAATAGAATTTTTAGGAATAAAATAGTTAGATTCGAGATAATTTCATTATCACAATCAGTAATTTCACCTTTCAAACTAAAATTTATGATAATTAAATAAAATATATTCTTCCTAAAATTATGATAAAATATGATAAACTTCCTGCGTTTTTTATCGGTCATGGTTCTCCCATGAATATTACTCAAGATAACGAATTTACTCGTGATTTAAAGAAGATTGGAAATTCTATTCCAAAACCAGAGGTGATATTAGTAATTTCTGCTCATTTTTTAACAAGAGGGACCTTTGTAACATGTAAATCTCATCCAGATCAAATATATGATTTCTATGGATTTCCAAAAGAGTTATATGAGTTCAAATATCGTCCATCAGGACATCCTGAAAAGGGAAAAATGATTACTGATCTAAAATCTTCCATCAAAATAAGGTGTACAAATGAGTGGGGATTAGATCATGCGGCTTACATGATATTAGGACATATTTATCCTGATGCAGATATTCCCACAATTGAAATGAGTTTAGATTATTACCAAAAGCCTGAATATCATTATTTTTTTGCTAAATCTCTAAAACCACTCAGAGAAAAGGGATTTTTAATTATTGGGAGCGGGAATATGATACACACGTTTCAATACATAGAATATAATCAATACGCTAAACCATATCCGTGGGCGGTTGAATTTGATAATATACTTAAAGAAAATATTTTAAATCTAAACCACGAAAACCTGATTCATTACGAGAGATTATCTTTAAGTTCTAAGGCATTTCAAACTAATGAGCATTATCTTCCAATGTTATACATTTTAGCTCTACAGGATGAAAATGAACCGATTGAATTTATACATGAAGGATTTCAACATGGTTCGATTTCTCATAGAAGTTTTCGAATTGGAAAAAAACTAATGTCATCTTTTTAATGATGTTATTAAAATTTATTAAATCGAATTCATAAAGGACAAATCATTTAATAAGATTAATGAAAAAGCCTATTGTATCGGTGGCTCGCCATAAGGATATTTCCTCGGCAGTAAATTTTTGTCTCGATCAAATTGAAATGCCGGAATTAACAGGAAAAACCGTCTTATTAAAGCCGAATGTTGGTAGAGAAGAAGATCCAAGATTAGGAATAAATACTAATCCTGAAGTGGTCGAGGCCGTTTTTAAATACTTAAAAGAAAACTATAAAGCAAAATTTTTGATCGGTGATTCCCCAATAATTAATACCGACACGAGAATAGCCTTTGAGCAATCAGGTTTCTCTAAGTTATTGAAAAGTGATAGAATAGAATTTCTAGATTTGGATGATCGTCCACCTATTGAATTAAATATCCCTCAAGGAAGAATTCTAAAAAAAATTAAAGTTACGGGATATTGGAATGATATTGATTATATTATTTCCATTCCCGTATTAAAAATGCACATGCATTGTGGGGCCTCCCTGAGCTTTAAAAACTTAAAGGGTTTAATCTACAAAAGGAATAAAATACATCTGCATCATTTCCAAGCTCCCGATATAATTGAAAATCTAAAAAGGTCATCGCAAAAAGTTAAAGAACTAGATGTCGCAATAGCGGATCTTTCCTATATCTTTAAACCTGATTTGGTTGTTATTGATGCGTCCTATGCATTAGAAGGAATGGGTCCCTCCTCGGGAACCTGTGTGAAATTGGATACTATTATTGCCTCTTCAAATTTTTTAGCAGCAGATATTATAGCTCTTGCGATTACGCAACCGGATTGGTCGTTAAAAGATGTTCCACATCTGAAACTTATATCTGAATTACTTCCGAATGCTCCAAAAAGCCGAGAAGATATTAAAATAATTCCTGGATCTCTCAAACAATTTATAAAGCCATTGGAGCCTCCTCCAACTTCAATAAATATAAAATATAAAAATGTAAATCTCATAGATGTTGAGTCATGTTCTGCTTGTTTATCGACTATTTTTAATTTACTAAAACATAATAAAGATTTTATTGATAAACATTTTACTGCTGAAAAGCCATTAAATCTTGCTATAGGTAAAGGAATCACACAATCAGATCTTTATTCGGATACATTTCTCATCGGAAATTGTACATATGAGCACCATGAAAATGGATTATTCATTAAAGGATGTACTCCAGTTGAATCTACTATTCTAAAAATAATAAAGGAACATCTAAAAATAAAATAATAGAAAAAAAAATTATTAAACCAGAAATTATTCATCGAATCTATTACCGCATAAAGCACAATAGTTAACATCAGGTCTATCTGTGAAATTTGCTCCACATTTAGAACAATAATTAATGAGCTCTGTTGGAATTGGTTTAACCTTTTTTTGTTCTGAAGGATTCATCAGAGAAGCGATAATTAAATGAAAACCGAAACCTATACCCCATCCAATTATAGCAAATGCGCTCCATGGAAAACTGCTATATAGCACATTTATAACAATCAGAAAGATACTTATTGAAAGATAAAACCAAGCATGAGTTATAAAGAACGCACCAAAATAAGGTCGTTTCCTAATCTTTGAAAGAAAATGGATTTTATTGTTATAAGATAGATACAGTACTATATGCCATCCGCAGGCAAAGCCCCAACCAAACATTGGATACATCGGGAAGAAAAATATTAATCCCGTTCTACTTACTCTAATAGCCCATATTAACACTAATAATGTCATAACTGAGAAATATAAAAATGCGTGAAGAGTTGTCGGGATTCGTGAAAATAACTTCGAAAAACCCTTTAATTGTTCAGGAGGGTTATTGTTTTTTTGATTTATAATTTCTTTATTATAATTTATTAGAACTCCTTGACTCATTTTTTAAACACTCCTTATTATTTTCGATTAAAGTTATTGCTTTAATTATCATATAGTTCGAAATTATATATGAGAAATGGAGTCCATTTTTTATAGACTGTCAATTTTGCTTGTTTTTCATAAATAATAAGATTGTGAATGAAGAAGTACTAAAGTAAGATAAAAAAAATAAAAAAAAGGTTGAAAAAAATTATTCTACACCACTACCACAGAGAGCGCAGTATTTCATTCCTTCCCTCTCTCCTATCTCCACTCCACAGTTATGACAGAAATTAATTTTTGTCTTTTCGAGTTCAATTGGTCTGAATTCAAGGGAATTTATTGCATTATTATTTTGTAATTGGAAGTTTGAAGTATTTTTATTATCATTCAATTGTTTTGGAATGCATTTTGCTTCACAATAAATACAGCGGTCTTTCTTCTTATCGATGTGATATAGAATATAAATCACAAGTCCAAGTCCAGTAAACGCTAAAAGAAATGCCAATAAAAAACTAAAATCTTCTCTTTTAGTAAGAGTTTTCTTTTCACAATTTGGACAATACATCATTGACATTATTTTACCTCCATATTTTATTATTCCTTTATAATATCATCTTTAAGTTAAAATTAGAAAGGCTAATATTAGAATAATTTAGAGTCCAATCTTTATGAGATTGAAACAAACAAATAGGATACATTTAGTAGATATTAAATTTTACTTCCACAATTTGGACAAAAGTTTTTAGTTTTTTCATCCAAATCCGCTCCGCATAAGGGACAGTATTTGGCTTGTTCTCCTTCTATAACTTTAATTGGTAATACTTCTTTTTTTACTGGCTGTTGATAAGCAATTTGCTTTGGAGGTGATTTTTGTTGCTCTAAAAAAGAACTTACCTCTGTTCCACAATGGACACATCGATTTTTTGGTCTTGAGTAATGAATTATTAAGTAAATTATTAATCCGATTCCTCCTGTAAAGAGTAAAAGTATTATTGCCAAGCATGTATCAATTTCTTGGCGTCTGAGTAATACGTTTTGTTTGCAATACTCACAATACCCTATTGGAGTCGTTGATGGCATAATTAATTAACGAATTACAGATATATGATTAATTTCAAATCAATATTATCTTATTAAAGACGATGTGATTATAAATTTTTATCCTTTAAAAAAACACCTTTCTTAATATAAAGTTAAAAGCATCTTTATTTACTATAAAAAGTAATATACCTTAAAAGAGACCATAATTTCAATAAATTAACTTTTATTGTAAAACTATTATTTTTGAATTATTTTGAAGAAGAAATCATACTTTATCGTAATAGATGGAATTGATGGTGCTGGTACAACTACACATAGCAGTCTCCTCGCTGGATTTTTAGAGGGAGAAGGTTTTAAAATCCATTTAACTCAAGAACCCTCAAATAGTGATATAGGGGAATTAATAAGAAAATTTCTGAAAAATAAAGATATTCCCCCTTGCACTGATGCTCTTTTATTTGCAGCAGATAGAAGTCTTCATTATTATAACGAAATAAAAAGAAAACTGAAAGAAAATTACATTGTTATTTCAGATCGTTATATTGAAAGTTCTATAGTATATCAATCAGTCCAATCTGATGAAATTTCAATCGAATGGGTAAAAGAAATAAATAAATTTGCGGGAGAACCAGATTTAACAATCATTTTAGACATCAATCCCAAAATCTCTCTCGCTAGAAAAACTCAAGAAGATCTTGAAAAATTTGAAGACACCCCTTTTTTAGATAAGGTAAGGAAACTATATCTCAAAAGGGCAGGACAAAATGGATATTATGTTGTTAATTCGGATGATATAATAGAAATTGTTCAAGAAAAAATTCAAAAAATAGTCATTGATAGATTATTAGGATAAAAAATTAATTTGTATTCTTATATTAAATTTATGGTTTAATTATTGATAAAATAATTAAGTAATAGAATCAAAGTGACAAAAAAATATCATCTAAATTAGATTTTTTTAATAAAGAACGGTTGTTTAATTACGTAAAAAGATTTAGCTTTCCGCGTTTAGCTGGAACGCAAGGAGAACAAAAAGCTGTAGAGATCACCATAAAAACTTTTAAGGAAATCGGATTTGATGAACATCAAATAGTAAAAGAGAATTTTGAATTTTCTGACTTTTACTCGACAACTCTTATTAAATTAATTATGATGATCAGTCTAACATTCATGTTAATTCTCGTATTATTTATCTATATTAACCCTTTTATTGCTTTTGGTTTAATCGCTAGTATGGGGCTAATTGTGTTTTTAATATTAAGAGGTTTAAAACACCCTGAAATTCCCGGATTTTGGGGAAAATATTATGGTACAACTCTTAAAGCGACGAATGTATTTGTTAAAGTCCCTGCTCAATCTATTCCGGAAAAGGATGCAGGAAATATATTACTAACAGCTCATATAGACTCAAAATCACAAACGTTTAAGACAATTTGGAGAATATTAGCTTATAGAATCTGGTTAAACGGTGGGGTTTTATTAGGCGCAGTATATATAACTTTAGCTGTCTTTCATTTGTTGAGAACTTATTCTCCTTATTTTTTAGAACAATTAGATTACATCGAAATTATATATCTATTACTAAATATTTCTCTCTGGATACTAACCAGTTTAGTCTCATCTTCAAACATTTTGCTAATGTTTCTTAATACCCATAACAAATCACCCGGGGCTCTAGATAATGCCTCTGGAATGGCTATTGTTTTTGAATTGAGTTCATTTTTCAAAGAACATAAATTAAATAATTTTAACGTGTGGTTTTGTCAGTTTTCAGCTGAAGAATTAGGTACAATGGGCTCCAGAATATTTGTTAACAATCATGAGCATCGGTTTGTTAAAGAAAAAGTGTTTCAACTAAATTTTGATATGGTCTCTTTGGCAGGACATAAGAGAAATAGAGTTGAATATATGAAATCATATGGAATATATCCTAGAAAATCAATTGCTCCTATTTTAAGTAGCTATTTAGAAAAAGTAGCAAATGAAGAAAATATAAATATTTCTGGATTTCATCTAACCACTGGCGCACATACTGATACCGTTCCTTTTCACTTAAGAGGCTTTGAAGCTATAGATGTTGTCACTAGCGCAGCAGCCAGAAAAACTCATAATAAATCTGATACTCCTGATAAAGTTGATCCCCAAATTTTATTAGATGCATGTATCATTGCTCAAAAAGCAATTTTAACCATAGATAATGATAATAGTTTTTAATATAAATGCTAAAGAATGAGATGTAAAGTATGGGTCATACAATTGCAGAAAAAATTTTAATTAATCATTCTAACCTCAAAAATATTTCACCTGGACAATTTATCGATTGTGATATAGACTTAATAATGGTTCATGAGCAATTAGGGGGAAGAATTCATAAAGAATATGAAAAACTCGGAATTGATTACGTTTGGGATCCCGATAAAATATTTTTCATATTAGATCATTGGATTCCTGCTCCTACTATATCTGCTGCTCAAATGCATCAGGATTGTAGAAAATTTGCTGAGAAGTATAAATTTATCCATAATTTTGGATATCAACTCGATCGAGGGATTTGTCATCAAGTTTTACCTGAAATGGGGTTTGCACGACCAGGTATGTTGATTGTTGGCTCAGATAGTCATAGTACAACATATGGTGCCTTTAATTGTTTAGGTACGGGTATTGGCGCTACAGATGTTTCGGTAGTTTTTGCCACAGGCAAACTTTGGTTTAAAGTTCCAGAATCATTTAAAATAATGATATCCGGGGAGTTTAAGAAAGGAGTAATGGCAAAAGATTTCATACTAACATTAATAGGAGATATCTCTACTAAAGGAGCCATCTATAAGTCCTTAGAATTTCATGGTCATGGGGCTAAAACTCTATCGATCGATGGTAGAATGACGGTATCAAATATGGTTGTCGAAGCTGGCGCAAAGTTTGGAATCTTTATACCCGATAATAAATTGGAATCATGGCTAGCAAATCGAACAAGAGAATCCTATAAATTAATAAATCCGGACAATGACTCCGTTTATGAGAAAATCTTTGAGTATAATCTATCTGAAATTACTCCTGTAGTAGCAAAACCATCTGATCCAGGAAATCTCGCGGGAATTGAGGAAGTTCAGGGAATCGAAATAGATCAAGCTTTTCTTGGTAGTTGTACCAATGGAAGGATGGAGGATTTACTTATAGCGGCTAAGATCCTTAAAGGAAATACCGTCGATCCTAATACAAGATTAATAATTATTCCTGCTTCAAAAGAGATATATAAAGAAGCCATACAAAAGGGACTTATTGAAATTTTCATTAATGCGGGGGCAGTTATAGGGAATTGTACATGCGGACCTTGTATAGGAGGTCATTTGGGAGTATTAGGTCCTGAAGAAATTTGCATTAGTAGTACTAATCGTAATTTTAAAGGAAGAATGGGCCATCCCACTTCCGAAGTTTACCTGGCCTCACCCGCTACTGTTGCATATTCCGCATTAAGAGGTAAAATATCAGATCCTAGGGAGGTGTTATAATAATTGGAAAAAATCGTTGGTTTTGCTTATATTTTAGGGGATGATATCAACACAGATGATATAGTCCCTAGTCATACTTTAACAATGAGAGATACAGATGAAATGGCAAAATATACCTTAGAATTTATTGATCCTAATTTCACGAAAAATATTGACCAAGGAAATATTATTATTGCCGGTGAAAATTTTGGAACAGGCAGTTCACGAGAAGAAGCTGTAAATGTTTTCAAAGTCCTCGGAATAAAAACAATTATCGCCAAATCATTTGCCAGAATTTATTTTAGAAACTTAATTAATCTTGGTATTCCAGGAATTACTCTAAATTGGGACGAAAAAAATTTTTCAAAAGGCGATAATTTAGAAATTTCCCTCATTCAAGGGCTTATATTTAACAAAACTAAGGGAGTTAAACTCGAATTTGAAAGGCTACCAAAATTTTTAACGATAATTTTAGAAGAAGGAGGAATTTTAAATCAACTCAAGAAAAAATTGGAAAAGTAAATTCCCTACATTAAATTTTCTATTTCATTTTGGATCTCCTCAACCCTTTTGTTTGCTTTCATTAAAATTTTGGTTTTTCCATATTTATTAAACCAAATATCAAACCTGTTCTTTAAACTGACTTGTCGTCTTCCAGCTAGAAGTTTATCAGCTAAACAAATAATTTTTTCTTCTAAAGTTAGTGGAATATAATTTTTAGCAGGTAAACCCACTAATTGTGCATCATCCTTATCTAATCCCCCCAAAATATGTGTTTCACAGATTCTAGCTAATTCCTCTGGAAATCCTCTTGCTCTAAGAATTTTTCCTCCTATCAAAGCATGATTAAAACCATGAGTCTTCGATCTCCCAACATCATGCAACAAAGCCCCAATTTCAACTAAATTTATATTTACGTCAGCCTTTTTTATTTTTTCTGCTATCTCTAAAGCCTTGTCTGCAACTTTAATAGAATGACGACGAATAGAATAGGGAACCTTTAATTTTCTCAATAAATCTAAAGCAAACTCCCGATCCGGTAAAACTAGGGATAAATCTTCTTCTTTTACCTTTACCATTATAATTTATAAATCAAATATTAAGTTTAAGTTTTAGCTATTACAAAAAATGAATTACATTTAGCTATTTTATTGTTCTATTCCCTATTTATTAATTATTTAATATTAATTATCTTGAAATGAGAGAAGAATTTCGGTATATGATATTATATGAATTAGTATTTTTCTATAAAGTAATAAAAAATAAAGAAATTAAAAAATGACTGTATTGTAACCCTTAATATTCTTCTGCTGGTCCAGATATAAAACCTCCTAAAGCACTGCTTATAGAAACTCCAAGACAAGATCCACCTATACCTCCTAAGGTCACGAATAATCGGTTTCCTTGAAAAAATGCCATTAAATCTTCTCCTGCAATAATAGCTACTAGTATCCATATAAGCAGTACAATCACCCAAGCTAATAAACCGGAAATAACACCATTTCTTGAACCTTTAGCAATTGTTCCAGTAATATAGCCTACAAAAATCCAAGCTAATAAG
>Ga0209427_10004090_pt1 | contig 16938 bp, 11 predicted proteins | sample DeeMarSWOR136_30_FD_187465 | JGI IMG/M metagenome (GOLD analysis project Ga0209427, IMG submission 187465) | Marine sediment microbial communities from White Oak River estuary, North Carolina - WOR-1-36_30 (SPAdes) (version 2) | ecosystem: Environmental > Aquatic > Marine > Intertidal zone >...
CGCTAAAATCAGGATTTCGTCACCTTCTTCCATTCTGGTGTTTGGATCATCTGGGCGTATGATAAGTTCACCGTTTGCTCTTCGTATTCCCATTGGAACACCATCAGGGAAATGATATAATATATCATAAAATTTTCTTCCCCCAAAGTCCACATCCTCACCATAAAAATACAGTTCACATCCGTCAAATGAAAGTATCTCATTATAAACAACCGCTAAGCCCGATGTTCGCGTTGTTTGCACTAAAATTTTCCCGAGAATGTTCCAGGGTTCTATGGAAACAATATTATCCGATTCAAAGACATCCAATGTCTGCCTTATCTTTTCATCAAATATTTCAGCAACAATGTTCATATCCCCGGCATTGTCCCCTTTGATAGCGATTAACGCTAAAACTGCTTTTATTGCTCTTGCATCTGACGCTTGCTTTTCTTCCTGCTCTGCGTTCTCAGAGCATTTTGCAAGAACAATTGCCGACTTTGCCTCTTTTGCATTTACCCGCTCTAAACTCGATAGAGATGAAATTATGCCGCTTCTTGTTATTATATGGGTTGTTTTTGTATCTTCTATTAGAGAGAATAATTCATCGTGAATTTTTTCATTATCTTGTTCGGTAAGAAGAACTATAGATGCACTCTTTTCGCTTTCATTTGCAATAATAAGTTCACGCACAATGTCAGGAACACGATCGCTCCAACCAAGTATCAGTGTATGATCTTTTTCTAAAACCCTGCTGTGACCTTTTTTTAATTCGGTCATCAAAAGAGTGAGTTGGGTTGTTATAAATGCAATCAACATTGAAAATATAACAATTCCAATCATACCTGAAAATATTGTTGACCATTTCAAAAGTGCAGAGGTGGGATTGGGATCGGGAGCAACATAATACATATTCCCGGGATCTGTCATCTCAAGAAACACCATCCATAATTGATCGAATAATCCAAGATTCATTTCAGGAAATAATGCTGCTGCAATGAGTCGCACAATAAATGCAAGAGAAATACATATCAGGAATAGAACAGTCAAACTTATAAACATTGACGTGCTGCCTTTTGTAATAAAATTTTCAAATTTATATTGTAATTTATTTCTTAGGGTGTGGTCCATTGCTTTTTGAAAGTTGTTTATTTAATGTATTTTTAATTATATTATCTAATGAATAATAATCGCCGACATACGCAATATTATGAAGCTTATGGGCAGAATTATAATTTCAATCATCATATTTTGAACTGTTTTTTTACTTCGTTTTATTTTACTTTGTTTTAAATTTAATAAAAATTTTATTATACAATCATAACCTCGCACCCAATTTTCTCTTTCAACCGCTTAACAAAACTCTCTGTTCCCTCTTTACTGATAAGATGCCTCTCCAAAAATCCTGCATCACTCTCAGGATGCCCAATCACAACCAGGTCAGCATTGTGTTCTTCCGCCGAATTTTTAATTTGAGATGCAATATCGCCATTTCTTTCTTCTGTTAGCACATCATCAGGGGACATGCCCATCTCAATTGCTTTTTCTTTCGCAATATCAATGATAACCCCACCGATATTTTTAAGACCAGACACGGCATCATCCTTTGCCCATCCCCCCCCACCTCTGGCTTTCTCCATAAATTTTGTATCAATTACATACAAAAATATCAATTTTGAATTATTCTCTTTTGCGATTTCTATTGCTTTATCTTCTGCAATTTTACAGCCCTTTGACCCTTTGGTTGCACAGATTATTGTATTTATTGCCATTTTTATTATTTAATTTAATTTTTATTAATTTATTAATTTATTAATTTTAATATTATTTTTTCTTACATAATATGCGGAAACACGAAAAGCATCCATATAGTTGAAATTATCAGAGTAACAATCATTACAGGAAACCCGACCTTCATAAAGTCAATAAATGTAATGGGATGTCCTCCCTTTTCCGCAATGCCTGCCGTAACAATATTTGCAGAAGCTCCGATTAATGTGCCGTTGCCCCCGAAACATGCACCAAGTGCTAAAGCCCACCATAAAATATTTGCTTCAACATTTGGAATAACCTGCGAAAGGTATGCAACGATTGGAAGCATCGTTGCTGTGAATGGAATATTATCAACAATTGCACTCATAATAGCAGAAACCCAGATGATAAGTATTACTGCCAGAACCACCGGTGCTAAACCACCCAGACCGCTGCTGCTGACATTTGCAACCCAGGTTGCTATCAACTGTATAAGCCCTGTTTCTACTGCCGCTCCGACAACTATGAAAAGCATCATGAAAAATACAAGGGTGGGCCATTCAATTTCTCGCTCTATCATGTGTGCCACATCCACTTTATCCATAACAACCGCGCTGATCATGAGAAGCGATGCACCAATGAGTGCTGCAATGCTCGGCTCCATGTGAAATGTGCCGTGTAATATAAATAAAATTACAACAAAAATTAATATCACAAGGGAGTGTTTGAGAAGGGCATGGTTTGTAATTTTATATTCTTTTTCAAGGCGAATTAATAATTTTTCAATATTTTCCGGGGTTAAGTTTGCTTTTTTATAATATTTGCCGTATTTAAATTTCATCATAATTATAAGTGCGACCATGCAGATAATCACCACAGGAGTCAGTGCAATCACAAAATCCATGAATGTCAGTTTTGCAAAAGAGCCGATCATAATATTCGGGGGATCACCAATGAGGGTTGCCGTTCCGCCAATATTTGATGCTAAAACCAAAGGCATGAGAAGTGACCATGGACTTATGCGAAGAATAAGTGCGATTTCAATAGTAACAGGAGTAAGAAGTAGCATTGTTGTGACATTATCAAGAAATGCGGATACAAATGCAGTAACAATCATAAGGATTACCGCTAATTTCCAGATGTCCCCTTTTGCCGCCTGGTAGGACTTGTATGCCATCCACTGGAAAATGCCGGTTCGTTTCATAACTCCGACAATCAGCATCATTCCCATTAAAAGATAAATCACATTAAAGTCAATATAATTTTTTGCATTTTCAAAGGAAAGTATGTAAAAATCCGTGTTGAAATGCCCGAATACATAACTTATGAATAACAGGACAGAAGCACCTAATAAGGCGGCAAGCGTCCTGTGAAGAATTTCAAATGAAATTAAAATATAAATTAAAATTAATATTATTGCGGAAATGTAGAACGCAGCACCGATATGCCTTTCAGGAGTTATATCTTTATAATGAATATACTCGCCGTCAGTAATTTTTGTAATTCCCTTTATTTCTATTTCCCTTGATTTATAGGTTGGTTTTTCAATATGTATTTTTATGTCAGCTTTTTCTGCCGTGTTTTTTGGCAGATAAATAATTGCAGTATATTCCCCGTCGGATGCGGATACGACTTCATTGTTGTCTGCAAATTCAACTTCTGTTCCAAGTTCTTTATCCGCCTCCCTTGTTATAATCGGCTGCTCCTTCCCGTTTACAATTACCTTGATTTTTGTCTCGTGTATGGGTTCACCATGGAAGGACTGTGTTTTTCCCGTGAGAACCACCTTGTCATACTCACCGGGGATTTCAACCTGTGTTTCTTGATTGTGATTTTCAGCGCTTATGAAAGATGAAGATATAAGCAGCAGCAAAATTACAGGTAAAATTATTTTCATTGTCAATCGCTTTTTATATCATTTAAATATATAATAAAATTAGGGGTTGGGGGTTAGGGGTTGGTGGTTAGGGATTAGGGGTTGGGGATTAGGGGTTGGCGGATAGGGATTAGTTGATGGGGATTGGTATTTACATCCGCTTTCCGGCATCAACACGAATTTTTAAACGCGGAATAAGCATCATTCGCCATTATGACGCCCTGCCCGCCGACTACGGCATACTGGTGCCACGAGGTATTTGCCTCAACACCTCTTGCCTTGCACACGCGCATATAACTGTGCTGGACACTTTTTTCCTCAATTAATTTTAATTCAATTACCATATCCATCATGTTCTCAATCATATTTATAAGATTTGGCGGGTGAGCATCCTTGTTTATAGTATATATGCCGATGCCCCGCAAACTTCTTATCTTTCTTACCTTATCATACAAAAACCGCTGTATATCAACGGAAGAGTACTTAATGTGGTCATTCATTGCAAGAAGCGTTGTAATTGAATTTATACACCACCTGAAGTTTTCAGGTTCATTATCTATAAGCCACTTATCCATCAGGTAGCTGAGAATCAAAGGATTGCTGAACGCGTGCTTTATTATCCTGTCATCGGTCTGGTTTTTAACATAATCGTCAAAAAAGAACATCTTATTATTTTTAATATATTTTTGAAAATCCACCCCGAAATTTTTCATAAATTTTTCAACAAAATAAGACGATTCATGAGTGTTTATGAGAAGACACGACTCATTTCTCGTAAGACCGTCGGAAAGTATCTGTCTTGCAATGTTGCCCGAATTTGTCCCTACTCCCCCGGCAATCAAAATGTTGCAGCCGCGAGGTATTTTTTTAGTTAAACAGGATATGAACGCAGGTGAATCTATGTATACGGAAGTATCTTTTTTAAGATTTCTTTTTTCAATAAGTTTCGTTAACCTGGGTATCAGCGGAAAGACGGAAAGCCCGCCTGGTGTTATTACCATCGGCTGAAAACCCGCAACATGTTCATAGCCCCTCATTTTTAAAATTTTTATTTTCCTTTCGGGATATACTCCCTTCTTTTTTTCTTCTAAAATTATCACGCAGTCAACAAGTGCTTCAAGAACCTGGGTGTAATCAATAATTCCCGGTGCATGGTCAATATTTCCCATCGTCAGTATTGAAGTGCAGTCCATCCCGCTTAATGAGTTGAGTATTTTATGGAGTTCCCTTCTTATAAGGATAACAAATTTTGATTCAACAAACAACCCGTACATCGTATCAATCACAATCCTTTTTGCATTAATCTCTTTAACTTCTTTTTTTATCCTGTTCAACAGATGCCCCAATCCCGACTCCGTACTTTCATCCTCAATACTTGTTATCCACACGCTTCTTGCATCAATTATTTTTAATTTACCCTCATTTTCAAGTTTTTGCAGGTCCCAGCCAAGATTCCTTGCATGTTTCTTAATCTGCTCAGGCGATTCTTCAAAAGAAATATATATCCCGTTTTCGTTGAAGAGGGAAATTCCCCTGTAGATATATTCTATTGAAAAGACGGTTTTTCCCGTTCCGGTATTTCCTCTAAGAAGAGTACACCTGTTTTTCGGAAGCCCTCCGAGCGTTAAATCATCAAAACCGTAAATGCCTGTTTTTGTTCTATCGCCTGTATTTTCTGCCATGTTAAATATTAGTTTTTATTTTATAAATTATTTATAAAATTAAAAATTGGGCCTTCCCGGATTCGAACCGGGGATCCCCGCCGTGTAAAGGCGATGTCATAACCAACTAGACCAAAGGCCCGATTATTTTATTTTAATTTTTATTTTAATTTTTATTTTAATTTTATTAACTGTTTATATTACCTGTTTAATTAATTAATTTTATAGTTTTATAAATTAACATGAAAAGGAAATTATTCGGAACAGACGGCATAAGAGGCACTGCAAACCGGTATCCTATGGACTGCGATACCGCACTTACAATAGGAAAAGCGACTGCACGAATATTTAAAAAGCCGGGTGAAAAAAATAAATGTAAAATTATTACAGGGAGGGATACAAGGATTTCGGGCGGAATGCTTGAAAATGCAGTTGCGGCAGGAATTTGCTCGGAAGGCGTTGATGTAGTCAAAGCAGGTGTTTTAACAACGCCGGGTGTTTCTTTTATAACAGAAAAGAAAAAAGCCCTCGCAGGCATTGTGATTTCCGCATCGCACAATCCCTTTCAAGACAATGGAATTAAAATTTTTACCGGAGACGGGCTTAAACTTTCCGATGAAAAGGAGGGGGAAATTGAAAATTTAATTTTTAATTTTAAAAATAAGAAGCCGGGTATAATGCCTCATGAAACCGGGAGGATTTATAATATTTGTGCAAACAGGGATTATGTAAATTATCTTAAAAAAACATTTCCAAAAAATTTAAATCTTGACGGTTTAAAAATTGTTGTTGATTGTGCAAATGGTGCAGATTACATCGCAGCGCCCGAAATATTTAAAAAATCAGGTGCTTTCGTTATTGCAATAAACAACAAGCCGGACGGGATTAATATTAATTTAAATTGCGGTGCAACGGATACGAAAATGCTGCGTAAATCGGTAATTGAAAATGACGCGGACGCGGGAATTGCTGTTGACGGCGACGGGGACAGGGTTATTTTTGTTGACGAGCGCGGGAATGTAATTGACGGCGATGGTATAATGGCGTTATGCGCGTGTGACTTGAAAGGCAGGGGGAAGTTGAAGAAAGATACGATTGTTGCAACGGTTATGAGCAACATGGGGCTGGAAATTGCAATGAAAAATCACGGGATAAGGGTTGTGAGAACTGCGGTCGGCGACCGTTATGTTTTAGAGGAAATGTTAAAAAATAACTACAATTTCGGCGGCGAGCAGTCAGGGCATATAATTTTTCCCGATTATGCAAAAACCGGAGATGCGTTAATTTCTGCCATCCAGGTTCTCTGCATAATGAAAAGGACAGGAAAGAAACTGTCAGAACTTTCACGCGTGATGGAAAAATTACCGCAGGTCTTAATTAATGTTAAAATTAAAGCAAAAAAAGATATAAACAAAATTCCTGAAATTAAAGATGCAATTTTTGATGCAGAAAAGAAACTCGCGAGAAAGGGGCGTGTTCTTGTGCGGTTCTCGGGAACAGAAGCACTTTGCAGGGTTATGGTTGAAGCACAAACAGGAGATAAGGCACAAAAAATCGCGGGAAGAATTGCGGGGGTTGTGGAAAGGAATTTGAGTTAAATTAATTTACCCGAATATTTTTCTCAATTCCCCGACTGTTGTTGTCGTCTCTGCAAACGCATCATGGGGATGGATACTTTCAAAACTCACGATTTTTGCCGTAACTGTCGGGCGGCTCCCGACGAACGCCAGCGTATTTCCGCTCCGCTTCAACACACTTAGAATTTTGATAATATTATTTACTTCAGCAAAACAATGTTTCCCATTCCCCTCCTCTTTCTCTCAACAAATCCTTTGCTTTCCAGTAAATCCAGAACTCTGCTGATGTTTGATTTTGAAAATCCTGTCTTTTCCGCGAGTTCACTCTGGTTGATAATTCCCTCCGAATCAATTATCGCACCATAAATTTTCTGCTCGTCATTTTTCAGGGTTTCGGATATTTCCTTCCATTTCATTTTTCTTTCTTCCAGTACTGATTCGCCTGCGGGTTTTCCTGTGGAATTTTCATTATTTTCATCGGAATCAAAAAACAGTAAATACATCCCGCTGATGGTAAGAATGATTGATGATGCAATCAGGAGTATCATATCATAAGATGTGAAAACCCCTGAAATCTGGCTGGATACTGCTTCTCCGCCGTCAACGGATATTAAAATCGGTGTCGGGTTCATTAATTTTATCGTAATTACAAATACAGCGACAACAAATAATGCTGCTGCAAGTGCTGTTTTTCCTTGAATTCTTTTTGTTTTCATTCTTTAGTTTAGTATATTATTTTAAGTTTAATTCAAAATTTTAATTGAAATTTAAGTTTGATTTTTTGTTTTGTTTATTGGAAAAAAAATAAAAGAGAGAGGGGATATACCCCTCCCTGTCTTGTAGTCCCTTGTAACTTCACTATTTCATTACTCCACACGAAGTTTTATGATTTCTTCATACGCAGGGCGTGTTTCTTCAACGGATGTCACGGTTTCAGTGTTCATGTCTATTACAATACGATAACTGCTCCCATCTTCAAATTCGTACCAAAGTTGTGCTTTATCGGTCACAGCACCACCAACATGCCGCCCGGGATATTTCCAGAAATAATCCCGTTCACTTGTAAAATTGTTTTCTTCCTTATGTTCCATGATTTTCTTGAATTCATCCTCGTCTTTGAATTTCTTGCCGTTCATTATTTCATGTACTCGGATATCGTTCCCGGCTATTCCAAATAACATTTCCCTCAATTTATCTGTTTCATATATAGATATCACCTTTTCACTGTTCACAGCAATTGTGATCTCATAGTGTTTCCCATCAACAATAAGTCCTCTTATTTGTATTTCGCCGAATCGCTCATCACGGACATCTACTCCTCTGCCGGATATTTCATAGTCCTTTTCGTATTCCTTACCTTCAAGTAATTCCTGCACTCGTGGGTCTTTCATAGCCATCTCAAGTAAAACTTTATCTTCATATTCATTAGCTTTACTCATTGCACCTAATGTCTCGCCACCGGGTTCTAAAGAAGGGGGTAACATACCTAACTTTTCAGTAACTTCGCGGCTCATATTTATTTCAATCAGATAGCGTTTTTCACCGACATTAATTCTTTGAGTTAGTATGGTATTTTCAGGTCCTGTGTTTTGTCCTATACCTGCCATTTCATATTTCTTACCTTCAATTATTTCCCGAACTCTGCTGCTCTCGTTGATTATCGCAAGTATTTTTTCTTCTCTCGTAGCCATTCTTTCATCCGATATCTGTGCTTTTATAAACTCAATTACTGTTTCACTGGCATTTTTATATTCCTCAATTTCTTTATCACAAGCACTTGAATTTCCGCCGTGTTCTTGGGCACATATCTCTTTCGCAGTAGTTGAATTTTCAATGACAAATTCGGTTTGCTCTTTTGGCAATGTAAAGTTTTGTACTACTTTTCCATCTTTATATACAATCACCTGATTTTCAGTTACTACTACTTTTGCTATATCTGTCTCAAACAATTTTGGAGTTCCCTGGATCAATTCTCCGGCACCAAGTGCATTTCCTATAACTGCCAGCACAAATCCTGCTACTAACAACACACCAATCATTCCAATCCTGTTTTTAATTTTGTTTTTCATTGTTTTTTTCATTTTTGTTTGCCTCTTTATTTATTTTAAATTTTTATTTAAATTTTATCTCATTCCGCGGGGAGCGGTCAATTCAGACCCGAAATGCTTTCGGATCATAAAACCCTTCCGTATCTTGTACATCTCCGGGGCAGTCATCTTTTAATTTTGGTTTCTTTGATAAAATGACTTTGAATAAATTTCCTTTATAGGATAATTTTACTTTGGCATCATGCCAGCCCGCACTTATGAGTTTCTGTGTCAAATATTGTGCCTTAAAGTTGAACTGCCACGAGGAACTTTCAATTATCAATGTTTCAGGGTTTTTTCTTGCAATTATTGATTTGATTTTTTCCAGATTGTGTTTTTCACTCATTATAATTTTTATATAATTTTGTTTCATTTCAAGTGTTATAGTTATATATTGGATGAAACACCACTTATATTATGTGTTCAGAAATAGTTTCGGACTAATTTACGCAACTCGGTTGTTGATTATTAAAGGATATTTACTTCAACAAAACAATATTTTTTATCCGGAAATTCCTGGCGAGAATGGGCGGGCTTTTCAGATCGCCCATTTTCTATCCAAATATTTTTCTCAATTCCCCGACCGTCGTAGTCGTCTCTGCAAACGCATCATGGGGATGGATACTTTCAAAACTCACGATTTTTGCCGTAATCTCTGCATTATCCTTTAAGTTTTTGTATTCTTCATAAAAGTTTTTAAGCATAAGCCGCACCGAGTCCTCTACAAACATCGGGTTCTCGTGAGCGCATACGACAACTGCCTGCTCATCTTCCCTCTTTAAAATAGCATATATTCCCGAACTTACCGATTTTTCTATAATTTTAACCATATCATTTAATTCAATTCTCTCGTCTTCGTCGGTTTCAACAAGAAGCGTTCCCTCGACCCTCTGGTTGTGTGATGTCATGGGAATTGCACTTAAAATTTTATTTATATTTTCATTTGAAATTTCAAGGTTCAAGTCCTTTAATTTATCTTTTGAATAGCCGTACATCATTTCCTGGGCGCACGGGCAGGCATTCATACCAAAAACCCTGCACCCTATTGACTTCCTTAAATTTTTGTTTCTCCATGCGCGCGCCTTTGCAATAAGTTTATGAACTTCCTGTGTTTTAAGCCCGGTGCTTGGGGTCTTTCTCTCTACAGGAAAATCCGCGTGAACCCTCGCCTCCGATACTTCAGCATAATCATTTCTTTCAAGAAGTTCCTTTGCAATTTCAGCGCACATATCCTCAAAATCAACAACCTTGTGCTTTGTAATTTTTTCAATAATTTCATCAATTGACTCAATCATGCGGGACATGTGAATGCCTTTCTGGCTCGGCTTTAAATCAACAAACGCATCAATCACCGGCGTAAGAACCTTAATCTCGCCTTCCGCTTCTCTTATAACCTGCTTTTTAATCCCTGAAGAGCCGACCCTGTCAAGTTTTATCCCTATGAGCGGTTTTTCATTTTGAACATCTCTTGTTTTCATGTTATAAAATTTCAATTAAATCTAAATAAATAAAAATAAAAAATAATAAAAAAATAATAAAAATAAAATAAAAATAAAAAATTTCAATTAAATTCATTGAATTAAAATTAATGCAATAAATTAAAAATGAATATCACTCAAATCAGAGACGGCGTATGGGAGTTCAGGGAAGCGGGGATGAATGTTCCCGTGAGAATTTATGCAACGGAAAAATTATTTAAAACAATTGAGGAGGGAGTATTTAAACAGGCGAAAAATGTTTCAATGCTTCCTGGTATAAAGAAAGCCAGCTTAGTTATGCCTGATGGTCATTACGGCTACGGGTTCCCGATTGGCGGGGTTGCGGCGTTTGACATGGATGAAGGAATCGTCAGCCCCGGCGGGGTCGGGTATGATATAAACTGCCTGTCAGGCGATTCAAAAGTTCTCCACGAGTTCGGGTTCAGGCGCAAGATAAAGGAATTCAAAGGCGATTTTGAAAAGCAGCGAATTAAGTGCATGAATTTCGGGGAACGCGTAAAGGATACGAAAATTGCAATGTTTATGGAATCAAAAAAGGATATTTACGAAATTGAGACCACATCGGGTATTAAAATAAAGGCAAGCGGGGACCATCCGTTTTACACTCCCGGCGGTATGGTTAAGCTCGCGGAAATTGAGAATGAAAAGGTTGCTGTTTTCCCGTTTGAAGGTGTTGACTATAAATCACCTGATGATGAAATCCTGGTTTCGGAAAAAGACATAATTTCACTCCCGCATGAAAAAGATAAAACCCAAACGATTGAGGAGTTGAAAAAACGCGGGCTTTTGCCGCTGCGGGCGAATAGTTCAAAATTGCCGTACCTGCTCAAGATTTTCGGCTTCGTGCTTGGGGACGGCACCCTGTATTTTACAGGCAATAAAGGAACTGTGTGGTTTTATGGTGAAGAAGAGGATTTAGAATACATACGAGAAGATATAAAAAGTATTGGTTTTACACCCTCAAAGATTTACTTTCGCGATCGCCAGCATGAGATAGAAACAGCTTACGGTGTCAAAAGATTCAATAGTAAAGAATGCTCTTTCAAGACAACTTCCAGCAGTTTTGCAGCACTCTTGTGGGCGATGGATTTGCCCGCGGGCAAGAAAGTTGAAAAGGATTTCATACTTCCGGAGTGGTTTTCCGATTTGAAACTGTGGCAAAAGCGCCTCTTTTTAGCATCTCTGTTCGGGGCTGAACTCAGTTCACCGGGAACTGTTACAAATCACGATTATAATTTTTACGGACCTGTACTGAGCATGAATAAAAATATCAAAAAAATAGAATCCGGGAGAGTTTTTTTAAAACAGGTAAAAGATATGCTTACAGATTTCGGGGTGAATTCCAGCATCATCAAGGAAAGGGAGGAATACACAAACAAAAGGGGTGAAGAGACACACAGGTTGAGGTTACAAATATCAAGCGACCCTGAAAACCTGATTCGCCTGTGGTCAAAAATAGGTTACGAATACAATGTAAAGCGCAGGCATTTAGCGAATGTTGCAGTTCAATATCTGCGCGAAAAAATAAAAATCATAGCAAAAAGAGAAGATGTGGAAAAATTAGCTTCAAAGATGCGGGGAGATGGTTTGCCTGCTTCTGAAATTTACGAGCAAACAACATCCGAACATGTGAACCGCAGATTTATTGAGAGAAGTATTTACGAGGGCAGAAAAACGAGCTCACGCATTCCGTTGAGTTTCCCTAAATTTACGGAATATGAAAAAATTATGACCGCAGGACTTGGAAAAGCGGGCATGCTCTGGGATACGATAACTAAAAAATCTAAAATCGGCAAATCCGTTGTTTATGATTTTACGGTTGCCGATAAACATCATAATTTCATTGCAAATTCTTTTGTCGTTTCAAACTGCGGCGTTAGGCTTTTAACAACAGATCTTAATGCTTCCGAAGTCCGCCCGAAATTGAGAAATTTAATTGATAATTTATTTGATAATGTCCCTTCAGGCGTCGGGAGTAAAAGCAAGATAAGAATTTCCGAGTCAGAACTTTGTGATGTCTTTGTTGAAGGTGCAAAATGGGCGGTAGAAAACGGTTACGGTGTGGACGCGGACCTTTCGTGCATGGAAGAGAACGGCTCAATTTCAGGTGCGAATCCCGAGAAAGTGGGCAAAAGAGCAATGCAGAGGGGAAGACCGCAGCTCGGGACACTCGGCTCCGGAAATCATTTTCTTGAAGTTCAACAGGTGGATAAGATATTTGAACCGGAAATTGCAAAAAAATTCGGGATAATGAGGGAGGGGCAGGTGACGGTAATGGTTCACTGCGGCTCGCGCGGGGTGGGACACCAGATTGCCGATGATTATATTAAAATTATGCTTGAGGCGGCACGAAAATATAATATAAATTTACCTGACAGGGAACTTGCATGCGCTCCCGTTAATTCAAGGGAAGCAAAAGATTACCTTTCTGCAATGTACTGCGCCGTAAACTATGCATTTGCAAACCGGGAAATCATAACAGATAAGGTAAGGGAAACCTTCAAAAAGTTATACGAAACCGAAATTGACTTAGTGTATGATGTCTGCCACAACATTGCAAAGTTTGAAAAGCACAAAGATGTAGGAAAGGTATGCGTTCACAGGAAAGGTGCTACAAGAGCATTTGCCGCGGGAAGAGAGGAAATCCCGGAAGCGTACAGGAGCATAGGACAGCCGGTAATTGTCCCGGGAGATATGGGAACAGCATCGTATGTTCTTATCGGAACCGAGAAAGGAATGGAAGAGACATTCGGGAGCGTCTGCCACGGCGCGGGAAGGGTTATGAGCAGGGCTGCCGCAAAAAGGAAATTCCGGGGTGATGATGTCAGAAGAAACCTGGAGGCAAAAGGCGAGTTTGTAAGGGCTGCATCCCCGAAGGTTCTTGCAGAGGAAGTTTCCGACGCATACAAGGATATTGACGAAGTTATAAGAAGCGTAGAACTTGCAGGAATTTCAAAGGTGGTTGCAAGAGTTACGCCGATGGGGGTTGCGAAGGGGTGATGGGGGTATGAATTAATAATTAAAAATTTGCGGTTAATTTTTTGTGGGGGAATTGTGTTGAAATTTTGGTTTTTGGTGTTCATCTCCGACCGAGACATTCGTCCCGGGGGCTTCCTCAAAATTCATTAGAATTTTGGGATAACGAGAACCATTACATCGGAAGATATATCAAAATTGATGTCTTTAAAATAAATAATAAATTTTAAATATATTTTTTCATTGCCCTAACAACCGCATTCCCGAACTCTTCTGTCTTTGATGCCCCTCCCCAGTCGGGCGTCTTTACCTTTCCTTCTTTTAAGACATCTTCAATTCCGGTCATGACAAGTTTCGCTGCCTCTTTCTCCCCGATTGAATCAAGAAGCATTGACCCCGCCCAGATTGCTGCTACCGGGTTTGCAATTCCTTTTCCTGCGATGTCGGGTGCTGAGCCGTGTATGGGTTCAAACATTGAAACCCCTCCGGGATTTATGTTCCCTGATGGTGCGGTTCCCATCCCGCCCTGTATTTCAGCACCCAGGTCTGTTAAAATGTCCCCGAACATGTTGGGCATGACAACAACATCAAAACGCTGTGGGTTTCTGACAAAAAACATTGCCGCAGCATCCACAAACAACTTTTCGGTTTTAATTTCCGGGTAATTTTTTGAAACTTCGTCAAAGGTTTCCCTCCACAAACCGTAGATGCTTGTTAAAACATTTGCTTTATCAACACTTGCAACCCATTCCCTTTTATTTTCAACCGCTGTTTCAAACGCGTATTTCATAATTCTTTCACACCCCCTCCTGCTTACGACACCAATCTGGTATGCGATTTCATCCGCATCCGTAACGACATCAAGGTCAAATTTAAGTTTATATAATTCCCGCCGGATTTCAAGTGTTTCTTTTGCTGTGCCTTTCTTTATTCTCCCGCCGATGCCGACATAAAAATCCTCGGTGTTCTCCCTTACGACAATAAAATCAATGTCCTCTGGCTTTTTATTTTTCAGCGGGCATAAATAACCGGGTAAATTCGGGAGCAGCTTCACAGGGCGAAGGTTCACATACTGGTCAAAATGAAATCTTAATTTCAATAAAATTCCCTGTTCAAGGATTCCCGGCTTTACGCGCGGGTCGCCCAATGCTCCGAGGTATATCGCACCTGTTTTTTTAATCTCATTCAGCGCATCTTCGGGAATCAAATCGCCTGTCTCCAGGTAGTGTTCCGAGCCAAATGGATAATGAATAAAATTTAAATTAAAATTTTTTATTTCCGATGCTGCTTTTAGAACCTTAACACCCTCTGCTGTAACTTCTTTACCGACGCCGTCGCCGGGAATCAGTGAAATTTTATACTCCGTCATTTTTCAATTTTTCATTTATTTTAACAATTTAATAATTAAATCTGAAAATAATTATTTCAATTTTTAGTATTTAAATTCCCGGTTTACTTCTTATCCCGGGAATACCTTTCTTCTCCCGGAATCGCTCCTTCATAAATTGTCTCAAACTTGGATATCTGCCATGCAACCATCGTTCCGATTAAGGCGGGAACAGCAAACGGAACACCGAATATCACCAGCGCAAAAATTGCACACCCGATCGGAGCATTTGTCATTGCAGCAAGCACAGCAAGACCTCCTACAACGACATAACCTCCCGTATTTGAGGGTTCTACAAAACCGAGGGCTGCGAGTGTCAATCCAAACGCCCCGCCCATTAAACTCCCGACAATTATTGCAGGCATCACCATCCCGCCGCTTGCATAAGAGCCGACATACCACGAGTTTGCAAATATTTTACCGAACATAACTAAAAGAAGCAGCCCTATCGCACCAAGCACAGGGAGTTTTAGACCGTTAATGTAGCCATTCATACCGTTTTTTTGTATTTGATTTCCGTCTTCACCGATTGCCGGCTCTAACTGCGATGCAATCATCATTGTCACAAGTCCTGTCTCATGGTCGTATTCAGCCGCCTTTGACATTCGCACATTGTCTGCTCCGAAGCCGAGGTAAGTCGGGGTGGAATGCGAGTATGGAAGTGAATCGCTGAACTCGTCTTCAATATATAATGTTCTCCCTGCTTCGTCTTTACCTGCAATTTTGGACGCATCATTCGGGTCCCCGTAATAGCCGAGAATCAAGAAATTCTCTCCTGTTGCGACTTTATCAAATGAAGCCAGGATATTATTCCCGTAATCACCAACCGGAATTGTTAATAAAATAAATGCAAGTACCGTCGGAATAATTGACCCTACCAGGGGTTTTACATAAATAGGAACATTTAAATTTCTAAAAAATTTACAACTTTTCTGGTACGTTTTAATAAATATAAGTGCCGTTAGTCCTGCTAAAAAACCGAGGACTGCAAACCACCACAGGTGCGATACCTCAAGTGTGTAAGGCAAATAGCCAAAGAAAGGATTTGCATCAAATGCAATAAAAGAAGTTGCAGCAGCAGTCATACCTGACAACTCGCCGCCGATTACATATTTTTTTGGTATTCTCTCTCCCGCATGTAAAAGTTCGGTGACAAAAACACCTGCACCGACAGGAGTTCTTAAAAGCCCCGCGATTCCTCCCGCCATTGCCATGACTGCAATCTGCCTCCTGTCAACACCGATTTTGTCAAGATAAGGCATCAGCGGGGAGATAAATCCCTGCCCGATTCTTGCAGCAGGTCCAACCAAGCCGCCCGAATTTCCCAGACCGACACCGAATAATTGAGCAAAGAATTTTGACGGTCCTGCGCTCCAGTGGCTTTTCCCGTTCAGTTTATCGTCATGAAATTCCCTTATCATAATAACCGGTCCCGGGCCCCAGCCGTGCCCGGGCTTAAATAATTTATTATGCAAAATTAAAGAAGCTATCAATGCGCCTGTCAGCGGGATAATAATGATGTAGATAGGATCCCGGACAAACATGCCAAAAGCCCAGTTTTGCAATTTAAAAAATAATTTTAGAAATACCTGGATTATTGTCCCGGAAATTGCACCGATAATAACGCTTGCAATTAATATTTGCATAAATTCGGTAATCGCCGCTTTCAGGGGAAGCCATGAGGACATGTTTTGTTTAATGTGATGTTATAAATAACAAATTAAATTTTACTGATTATTAACTATCATTAACTATTGAAATAGTATTGATGCCCCAAAAAAATTAAAAATTAAAAAGATATTATGTCCCTGAAACGGGGACATAATACCGTATTTTCTCAAAAAAAAATTTAAAAATAATTTTTTCAGGCAAAGAGTGCCGAAATCCTGTCCGCGTTTGCCTTTATGTTTGCAGCATTCTCTTCTATTCTCTCTCTTCTCTGGTAAATATCTTCCGTATTTTTCTCAATTTTTGCCCTGCGCTCAAGTAAACTTTCCCTGTTTGCCGCTGTTGTTCCTGCGTTTTTATTCATTCTTGCTTCAACCTCAGCTATCTTTGCCGCGTTTGCCGCAATTATTGCAGCATTCCCGTCAGGCGTCGGGTTGCCTGCACCGGGAACTCCATTGTCAAGCCACTCCTTGTTG
>Ga0209427_10004091_pt1 | contig 16936 bp, 11 predicted proteins | sample DeeMarSWOR136_30_FD_187465 | JGI IMG/M metagenome (GOLD analysis project Ga0209427, IMG submission 187465) | Marine sediment microbial communities from White Oak River estuary, North Carolina - WOR-1-36_30 (SPAdes) (version 2) | ecosystem: Environmental > Aquatic > Marine > Intertidal zone >...
TTTTTGGATATATATTCAAATAATTATTCATAATTCTTATTTTAAAGGTGAAAAATCATTATAGAAGAAAAAAAGAATGGTATCCCATTATTAGGTGATGATTTTCCTGAAATGGAGGTACTAACCACTCATGGTATAATGAAATTGCCTGCTGATGCAAACGAAGGAGGAAAATGGTGGTTTGTGTTATTCAGCCATCCCGCTGACTTTACTCCAGTATGCACAACAGAATTTCATGCATTTGCGAAGAGAAATGACAAATTTCAAGAATTAAATACGAGATTAATTGGTTTGTCTATAGATCAAGTTTTTTCTCATATTAAATGGGGAGAATGGATTAAAGAACATCTTGATACAGAAATTCCATTTCCTATTATAGCAGACCATGGAGCAGTTGCACAAAAGTTAGGAATGGTCCATCCTGGAAAAGGGTCAAATACCGTCAGAGCCGTTTTTATTGTTGATGCAAATGGGAAAATTCGACTTATTCTTTATTATCCCCAAGAAATTGGACGCAATATGGATGAAATTTTGAGAGCAATAAAGGCACTCCAAACTGCCGATGCTAATAAAGTTGCTACTCCGGCAAATTGGCCTAATAATGAATTATTTGGCGATCATGTTATTATCCCTCCTGCAAAGGATGTAAATACAGCCAAGGAAAGACTTGCTAACGCAGGGAAAGAATATGAGTGTCTTGACTGGTGGTTATGTCATAAAAAATTATAATTCCTTTTTTTTTAATGAAGCTTTACATAAACAAAATCGAAAAAATTCTTTTTTTATTATTAACTAAAGTCTTTATCTTAAATTTTTAAAATAGTTTAAACGGTTAATTTTTCAAAATTTATTGCTAGAACCTTTTCTTTTTCTTAGGATAAGCTTGAAATGGAGTTTGAGGCTCCATAGAAATCCAATCCACATTTTCTTCTAAATGTGAAAGAGATATTAACAAATCAAAAGTCAACCAACGTGTAACTTTTGGATGTGCAATATAATCCCATAATCCAAATTTTCCTTGTTCAGATTTTATATATTCAATTAGATCAGATATCCTTTCATCATTTTTATCTGCTCCCACTCTCCAACAGAGATTTAATATATGTGCAATATCAAATTTAGCCATAAATGTTATCTGCCCAATAGACTTTTCTAATCCAATACAACGCGCAATCATAAAACCGAGATTATTTCTTAATTTAGAGGCTGTTCCAAGTATTAGATCTAGAGCTCTCTTAGCTTCATCACTTTTACTACGCTTGGGGTGATAAGAAAGACAGCTAAGAACTGCTGTTGTATTCGATCGACAACCCCATTTTGAATGCGCTAGACGACGATACCCTGCAATACCTCCATAATTTCCTGCAGATATGCCAACAGGCCATGCTCCATCTTCTAAACGTTGACTCATTAACCATTCAAACGCATTCTCAGTCCTTTCATCTGTTGAATATCCACACATAACTAATCCTAAGAGTGGAATCGCAGTTTGAACAGGCATCATTTGATATCCAATTTCTTCATTAATAAGCTGTTTTTTACCCAACATTGGCCAGGAACCATCTTCCTGTTGTTTTGAAAAAAGGAATTCTGCTGCTCTCTGTATTACTGGATGAGAAGAATCAAATCTAAAATAACCCAATCTCTGTAATGCCATAGATGTTATTTGAAGATTATTACTTGTAGGTATTCGATTTATTCCAAAAGAATCCCACGATCCATTTACTTTTTGGAGATTGAATAATTCTTTAACAAGTGGATCTGATTCTCTCATTTCTGATAATTCCTGAACTTCTTCATCATCCTCAGAAAGATTTAACAATTCAGTCAATACCAAATATCGTAAGCAAGGTGAAGGATCAGTTAATAAAAGTGGTATCCAAGTCACATTTCTGCCTCCAATACTTTTTTTAAATACGGTGCGGTTGGTGTGTTCATGTTTGCTACTTCTTCAGGAGGACCTTTAGCAATGATTTGGCCTCCTTTTGGTCCTGATCTTGGTCCCAATTCTATGATCCAATCACATGAAGCTAATACATATGGATGATGTTCAATAATAACTACAGTATGACCCTTATCTACTAAGAGATGTAAAGTATCTATTAATTTAGATACATCATCTAAATGTTGTCCAATAGTTGGCTCATCTAAAATGTATAGTGTTTTTTTATTAGATTTTTTAGATAATTCCTTTACAATCTTAAGTCTTTGAGCTTCACCACCCGAAAGGGTGCGAGCAGGTTGATTTAATTGTAAATAACCTAGTCCTACTTTTTTAGCATAATTCAATTTTGTGGCAATGGTTTCAAAATCTTTAAATAATTCATAAGCTTCTTCAACAGTTAAATTATTTACATTAGGCAATGAAATCCCTTCAAAATATACATGCCAAGCTTCAGCTTGATAACCCGATCCTTTACAAGTTTCGCAGGTTTCAATAATATCAGGTAAGAATTTCATGTCTAATTTGATAACACCACTTCCATTACATACAGAACATCTATCTTTTAATTGTTTTTCGTTTAAACCTAAAATCCTTGCATCTTCAGTTTCAGTATAAATTCTAACTATAGGAGTTTCTAATCCTAAAAATTTAAGAGGACTACCAATTTTTGCTTTTGTTTGATCTATTAGTATTGTTTGAGGTAAAGCTCCTTCAATCTTTTCATATTCCCCCGGTTCTATAGGTTCTCGAGATACTGAGGTAGTATGCTTTATAGGTACTAAAGCTCTTCCCAATGTGTCAATTAGTAAAGTACTTTTTCCTGATCCTGAAATCCCACAAATTCCTACTAATAAACTATGAGGAATCTCAACTAATTCACCTTTTAAGTTATTTTCTTTTGCTCCATAAATTTTTAACCATTTCTTGGGTTTTTTAGGTTTTCTTGATACATTAAATTTCTTTTTTCCACTTAACCAATAGCCTGTAATAGTATTAGATTTTCTTATATCATCTGGAATTCCCTCAGCTACGATCTCACCCCCATTAACTCCTGCTTCTGGTCCCATATCAATAATATAATCAGCAGCTTCTATTAATAATGGATCATGTTCAATACTTATGATTGTATTGCCTTTATCACGTAATTCCATTAAAACTTCTAATAATGTTTGTAGCTCAGAGGGATGTAGACCTCTGGAAGGCTCATCAAGTAGAACTGTTAATGATGTTAAGTCACTTCCTAATAATCCAGCCAATCGCACTCTCTGAGCCTCACCCGCAGAAAGACTCTCAGCAACACGATTTAAATTAAGATATCCTAAGCCTGTTTTGATTAGAAATTCCAAACGAGTCAAAATGATCTTAATACTATTTTTCACAAAATCAGGCATTTTTTCTCTAATCTTTAGTTGTTTTAGAATTCTAAAGAGTTTATTCAATGGCATTTTTGTCATTTGGGGAATATTATACCCACATAGAGAGATGGCTAGATATTGAGGACGTAATTTCATTCCATTACATTCATCACATATTTCCTTATTAGTATATGTGCCCCCTACATCCCAATCTCTTAACCAATGCTTATAAAAGCCTTGATATTCAATTGTTTTATTATAAACTTGTCCCTTTCTATTTTCAAATTCTACATCTAATGGTTCAATATCTCCAAATAAAAATGCTTTTTTTGCTTCTTCTGACATTTTTTTCCAAGGTGTTAAGAATGGATCAAAATCATAACGATTTGCGAGAGCTTGGACTATATAATAACCCCCATTATATGGTTTACATAAATATCCTTTTGGAAAAAATCCTGGTGAATACATAGCGCCATGACATAAGGGTTTTTCAGGATGAATTATTAATTTATTCGGATTAGGGACTTGAAAAGAACCTATTCCATGGCATTTAAGACAAGCAGCAGAATAATTTGTTGATATAAAATGTCTTGGTTTAGCAAAAGGAATTGAAAGATTACACTTCTTACAATACCATTTTTCCTCTCTTTCCATCCATTGATTACATTTAGGACAAAAATGATCTCCCATATACGAAAATATATTCGCTAAATGGAGTTCTATATCAGTAACCTTTCCTATTGTATTTCGAAGATTAAAAAACCACCCATGTATAATTTTTTCAGGTATTATTGATGCTGTAATGCCTAACCCTTGAATACTCTCTACTAGAGCTTCAGCACTTTCTTTTGTACTTTGTCTTTCATACATTGATAAGGTTTCTAAATATCTTCGTCTTGCTTCTGTCTCAAGTGTATCCATGATTAGACTGGATTTGCCTGATCCAGAAATTCCTGTGATTATTACAAATTTTTTTTTTGGTATATTAACATTTACATTCTTTAGATTATGAATATGAGCATTTTGAATAACAATTTTTTCTGAGCTTTCTCTTTTTTTCTTTACCTTTTCAGTTAGAGGTCTTATACTTTCTTCTTCTTTTAAAGCCAGAGCTGTAAGAGAATCTTTTACACCCATGAATTCATTAAATGGACCTTGATATATTATCTTTCCACCATTAGGTCCTGAGCCTGGGCCAAGGTCTATAATCCAATCAGCAGCTTTAATGATATCAATATTATGTTCTACTATTACGACAGTTGCTCCAGATTGGATTAAGTTATCTAAAATCCTTAAAAGACCCCCTAAATCTTGAGGGTGTAATCCTGTTGAGGGTTCATCAAGGATAATTAAGTGATCTGTTAAAGACTTCCTTCCAAGATACTTTGATAACTTAATTCGCTGAGCTTCACCCCCAGATAATGTTGGAGAAGGTTGACCCAAAGAGAGATATCCCAAACCAATATCGTTAAGAGCTTTTAACATTTGTCTTACAGAATTAAGATCCCCCTGTGATAATCTTCTCTCATTATTGAAAATCTTAAAAACTTCTGAAATTGGCAGACCATAAAATTCTGCAATAGAATATTCCTTATCTTCGAATTTAACTTTTTCAGCAAGAATCTCTTCAGAAAATCTCTGCCCTTCACAATCTGGACAGGTGATCCAATTAGAAGGTAAATATCTCATTTTAATCTCAAGAGCACCCATACCTTTACATGTTGGACATTGACCTTCTGAAGTATTAAATGAAAAGTAGGTAGCTTCAAATTTAGAAGCTTTAGCAAATAGTTTTCTAATAAGATCAGCTATATTTGTATAAGTAGCTGGATTTGATCTAGGATTTTTCCCAATGGGTCCTTGATCTACCATTAGAGGTTTCACTTTTAAACCTTTAATATTATCACAACCAATAGGCTCTCTTGCTTTTAATGTAGCAAATAATACATCTTCTACTAATGTGCTTTTTCCTGAGCCAGATACACCTGTGATAACAGTTAAACGGTTTAGGGGAATCCTAATATTAATATCATTCAAATTATGCTTGTAAGCTTTCTCAATTGTTAAAAACACTTGAGGTTTAGCTCTATGTTTAGGAATTTTTACCTTTTCTCGTAGGCTAAAATATTTACCTGTAGAAGTATCTGCTTTCCATAACTCTGTAGGAGTGCCTTTAAATATAATTTTGCCCCCATCTCTTCCAGCACCAGGGCCAATATCAATAACATTATCAGCATATATAGCAGCTTGCCGATCATGTTCAATATAAATTACTGGGCCTGCTAGCTTTTGAAAATCGGGCAATAATCTTGCTACATCGGCTGGATGCTGACCAATCGTCGGTTCATCAAGTATATGCGTTATATCTTCTAATTCACTCAATAATGCGATAGCTAATCGAACTCTTTGAGATTCTCCTCTTGATAAAGTTGGGGAAACACGATCTAATGTTAAATAATTTAATCCTACGGAGCTTAATACTAGTAAACGTTTCTTAATTTCTTGTAATAACCTATTTGAAATCGTTAAGTCTTCTTTAGAGAAATATAAAATCAGTTCTCCTACTGATTTCGTTAGTATCTCGGGAAATAATAAGCCTTCCCAAGTAACACTAGATGCTATAGGATGATATCCCGTTTCATTACATTCCTTACACCCTTTTCCCTTACAGTATGGACAATTTTTCTTAAAGAATTTTGGTTCAATCTCTTCAAGCCAAATCCCACATTCCACGCATGCAGGAATTCGAGAAATGAGAGAATTTATCGATTTTCCTTCAATAATTAAAGAATTTGCTCCTAATGAGGAGATAGTTCGAATAATATTTCGGATTTCATTAATAGTGGTGTATGTATCTACTTGGCCAATATGTATTTGAATATCATGAGGTTCTGCAGGTTTTAATTTCATTCTAATAGATTTTCCATCTACTAAAATTTCTTCATGATCAAACTCCCTCTTTAGAAGCTCGATTAAAGTTTTATGACTACCTTTTACTTTTCTTACTAATAGAGCGGAAATGATTAATGGCTCTATGTCTCTTAATCTTTCTATTTTTGCAATTATCTCATCTTCTTTTAACGCAGAAAATTTGGTACCGCATACATGGCACTTTCTATCCCCAAATCTAGCATACAAAATCTTTAATAGAGGAATAAGACCTGTTGCAGATGCTACGATGGAATTGGGATTTCGATTAAGTACATTTTGACTAAGTGCTATAGTAGGTCCTAATCCTGTTATAGAATATACTTTTGCTGGATTTAATTTTAATTCATCTTTATTAACCGAAAATGCTTCTAAAAATCTGCGACGAGCTTCTTTGTACAAAGTATCAAAAATTAGGGAGGTTTTTCCCGATCCAGAAACACCTGTTACCACCGTAAGTCCATCTTCGATATTAACATTAACATTTTTTAGATTATTTTCTTGTGCCCCCTGAATTTTTATTTCCATAGTTTTTAAACATCTGTTTAATTTAGATAAGGACCGGTTTTGGATTTTTTATTCAATACAATTTCTTCTGGGCTTCCCTCAGCAATAACTTCTCCTCCTTTAGGTCCACCTTCGGGTCCTAACTCTATAATATAATCGCAATATGAAAGAATTTCAGGATCATGTTCAATAATAAGAACAGAATTACCTTCTTGAACTAATTTTTCAAGTAAATCTATTAGTTTTGCTGCATCATAGAATGATAAGCCTACTGTAGGTTCATCTAAAATATAAAGAGATTTATCCTTTCTCACTTTCCCTAATTCTTTTGCTAATTTAACTCTCTGTGCTTCTCCTCCACTTAATGTGGGTGCAGGCTGTCCAAGTTCAATATATCCCATACCTATCTCATCTAATATCTTTAACACGTTCGAGATGCTCGGCTGGGATTTAAATAATTTTGCTGCTTCATTTACCGTCATTTCAAGTACATCTGCAATTGATTTGCCCTTATATTTAACTTCTAATATCTCTGGAATGTATCGTAATCCTTTGCATTCTTTACAGGGAATTGTAAAACTGGTGAGAAATGATACTTGAAGGTCCTGTACTCCCTGTCCTTTGCATGAGGGGCAACGTCCGCGATCAGAATTATAGGAAAAATGTCCTGAAGTGTATTTTCGCTTTTTTGCTTCAACAGTTTTAGCAAACTCATTACGAATTTTATCCCAGATACCAATGAATGAGCAAGGAGTAGAAGTTCGGTTACGAGAGATTGGTTTTTGATTAACAACTACAACCTCATTAATATTTTGCCAACCCTCTACCTGTCCAGAATATTCCAATAGGTCTTCTCCATTTGCTTCTTCTTCCTCATTACCATTCTCATCCTTCTTCTTTTGTTGTTTTTGCGCACCTCGTTTAAAGTGCGGCTTTAATAAGGGAACTAGAGTATCTAAAATGAGAGAGCTTTTTCCAGAACCAGATACACCTGCAACTCCTACCATTAAACCTAAAGGTATCTTTACAGTAATGTCCTTTAAATTATTAGTACTTGCACCCCTTATGATTAAAAATTTGGAAGATTTATCAATGATTTGTTGTAACTTAGTGTCTTTTTTAGGTAATTCAATGTTTCCTGCAAGAAACTGTCCTGTATATGACTCCTTTATTTTTTTTATATCTTCTAAGGAACCTTGATATACTATTCTACCACCATTGATTCCTGCTCCTGGACCGATATCAATGATCTCATCAGCAATTTCAATGAAATGTTTATCATGTTCGACGACAATGATCGTGTTTCCTAAATCCTTTAATTGTTGCAATAAATTAACCAATGATTCCTTTTCACATTCATGCAAACTCATGCTAGGTTCATCCAAAATATAAATTAATGAATCTAATCCTCCTTCTAGGTGTATCATAAGTGATAATCTCTGTAGTTCTCCACCGCTTAGAGTTGGCAAAGATCGGTGTAAGTGTAGATAAGATAATCCTACATTAACCATTCTTTCTAGCCTTAATTTTATGTTTTCCAGTATCGTGCTACCTTGTGGGCTTCTTATATCCTCGTCATTTAATCCATCAAAATACTCCTGTAATTCATCAATCGTCATCATTGCTAATTCCCCAATATGTTTCCCTCCGATTTTGATACTTCGGGCTTGTTCATTAATTCGATAGCCCTCACATTCACCACATTTTAACTTTGACATATAATTTTTATTTATTTTATCTCGTCGATAGGCACTTTTACTTTCAGCCAGAGCTCTCTCAATATGAGGAATTATACCTTCAAATACACTTTCTAATTCACCAGTGAATCTTTTTGATTCCCACTGAAATTTAAGCTTCTTCCCACTACCATAGAGAAACACTTTTTTAACCTCGTCAGAAAGGTCTTTATATGGTGTTTTAATATCAAAATCATAAATATTCCCTAATTGTTCAACGAATCGTAATTGATCTGCAAATACCGCTGAACCTGCTTTTGTTATTTGAATTAAATTTTTGTTATAATCTTTAACAATCATTTCTTCGGTGAGATGCATAGCATATCCTCGACCTTTGCATTCCAAGCACATTCCTGAAGGTTCATTAAAGGAGAAATGCTTAATCTGGAGTCTATCAACTAACATCCCACATAGGTCACATTCAAGAGTGAATTGGTTCACAGGTTCTTTACATATAGGACAGATTAATATACCTTCAGTAGCGTAAAGCATTCTAATTAAGCCATAGATACCTGTTTTAGTTCCAACGGTAGAGCGTGGATTAAATACACGTGTAGTTCGCTGTTCCACTGCTACTGTAGGACTTAAGCCTTCTATTAAATCAAATGGTTTTTCATCTTCAAATTTGGGAGGAAATCCTATTGACTGTAAATATCTATTCATTCCCTCATCGAAAAGTATATCAAAGGCTAAACTAGATTTACCTGAACCTGATACACCTGTAATTAAGATAATCTTATTTTTAGGTATCTTAACATTGATATTCTTTAAATTATGTATCCTTGCTCCATAAATTTTTATTTCCTTCATTCTTAATCAACCTATCATTCTTTTACTTAATTTTTTGCATAATATAAAAACCACAATCAAATTCTTGTGGATTTTTCTTAACCATTTCTATCTCTCTTTCATATGGTTTGAGTTTTTCAAGATCTTCAGCGTGAGAGTATCTTAAACGTAATTCTATAACTTTTTTTTCCAGAGGAGCATAATATTCTGTCCACCAGCAATTTTTAGGTAATAAAAATTGATTTATGAGTTTAAAACCAAACTTTGAAAATGTCTTAAATTTATTTTCAATCCATTTAATCATTTCACCTGCAACTAAATATCCATTTAGCTTTAGCAATCTATTACATTCCCTTAAGCTTTTTTTTAAATCAAGAATATGGATAACCCCTTCATCCCAAAGGATATCAAAGGAAGAAGAAGGGAGATTCGAGTTGTATAATGATGTATTAATGAATTTTACTCGATCAGTTAACTCCATTTTTTCAATCTTAATTTTTAGCTTATCTAAAGCATCTTGATCAATATCTATTCCAATTATCTCTCCATTGCTTAATTGTGCTAATTCTAAGGTTGGGATCCCCGAACCACAACCAATGTCTAGTATGCAGGGTTGATCCATTTTAGGAAGCATATGGAACGCTTTCCTAGTATATCTAATGAATTGCACTCGCAATTGCTCTAGGTTTAAATCAATTATAATATCTAAACTCATTTATCTTCTCACAGTTCAATTTTTGAAAGAAACTTAGGCGGTATGCGTATTTTTGTTGCTTGTTCAAAAGCATAAGCAATTTTAAGGAGCTTTGGTTCCTGAAATGCATCCCCAAAAAATGAAATCCCTACTGGTAGACCAAAAACATAACCCGCTGGAACTGTTATGTTGGGATAGCCAGCAACGGCTGCTATAGAAGAACTACCTCCAGTAAAATGATCTCCATTAATATAATCAATTATCCAAGCAGCGCCTCCACTTGGAGCTAAGATAGCATCTAATTGATGTTCTTTCAAAATATGATTAATTCCCTCATCTCGAGCTAAACGATGACATTTATTTAATGCTTTTTTGTATTCATCACTGGTTATCGATCCTTTTTCACTTGCCATAATGAATAATTCTTGTCCAAAATAAGGCATAATTTTCTTTGGATGTCGATTGTTAAATTTAATGAGATCATCAAGATTCTTTAGAGAGTTTATTGGCCCATATTTATCAAGATAATCATTTAAATCATGTTTGAAATCATATAACAGCACCTCAAATTCAGGTTCTTCCAAATCATTAAGAATTTTGATTTCAATAGGATCTATAATTTCTGCGCCTAGATCCTTCATTTTTTTAATTGAATTAACAATAATTTTGTCTATGTTATCATTTTTTCCAAAAAAATCTCGAGCAATACCGATTCTTACGCCTTTTAAACCACTAGGATCCAAAAATTTAGTATAATCTGGTGGAATATTATAATCATGCTCTATAGTACTTGCATCTTCCAGATCCTTACCTACCATAGCACTTAATAGGATTGCCGCGTCCTGAACTGTCCTTGCCATAGATCCTGCTGTATCTTGATTATGTGAAATCGGAACAATTCCAGTTCGACTAACTAATCCAATTGTCGGTTTGATTCCAACAATTGAATTAATATGTGAAGGGCATATTATAGATCCATCAGTTTCAGTTCCTATAGCTACTGAACATAAATTAGATGCAACTGCAACAGCAGATCCAGAACTAGAACCACATGGACTTCTATCCAATGAATAAGGATTAATTGTTTGACCTCCTCTACTACTCCAACCACTTGTAGAACGAGTTGAACGAAAATTAGCCCATTCACTTAAATTAGCTTTTGCAAAGATCACTGCTCCAGCCTTTCGTAATTTTTTTACAATGAATGCGTCTTCTGAAGCAAAATGATCTTTAAAGGCTAAGGATCCTGCTGTCGTTTGCATCCTATCAGCTGTATTAATGTTGTCTTTAATAATAATAGGAATCCCGTGCAAAGGTCCACGGATCTTATTATTCTTCCGTTCTTCATCTAATTTTTCTGCAAGTTGTAAAGCATCTGGATTAATTTCAATTATTGCATTTACTTTGGGGCCTGCTTTGTCAATTTCTTGAATTCTATTTAAGTACATCTTAGTTAGTTTCTTAGCAGACAGTTCCCCTTTTTCCATTAAAGCTTGTATTTCTTTAATATTATATTCCTTCATTTTTTTACCTCCTTTTTAAAATAATGTTTAAACTTATTTAACCATAATATCTTTTCAACACTCTAAGGGCGATCAATGTGATCCACTTACTTTCTTTCCTTTTTTGTTCAATATTTACTTGCATTCGTCCATTAAATGATTTCTCCAATATCCATCGCCCATTTTCATTTTGTTTAGATTCAACTAAATCAATACCATCCTGCATCCGATTATCTTTATATTCTAACCTTGTTAAAATATCTAATACTTCTAAAGCATCAATCTTCCACATTAATGGAAATCCAAATAGCATCCATTCCTGTTTGGCAACAGCTTCTAAATTATGACTTTGTTTATAGATATGATGTTGCAATAAAAATTCGGCAGCTTTTTGGATTGTAAATTTTACATCTTTAGATCTTTTGTCTGATGGAATTTCAGCAAGAGCCTTTAAATTTTTAACAATAGCCATACTACATGTATGAGAACCCCAACAAGCTTCGCCTTTTTTACTACCTACATTGTATGGCCATCCTCTTGGAGATCCTTCTATACCATCATCAAATCTCTGATATTTTACAATCCATTCTATGCCTTGCTGAACTCTAGGGTCATCTAAGCATCCAAATCTAATTAAACTCCACAGCATATTACCTGTTAGACAAGGTAGAACCTTATTATGATCACCACCATCATTTCCACAATAGTAAGCAAATGCACCACTTTTCTTATCTTGTGAGTTCTTAAGTATAAATTCACTAGCCTTTTGAATCCTAGAATCTGCACTATTCGCATTAAGTTCTGCTAGGAGAATGATACTCCATACTGTTCCTTTATATTTCGTTCTAATATAAAAATTTTCAGCTGTTTCCCAATATCCCTCTTCTTTCTGGTTATTTAAAATTTTAGGAATTACACCTTCCTTCATAATTCTTTCTTTTGATATTTTTACTTCATTTTCATTCTCATTTTTATCTAAAATATCTGTTAAAGTAAAGTATCGAACTGATGGGTTATTCTCTTCTAATAACCATTCAATTGAATCTGAGTTAATATATGATTTCCAGTTTGCCAATTTACTATTACCTTATCTTTATATCTTTATTTTTGATAAATTCTTATATAAAAACTCCTCCTGTTGAAGGATATTTAATGCAACATTTTGTAACTCGTTAACATCTACATTAACTAAACATTCAGATTTATATTTATCAGCGCTATTTTGTAACGTCTCAGCTATTAAAGTCCAATTTTGAGATATATTAGTTATAATTGGAATAGTATCTTTTAAAATATTGAAGTCTTCATTGCTCCACGCTTTTGGACCATTTCTTAGCTCAGGATGATTCATTAATTCTTCAAGGAATTGTTTGTATAGATTTCGAAAAGCAGCACCTCCAGTCCCCCATGTTTCAATATATCCATGTAACATTTTAAACATTAAGTAAGCTCTTGATACAGATTTCCCCAAAGCATCAACCGTTTCACCTTTTAATTTCTCTATCCATTCAGGAATAGAATATGCGAACTTTTTAAGTCCTTGGATTCCTATATTATTCATTGAGGGTCGTAGCATATTATTTGCTACTTTTTGTAGGGCAAGTTTAACACCTGCAGCTAAAGGAGGATGTTTTCCATCCAATCTTCTTTGCATAGAAAATTGTGTATTGTTTGGGTGTAAAAATTTTGGACCATATTCAGAACTTCGTCCTTTCTTTAATTGCTCTAAAGAAATCTCTTGAAAACCTTCAAATTCTGTATCTCCTATATAAGCCACTCTTCTCTCCTCATTGTATCCAGCTAATGTGATTGCATGCCCTCCAAAGTGAAAATTTCCTTCTTCTTCAAAATAAGGTAAATATCCTAAGTCAATCTGAAGGATTAATGGAATATCTTTATTAATCAGTATTTTTGACTCCTCCCAAGCTTTATCAGCACTTGTGAACGATTGCTTTCTTAATGTGATTCCTAAAAGACGACATGCCAATGAGTTTGGCTCAATTGTCCCTTGTTTACCTCCTAGAAAGAAAGGAATATCTGATTTAGGAATAAAAGATACATTACCAGTAGTATCAAAAAATCCAAATCCTAAAGTTGCATCTAAGCCAAAAGTCATTGCTTCTGACATCTGAAAACCCAAGAATTCGAATATATCTCGCATTGCCGAAGATTCACAATGAACCCCAACTTCATGTTTGAAATTATTTACCATATGCTTCTGGACCAAATTCATCCTCACCTTTTTCAATTTTATCCAATACCCATTCTAAAAATTCAATATCTGTCTGAAGTATCATGAGGGGATGCTTAAATAATCCAACCACATTCATAGGAAATTTCTCATTCTCCTTTAACATTTTTTCTAGTTCATTTTTGTGTTCTATTACCTTTTTAAGTGAGTTTGTAAATACCTCAATTCGCTCTTTTTTGGGAAGATAAGGAAACATTGAATATGCTACATAGAAATCTTCATCATGCTTGCCATAAAACTCGCTAAGCACAGTATAAACTTTACGATGCAGGATTTCCCATCCCTTTTCTTTCATGATATAGACTTTTCGCTCTCTATTATCTACTTCTTCACTATAACTCTCAATTAAATCATCAATTTCTAGTCTATCTAAAATCCTATATATTGTAGATAATGAAAGGCTTAAACCAATTTTAGTCCAATTTTTCATGCCCCGCTCTTCAATCTTCTTATTAATATTGTAAGGATGATCCCCTTGTGGACTCTCTGCCAATAGTCCAAGAATAACAAAAGGTTTATGCTTTAATTTATATTCTTTTGGTTCTAACATTTTAAGGGAATTTTTAAATAAATATTCTCACTTTCGAATAAATGACAATATATAAAATATATGAAAACGACATATTTAAATATTTGCAAAAAATGAAAAATGACAATATAATATAGGTTTTATAATTTTTAGAAAGCAAATAATTCTAAATTTCTTCCTCGGATTTTGAGTTATATATCTTACAAAAGGATTATTCTTTAATTTCAAATCAATAGGTATTTTCTTACCAATATTAAAAATACAATAAAAATTTAAGATAATAATAAATATGCAGTTATCCGAATTTCTCAAAAAAATTGAATGGTTAGAAAGTAGCCATCCCTATGGAAGTGCTTGTATTAGAATTAATAACCAACAAACTATATACATAGATCCAGCTTACTTATCAGAAGAAAATATAAAAAAAAAAGCAGATCTTATTCTATTGACTCATTCGCACGAAGATCATTTTTCAATAGATACATTAAAAAATCTGGTAAAGTCAAATACATCAATCGTGTGCCCTTCTGATTGTGAACAGGAATTGCTACAGTATAGTTTTGATTTTAATATTTCTATAATTAAACCTGGTGAGAGGGTGAAATTTGACCGAGTCAAAATAGAAGCCATTCCTGCTTACTCAACTTCTGCACATCCACACACTGCGGGATGGATAGGATATCTTATTGAACTTGATAATGTTCGAATTTATCATTCCGGGGATTCTGGTTTGATTTCAGAAATGAATGATTTAGTTAACATTGATATTTTTTTTGTTACAGTGAGAGAACCTTATATGATGAGTCCCAAAGAAGTAATTCAAGCAATAAATACGTTTAGACCAAAAATCGTAATTCCTATTCATTGGATTGAGGAAGAGAAGGAAGATATTAATTATATTGTAAATAATTCTCCAGAATCAACAAAAATTATAATTCTTGAAATGAAATAATATATGGTAATATTATAAGATTATTACGTAATGAATTCAGATACCGAAAAAACACTCACATTAATTGCTGAAAGAGCACAGTTAGCTGAGGGCATTGAAGGCGTTCGTTTAATCCTTCTTATAATGTATCGCTTTCCTTCGCTTAAGAACAAAATCCTATCACAAAAAACAGGAATTGCAATTCCTACACTTGCAGCTGTTAGAAGCGAATTAGTAAAATCTGGAATTATTGAAAAAAAGAATTTCTTAGGTAAAAAAGGAAGAGAATGGGTAAAAACAAATTTAGATTTGCGATTTGATTATGATCCTGTACCAGGAGACTTTGATAGCACAATAAAACTAATCCCAGAACAATTTAATTATTTAGATAATTTAAGAGGTATACTATCAAACAGACCACCTCCTGAATTTGCTCTCGATCAATCACATGCAGATTTCTCAACAATCATAAAAAAAACACTTTATTTAATAAAGAAAGGAGATATTGAAGGAAGAAGAATTATTTTTTTGGGTGATGATGATAATATTTCACTCGCTGTCGGTTTGACTAAATTAGCAGAAAAGATTACAGTATTGGATATAGATAAGAGAATTATAAACTTTCTATCAGAATCAGCAAAAAATCTCGGAATAAATAATTTTAATGCTCTATTTCATGATTTAAGAGAACCATGCCCCGAAAAATTCTTTAACAAATATGATATAGTTATAATGGATCCACCATATACTAATGAGGGATTAAGATTATTTTTGAACCGAGCTAAAGAAGTGCTAAAATCAAATATCAACATTGATGGTAAGAATTATTTAATGGTAGGTAAGAAATGTATTCTAAGCTTTGGAAACAAACCTCCAGAAGAAATGCAAAAAATACAATTATCAATATTAGATCATGGATTTATTATTAATGAAATGATACCTGATTTCAATCACTACGAGGGTGCAAGTATAATTGGAAAATTTAGCAATCTCTACTATTTGCAATCAGTAAAATTCCCGAGTATACAATCATTAATATATTATGATTCGCACCCTATATATACATCTGAAGTAAAATTAAAACGTGAATATCCATTTCGTCCAGTTGGTTATCATTTTGTAGGAGAAATGCATTTTATAAAACAAAAAATACTTTTAGATAATGAAAAAATTCAGAATATTTTTCTTAACTCTCTTATAAATGCTGATTTAACGATTCTTGACCTATATCATCATAACTACCATCCATTTGGATACACTGCTATTGCTATATTGAAAACTAGTCATGCTGCAATTCATACATGGCCGGAACATGGTTATATTAGCATTGATATTTTTATATGTGAAGGATATTCTAAAGGATTAAAAGTTATAAAATTTTTAAAAGAAGAGTTAAATCCTGTAAAGTGTGATTTTTTTTATGCGGAACGGGGAAAAGAATCACCAATGAAATATGAACCAATTGAAGTATGATAAAAAAAAGAGAATTTTCGGTTATCTTAACACTTTAATAGTTTTTAACAAAATCACATAATTTTATTAAGAAATCTTTTCGTGCATAAGCAGGAATATCAGATCTAGTTGTATCAAATACAACACGAGATATCCCATGCTCAGCATATTCATTAACACACTCCTCGATATTTGTATTTTTTGAAATGAAAGAATGAACAGAGAGTTGATAACATTTATTACCAATTTGAGTTTTAAATGGAGCCAATGTCTCTTCCATCTCTTTTCCACTCATTGCTCCTGGGTGCCATCCATCA
>Ga0209427_10004093_pt1 | contig 16934 bp, 20 predicted proteins | sample DeeMarSWOR136_30_FD_187465 | JGI IMG/M metagenome (GOLD analysis project Ga0209427, IMG submission 187465) | Marine sediment microbial communities from White Oak River estuary, North Carolina - WOR-1-36_30 (SPAdes) (version 2) | ecosystem: Environmental > Aquatic > Marine > Intertidal zone >...
GTGACCGATTGAATCCAAAGAGCAGACTAACCTATTCTTCATATTCTAAATTCATAACTATTAGATAAACGCACAGAACAAGATTAATCCTGAAATCCCATGAGACTAAGAGGACTTTCACTAGAGCTGTTCCTTGCTGGTAGTGTAACAGGATTCGTGACCTCTTTCCTTTTCTTCGTCTACATTCTTGAAGAGACTCTGAATATGAACGTCCCATTCCACCTCTGGCTTGGAATTCTCTCAGTAGCAATCTGTGACGCTCTTTTCATTGCTGGCTCCTATGGAAGGTATCAGAAACTGAAATCAGAAATCCAAAAAGCCTAACACTGGCTATACTAGCTCAAGAGCCATGAGCTCTTTGTCTTCTGGACATGTCTGCAGTTTACTTTCCTCAGGTAGAAAACCTAGGTCTGGGTCTGATTCTGCGTGTATGCACCATCCTCTCTGAACCACAACATCTACGTAAAAGATTTTTAGTCAGAGCTGCAGTCTATGCTCTGTTACTGCGAAGGGATACAGATGGTCAAATACCTGTTCATAACAGGCGGCGTGCTATCATCAGTGGGAAAAGGGGTTGTAACCTCATCCATCGGAAAGATGCTCCAGGTCCGAGGATTCAAAGTGACAGTTATAAAAATCGACCCATACGTGAATGTGGATGCAGGCACAATGAACCCCTACATCCACGGAGAAGTCTTCGTAACAGAAGACGGAGGCGAAACCGACCTAGACCTAGGCGGATACGAAAGATTCCTAGACATTAACCTGCCGAAGGAGAACAACATCACAACCGGACAGATCTACCAAACCGTAATCAACAAGGAGCGCAGAGGAGACTTCCTCGGAAGATGCGTCCAAATAATCCCCCACGTCACAGACGAAATCAAACAGCGAATTCGCCTAGTTGCAGAGAGATCAAATGTCGACGTCGTCCTCACAGAATGCGGAGGCACTGTCGGTGACATAGAAGAACAGCCCTTCCTCGAAGCATTCCGCCAGATGCGCCTCGAAGAGGGGTTCGAGAACACCGTTTATGTTCACGTGGCCCTTGTCCCAATCTTGGAGGTTACAGGGGAGATGAAGACAAAGCCCCTCCAACACAGCGTAAACGAACTCAGACGCATAGGAGTCCAACCAGACACTATAGTAGCCCGGTGCGACAAGATGATCGACGCAGAGGCCCTCCGAAAAATCGCCTTATTTGGCACCATCCCCCGCGAAGCTGTATTCTGCTCATACACCGTCCCATCCATATATCAAGTCCCCCTAATCTTGGACGAGCAAGGCATGGGTGAGTACATCTGCAGAAGACTAAGAGTGCCGGAGCGAAAGCCCGAATGGAAGGATTGGAGAGAATTCGTAGGCTCTTTCGAGAACCCACGCTATCACGTTAAGATAGGGCTCGTAGGTAAGTACGCAGGCTTGACGGACAGCTACGTCAGCATGAACGAGGCTCTGCGACACGCCGGAGCAGCCTGCCAAGCAAAAGTCTCAATAGACTACATCAAAGCAGAAAAGCTCGAGCACAACCCGAGTGAACTCGAACTCCTCAAAAACTATGACGGAATCTTTGTCCCATACGGATTCGGCCCTAGAGGCACAGAAGGAAAGATCAGGGCAATTCAGTTTGCACGCGAAACTGACACGCCTTTTCTAGGCATCTGCTATGGCTTCCAACTGGCTGTCGTGGAGTTTGCCCGTAACGCCTGCGGGCTGAAAGACGCCAACAGCACAGAAATCAATCCAAACACCCCAGACCCCGTTATCGACCTAATGCCAGAACAGAAAGACATCGAGTACAAGGGAGCGACGATGCGGCTGGGCGCCCACAAAGTCATAATCAAGAAGGACACATTGGCACACAGGCTGTACGCCGCCGAGGAGATCCACCAACGCCACCGCCATAGATGGGAGGTGAACCAGAACTACTGGACGATCCTTGAAAAGCATGGGCTTGTCTTCTCAGGCCACAGTCCAGACGGCCGAAGAATGGAAATCCTAGAGCTACCCAACGAATTCTTCTTCCTAGCCTCACAGTTTCACAGTGAATTCAAAAGTCGTCCGAAGAAGCCAGACCCTGAGTATTACGGCTTCATCAGAGCGTCTTTAGACAGGAAGCTTGGGAAAGCGAAGCCAGAATTCTGAGCGAAGATGTGCGCTTTTCTCCTGCACATCAACAGTATACGGCATAGATCGCGGCCAATTCTCAGACGGTACTTGGGATTATTGTTCAGTCATGAAACTGCGCAAAGTTATAATACATATCAGTCACCATCTGCTTCCGTCGTATCTCGGGTGCAGTCCTAGATGATTCCTGAAGAACGGAAGCTGATCAGGAGGTTCCTTCCCTTCTTGCTGATCGGGATAGTGGTCGTCGTTTGCTATCTGTACTTCTTCATCGACGTGCAAGAAATGATCGCCCTTCTTAGGCGCATAGATCCCCTCTATTACTCACTGGCTGCCGCAGCCTCAATAGTGGACACACTCTTCTTCTCCCTGACTTGGCATTACTTCTTGGGCCTTCTCTCAGTGAGAGTCTCCTTCAGAAAGACTTTCCTCTTTGTGTGGGCTGCAACTTTTGTGGACATCTTGGTTCCAGCTGAATCGGTCTCAGGAGACGTTTCAAGGGCGTATTTGATGTCTAGAGAAACCGGTGTGACCGAGGGAAACGCGGGAAAGATCGCGGCTTCACTTGTAGGCCAGAGGATACTTATCACGGTAGTAGTGCTAGGTAGCTTGCTCGGCAGTTGCCTCTCCTTTTTCATTCTGAGATACGAAATTCCTCAGGCGCCTGTATTGGGCATGAGTATTCTGAACTGGATAGTACTAGTGACGCTTGGCACTGCAATCATACTCTTCTTCCTAGTCGCCTTGGCTCTGAAAGAAGAGATAACGCAGAAGATACTAGACCCACTACTCAAGGTGGCTGCTTTCGTCTCCAGAGGCCGCTGGCAACTTGAGCAGTTGAGGTCCAGAGTGCAAACGGCTCGAGACGCATTTCATTATGCAATTAGGGTTCTAGGCGAACGTCCTTCAAACTTGGCCGGGCCAGTGATCTTTTCTCTGTTGTCTTGGCTGTCTGGCCTACTTGTATCGTGGCTGGTCTTTGTTGCGCTGTTAGGAGCGCCCATTCATTTCGGTATAGTGATGATCGTGCATTCGTTGAGCTGTGCCATTCAGTCGATTCCTCTAGGCGTGCCTGCTGAAGTTGGGCTGACTGAGGTTGCTATGATTAGCTTGTACACAGCCTTTTTGAGGGGCACACCTGGCATAGTGGGTGCTGGTGCCCTGAGCGCTGCGGCCACTTTCTTGATAAGGCTTTTGACGGTAGGGCTTAGGCTTTTCGTGGGGTTTGTGGCGATTCAGTGGGTTGGAGCCAAGGCCTTGACAGGTAGTCCAATTGGCAAATCACTACAAGGTGAAGAGGTTGGACCGAAGGACTAAGTATGATATCTACGCGGATCTTCTGAAGACCGTTATGAAGAGAGGCTCATGCGGTGTCACAAGGGCCTCTTATGGCGCTAACCTGCCGATTGACCGCGCCAAGAAGTCTCTGAGGCTTCTAGCTTCCCGCGGATTTGTTAGGGAGGAAGCCGTGGATGATTCCTCCAGATACAGAATAACCAAGCGTGGTATGGAGTATCTGGAAGTGTTCGGGAAGATGAGAAAGCTATTTGCTGCATTGTCCGAGGAACTCTGATGGCAACTCGTGCATGCATGCTCATTCTCTTTATAATCAGCAAACCAAACGAATAGAAGTGTAAAACTATGCGAAATTCTCGAACTGCCGTGAGCTACGGCGCCTTACGACATCGAATAGCTGTGAGGCTGAAAGAAGCTTCTGAAACATTGAAGAAAATGGGATACAAGAGCCAGCCCATCACTGCGAAGGAGTTTTACGACTACATGACGGGAGAAACCCCAACTGGTGACACAATCACCATCCTTGATGTGCTTGATAGCGAGTTTCTCATGCTCCACGAAGTTGTGGAAATAGGTGAATTGAAGAAGAGCGGTATCCCAATCAACAAATACACCGTCATGTTACTTACATCAAACGTCTATGAAACGCACTATACTGCCATCGAGTGCGAACTGAATTGTGCATTGGAGAAGAAGAACTATGATTGGCTCAAAGTCAGGATAAACCATGCAAAATCTTGGCTTGAAGACGATGACATGCCAGCGCGTCTAATTCCACGATGCAAAGCCGTGATAAAGAAATTTTCGGAAGCTCTTCCAAACGGAGAAGATAAAATATGAGGAGAAATACAGAGAAGGAGAATGTTATATCAATGTTAAGCGAGTTTACGGGAGACATCTCCGGGAACCCGTTGTATAGTCACATTTTGTGACCACACAATATGACCTCTACATGTGCGTCGCCTTTTATAGCCTCCACCGGCACAACATTTCTCCAGACATGAATTGAGGTGATAGGAATGGCGAAATTAATGAATCGTGACGAAAAATTGAAGAATAGTGGCGAAAAGGAAATTTCTGGTCTAACAAAACAAAGAATGTTTGGCATAATCAAAGATTTCAATCGCAAGATAGACGGCATCGAACCAGCAAACATTCTCCTAGGACACCAAACAACAAAAGTGCTCGAGGAGAGTTGGAGAGAAGCCGAACTTCAGAAATCCGCTGCAATAGTGCATTTCTCCAGACTACAAACCCGCTTAATATAGAACTATAGGAAACCATGGCAAACGTATGGTGACACATATGAATGAAGACAGAACGGTTCCACCTAAGTCCACAGTCACTCTGGGCCACCTTGACGGCGACCTCACAGTTGGCAGGGGCTCCACCATAAAAGGAGAAGGTCTTCCCCCGAAGACAAACGTTTCAGGCAAAATTGAATGCCACGGAGACTGCACGTTCGAGTGCAACGTATCAGCAGAGCGATTTGAAGGAGAAAGCGGAGATGTCATTGTTCACGGGGATCTTGAAGTGAAAGCTGATGTTGAGATTCACCGTGGGCGCCTTGATGTGAAAGGAACGCTGAAGGCCAAAGACGTTGATGTGGACAACAGTCTGAGGGTAGGCAGAGACCTGGAAGTCGAAGACGTAGATGTCGGCGGCAGTCTAGACGTGGAAGGAACCACAAAAGTCAAGACAATCGATGTAGGGGGTCGCTTCAGCGGAGCTGGTGAGGTAAAGGCGGAAGACGTGGACGTTGGTGGCTCTGTGACGATGGAGTCCAGAGTCGAGATGGAAAGAATTGATGTTGGAGGCACCGTGAAACTGCATGGGGGGCACGTAAAGGAGATCGACGTGGGCGGCTCCTTTGAGTCAGAGGCGTCTCTCAATTTCGACTCCATAGATGTCGGAGGCAGAGTTAGACTTGCGAGTGAGAGTAAAGGCGGTGACATAGACGTGGGTGGCTCATGCACAGTTGATGGAAATCTGGAATTCGCGAAGATCGATGTCGGCGGAGTTGTGGAGATATCTGGCTCAGCTGAGGGGAAGAGCGTGGACGTAGGGGGAAGGATGCGAGTTGGAGACTCTCTGCGCCTTTCTGGAACGCTTGATGTGGGCGGGACGGCTGACGTGGAGGGCAGTCTGGCTGCCGAAGATATTAACGTCGGAGGCAGAGTTCGAGCACATGAAATCACTGCCAAGCACAAAGTCTCAGTTGGCGGGTCAATAACGACCGATGTTGGTGTTAGAGCAGCCCACATTCGGATTGGCAGACACGGCAAAGCGGTAGGACCGATACGCGCTGATGAGGTTCTGATAGGCAAAAGGGCACATGTCGAAGAGGTATATGGCGGGAAGATAGTCATGGAGGGAGACGCGCGGGCCAGAAACCTCTACGGAGAAACAATCCATATAGAATCTGGATGCCGCGTCGAAGGCGAAGTCCAGTATACAACCAGTCTGGAAACCGGAAGAGACCTGCACTTCACCAAGAGCCCAATGAAAGTTGAAAAACTGCCATCATAGACAGCTTCATCCAATATTTTCGCTGACTCCATCAATCCGTCAAGAAAGAGACAAACCGCGCCCGCTTCTTTTGGGCAAATCCAACAGTAGCAATCTACCACACGGCAGGCACACACTGTCCAAGATTCTTGCCAGCCAGCGAAAGCCATTGTTAAATATGTCTAGTCACAATTATGCTGTCGGTGGAGAGGTGTAATGAGTGAAAAGGTGCATAGTGAAAAGAGCATCGTTTTGAATGCTGCGTTGTCAGGTGTTATGGCGGCGCTCGTCTTTGTGACAACCATGCTGATACGCATACCTATTCCAGCTACGCAAGGCTACATAAACATCGGGGATTCCATGATTTTTGTATCTGCCCTCCTTTTTGGGCCTATAGTGGGAGGATTCGCTGGTGGCGTTGGGTCTGCCCTTGCCGATTTGATCGGATTCCCATCCTTCATTGTCTACACGCTGGCCATAAAGGGAATAGAAGGACTCATCGTAGGCTGGCTGACAACAAGCAAGAATTCGTGGAAAGACGTTCTAGTAGTGATCGTGGGTGGGGCTGAAATGATCATTGGATATTTCATAGTTGAAGCGTACCTTTACGGAGTGGGAGCTGCTCTCGCAGAGTTCCCAGGAAACGTGTTTCAAGCATCATTCGGGGCTATTGTAGCTATTCCCCTGTGTTTCGCAGTAAGAAAAAGACTTGCAGAACCACTCAACACTATAAGAATTAGCCTTAAGGGTTAAACTGCTGTTATCTCGCTAACGCCTTCCAGAGATGATCGCTGATCGGCTTGACCATTTTTGTCTCTCCAGCCCTTGTCATCAGTCTTCTTCCTGTCTCAGGTTCTTTCATCTCACCGATTACAGAAGCATGAACGCCACTTTTCAACAGCTTACGCACGATTTCCTCTGTTTGTTCCTCTATAGCCGTTATGAGAAGGGTTCCTGAGCTTATGAGTTGAAGGGGGTCGATCCCAAAGTGGCCGCAGATTTTTCTTGTCTCCTCAGAGATCGTGATTCTCTCCTCGAATACTCGAAAGCCCAAGTTCGAGGCGTCGGCTAGTTCATGTAGGCCTCCAGCAACGCCTCCTTCTGTTGGATCATGCATTGCTGAGACTCCTCCAGTTTTGAAAGCGATGAGCGCCTCCTTGGCCACGCTGATTTTAGTGAAGTAGTCTTCAGCTTTTCTGAGGAACTGCTCATCGAACACCTTGAGGAGCAAGTCTCTTCTGTCAGAAGCCAAGATTGCGGTTCCCTCTATCCCTGCTCCCTTAGCCATTATTATTCTGTTCCCAGTTTGTGCCCCGCCAGAAGTGACGTATCTTCCGTTCTCGGCGACTCCTGTTGTGCTGCCAACTACTACTGGATGATCCAGTCCAGGTGTAGCCTCACAATGTCCTCCAATAATAGCCATATCCAGCTTCTCTGCGGCGCGATCCATCTGGCTGCAGATCTTCTCAACAACATCCTTGTCCGAGCCTTCTGGCAGGAGTATACAAGAGTTGAACCAGAGAGGTTTCACTCCGCAGGTTACAACATCGTTCGCGCTAACGTTCACGGCTAGCCACCCCAGCCATTTTTCGGCTCCAGTGACCGGGTCAATTGCCGTGACAAGTGTCGCTTTTCCGGCTTTCACTATGGCTGCGTCCTCTCCAACCGCTGGACCCAAGACAACATCGCTTCTTTTCCTTCCCAGATGTTTGAAAACGACATTCTGTAGGACTTCAGGTGGCACCTTACCTGGTAAGAAGCCCATGTTCGCACTCTCACCATCCATTGCTCACTCGAACATGTTTATTGAGCGACTTATATCTCTGTTAACGCTTTTAAGACAAGCACTCCTAGAAGGGGAACGATGATCTAATGCTATCATACATCATAACCGCCTCCATAAACGAGCTCACAAACCTGACGCGGCTTAACTCCATAGAGCAGGATGTCAAGGTGCTCATCATAGACGAAGGCGACGCAAAACTGCGTATGAAAAATGACGAGCACCTTAAAGATGTACCTCATGAATACTTCGGTCCAGGAGAGCGAAGGAACTGGTTCAAGGGCAGGTTCGGTTCTGCATATGGCAAGTATGAAGGCGTTGTTCCTGAGAGGTGTCATGCAGAGACAAGTTTTGGTTTCCTCGTTGCGTATGAGGAGAATGCTGATCTCGTCCTAGAACTGGATGACGATGTTCATATAATCAAGAACTTCGTCAGAAAGCATGCTGAAACCCTTGCCACTGAAGAGAGCACTACCGTCTGTTCTGAGGGAAAGTGGTACAATACCGTGGAGAATCTTGTGATAAGTGACAATTCAACGATTTTTCCAAGAGGCCACCCATACAGCCCTGAAACTAGGCAAGGAGACTACACGTGGGCGGAGAGTGGAGGAGAATGTGTTCTGAATATGGGGCTCTGGCTTCAGCACCCAGATCTGGACGCTTTGACCCTGCTCTACCACAGTGGACTCGACGGAACATGCGACATAAGAAGCAAAGGCTGTAAACGGGAAAAGGTAGTTGTCGGAAATGGAACGTACTTTGCAGTCTGCAGCATGAATACCTCTTTTAAAACTCGAGTAATACCCGCCTTCTATCAACTCTACATGAATACCCACGGCATAGACAGATTCGATGATATATGGTCTGGGATATTTCTCAAGAGAATAGCAGATCATCTTGGAGAGAGAATCTGCATAGGAGGGCCGCTGGGCAGTCACATGAAGAGAAGTAGAAACGCATTCAATGACCTACGCAAGGAGTTGGGAGGCATCATCATAAATGAGAAACTCTGGCGCATCGTTGACGAAGCCGAACTCTCCTCGAGAAGCTTTGCAGACTGCTACCTAGAGCTCAGTGAGCATCTCAGTAAAAGCATAGGCAAACAAATCAAAGAGCCGATGTATGTCAAGTTCATGAAGCTTCAGGCACAAAAGATGAGAATTTGGACAAAAGCTATAGACAAGCTTTCTTAATTCGGTCGATGTACTGAGGTTTCCAACAAGGATGACTGAAGTCTATCCCAAAGTCAGCGTAGTTGTGATTAATGCACGAGACAAGGAATGGCTTGGGAAGTGTTTGGATTCACTCGTAGAGACCGATTATCCGGTCTTTGAGATAGTTGTTGTGGACTGCCAGACTCCAGAAATCGAGAAATGGGTTGCAGAGCACTATGAAAGCGTTAGGCTGTTCCCTTTCAAGGAAGATATTGGACCATCAGCGTCTCACAATGTAGGCGTTGCCGAAGCAGATCCATCAAGTGGATACTTGGCTTTCGTAGACAACGACACTATTGTCGACTCAAGTTGGCTGAAAGAGCTGATTAGTGTCATGCGCAAAGACGAGACAATTGGCATCGCTCAAGCCAAAATATTGAAACTGGGCAGGGAAGATCGACTTGACCACACTGGGCTGGCTATAGACACTCTGGGAACATGGTGTACAACGCTGAACATGAAAGAAGAGAATTTCAAAGAAGTCTTGGAAGTGTTCGCTGCATCCCTTGCAGGCTGCATTGTGAAGCACGAGGTTTTCAATGAGGTTGGCGGCTTTGACGATGACTACTTCATTTATGATGATGACACTGACTTCTGTTGGAGAGCTAGGCTGCTAGGATACCGTGTGGTCTTCATCCCATCGGCTATGGTGATTCATTCTGGACAAATCGCAAAAGGAGTGAAGCCGAGAAAGCTGTTTCACGGAGTCAAGAACCGCGGCTACACTCTACTCAAGAACCTCGAGTTAAAGAACCTCTGGTGGAGAATGTGCGTGTACTACGTCGTCATGTCCCTTTGTGCACTGACATTCGTGGCTCTTTTCAAGCCAGGAGAGGCACATGCTACGCTCAGAGGACTGGCAGAGATGATTACGAATTTCAGAAAGATCTGGCGAAAGAGACTGAAAGTTCAAACAACTCGCCGTGTCAAGGACGAAGCTCTATTTGAGCGAAAATTGCTAAGAAAAGACATGTGGGCTACACTGTTATACCTGAGAAATGTGGCGCCAGTTGCAGTTGTTGGAAAGGAGGGGTCATCCCCAACGGACAAACAACGCCATCAGACTGGCTGAATGACCACCTGAAAAGAGTATGATCCCGCTTCTGCGCTTTCATTATTCACCGTGATCTTCACTATGACATCTTGATATTCGCCTGCATCCTGTAGCTCGAGGAGATTGCCTTCAGACCAATCAGCTGGCGAATCAAAACCGCTATAGTCGTACGTCAGCGCAATTGAGAAATCTGCGGGCAGACCTACAACGGTATAATTGACCGAGATGGAATATGGCGACAGGTTTTCTACTTCGATGAACCAAGAGGCCGGGTCATACTCCTCTAGCACGCCAAAATCATACTCCTGGGCTTCACCAATTCTATTCAAAGCGTCATCTAGCTCATAGACCGCGAAATCGGTACCTCCAACCCTCATTCTGAGAGTCAGAGGCCACTGAGTCACGACTGCAACAGCAACTGATGTCGAGATTAATGAGACCAGGACTAAGGCTATGATGAGGGGTTTTGGAACACTTACCCTTGAGAATTTAACCGTGAATCTTGACGTGTTCTTCACCTTCTCAAAACGTGGATTTTTTGGTTGATGCCAGCAGTATTTAAGACTTGCCGCTTGCGTGGACCATATAGTAGCTTTCTATGTTACGAAAACCTGCCGAGAGCAATTCGGAGTCTCTTTCACTTGTCGCCCATGGCATTGGGGGCATTGTTACAAGTTGACCGCACGCTATAGTTTGTAGCCGATTTTCCTTAGAAACGCTTTCCTTTCTCGAATATCCCCTTCTGTTTCTATTCCTTTGCTTTTCAAACCATCGACAACGCCCAAGATCCCTCTGCCCTGATTGGTTTCTGCGATAATTACTTGTAACGGGTTGGCAGTTGCCGCGTATATACTGCAGACTTCAGGAACCTGCTTTATCCTGTCCAACACGTTGATTGGATATGCCTTTTTCAAGAAGATTATGAAGCAGTGGCCGCAGGCCAATTCAAGTGCCTGCTGCGACGCTAAGTTCTTCAGCTCCTCGTCGTTTCCTTCACCTCTCACCAGACATGGTCCAGAGCTTTCGCAGAACCCTATTCCAAACTTGATGTCTGGAGCAGAATTGACTAGAGCTTCGTAGAGGTCTTCAACAGCTTTTATGAAGTGTGCCATCCCAAACACAACGCTGCATTCTTCGGGCACCTCTATCTTCACTATTTTGAGCTCCATCAATTTCACCGAGTACACTTGCGCTCTCCCATTAAAGAAATCTTCCACTAAATTCTCATATCTGTGGCGGGCCCGAGGGGATTCGAACCCCTGTTCTCCAGCTCCGAAGGCATGCGCACTGACTTCACAGTTTGGCGCCTTAATCCTGGCTAGGCAACGGGCCCACCTCAGTAACTGTCGGCAAATGCTTAAAGGATTTCCTAGACGGCGCTGACACAAACAGCGATCAATTCACAGGGGCTCAGCGTATTTCTCTCGCAGCTTTCGGTGCAGGATCTTTCCAGTAGTGGTTCTTGGCATCTCCGATGCTGAGATGAAATCCACGGACTTGGGCTTCTTGTATCCCGCCATCCGTCCACGGCACCATTCGATAATCTCTTCTTCGGCAATTTTTTTCCCTTCTTTTGGAATTACAACAGCCTTCACAGCTTCACCCCACTTCTCATCAGGAACACCGATCACGGCAACGTCGAAGACTTTTGGATGCCTGGAGATGACCTCTTCGATCTCGGAGGGGTAGGCATGCTCCCCGCCTGTGATAATCATGTTGTCCTTCCTGTCAACAATGTAGTAGTAGCCTTCCTCGTCGCGCTTGACCATGTCTCTGGCTGTGAAGAACTGACCTCTGAACGCATCTTTTGTTTCTTTTGGCATCTTATAATATTCGTCAAACATCATGGGCCCCTTAGAATATAGCTCTCCAACTTCGCCAACAGACACTTCACTTCCGTTTTCAGCCAGAAGTCTGATCACTTCGGTTCCGAGGCACTCTCGTCCCATCGAACCTAGCTTCCTCAGCTGATCTTCGGGTCTGAGAATTGTGACGAGACCAGCCTCGGTGGACCCATAGGCCTCATACAACTTGACGTCAGGAAAACACTTCAGAATTCCCTTCTTAATTATGCTTCGAACAGGCGCTGATGAGCACAGGAAGCTCCGCATGGACTTCAGGTCAAACTTCTTCCTTACTTCTTCTGGAACGTTCAGGATTAGATGATAATGGGTCGGTATCAGCGAGATGAACGTCACCTTCTCCTCATCTATCGCGCGGAGAAGCTCCACAGGATCGAAGCTCTTGTCCCGACCCACGTAGAGTGCCGCACCAATGTACAAGAAGAGCAGACCGTAGAAAGTCGAGTTCACATGATATAAGGGCATGATAATCATGCCTTTGTCATCCTGCGAAAAGCCGAACTCGACCGAATTAATCAGAAAGAAAGATACATACGATTCGTGGGAGCGAACAACGCCCTTTGGTGTCCCAGTGGTTCCTGAGGTGTATATCTGAAACCATGTATCTCCGCTGTCAACCTTCACGCTAGGCTTTCTGTCTGAAGAGCTCTTCAAGAGATTCTCATAATTGACGTAGCCCTCAGGGGCACCACGACCCACCACGACAAAACTGTGACCGTCTACGTTCCGAAGACGAGGACGAACTTGATTTACGACACTCATGAATTCTTCGCCCACAATCGCCGCTTTGGCATCAGAGTTGTTCACGACGTACTCGACTTCTTTGCCAATGAAACGCCAATTCACTGTAACAATGACGACGCCGATCTTCGCACAGGCACAACAGACTTCCACGAATTCGATACAGTTGTAGAGCATGACTGCCAGTCTATCGCCCTTACGTAAACCCATGCCAAGTAGGCTGTTGGCGAGTCTGTTTGTTCTCGAATCAAGCTCTGGGTAGGTCCGAGTCTTTCCATGCCAGTCCTTAACTGCTACTTTCTCAGGATGGTTCTTTGCATGAACTCTCAAGATTTCGCCCAAGTTCAGCCGTACCATGCTTTCTCGCCCTTGTGAACGTAGAGTTACTTCCCCAAATCTTAAATCGTTTACCTATGTGAGCGGTTAAATGAGGATTCACGCATACTAATGTGGGAAAAACTGATTCTGTCAATAATGATGGAACGAAAAGAGATGGCTAATGCTCGAGCTCACACGAGCATGTCAGTACTGCCTTATTGGGTAAGCCAGGACATCTCACAAAATGCTCATGGAAATACTATTATATTCCACACACAATCTTACACTCTTCTCACACAAAAAGAGGTGCCAATGATGGAGATAAAAAAGGTGGCCGTCATCGGAGCCGGACTGATGGGACACGGAATCGCTCAGGTTGCGGCTCAAGTGGCGAAGTACGAAGTTGCTCTAAGAGACATCAAACAGGAGTTTCTGGACAACGGAATGAACATGATAACGGGTAGTCTGCAAAAGTTTGTACAGAAAGGCGTAGTGTCCGAGAAAGAAATGCAGGCAACTCTGAGGAGGATCCACCCAACAATAGACCTTAAAGAAGCGGTCGCAGACGCAGACGTCATAATCGAAGCTGTCCCGGAGAAGGTTGAGCTCAAGAAAAGCATTCTGAAGGACATTGCTGAAGTCGCCAAGATGGATGCGATCATAGCTTCCAACACGTCTTCAATAAGCATCACAGAGCTCGCGTCAGCCACGAAACGACCAGAGAGTTTCTGCGGAATGCACTTCTTCAATCCGCCACAATTAATGAAGCTGATAGAGATAATTCGAGGGGCAAAAACGTCTGATGCAACCATTAATACCATAATTGAGGTCGCAGAGAAGATGGGGAAAGAGACAGTTGTGGTCCAGAAGGACAGCGCTGGCTTCATAGTGAACAGAGTACTCATACCCGCATTGAATGAAGCCATGAACCTCGTCTGGGAAGGCATTGCCGAGCCAGAAGACATAGACAAGGCTATAGCGCTTGGACTAAACTGGCCCATGGGGCCCCTAAGACTGCTCGACTACCTAGGACTAGACACAACCCTTTCCATAGCTGAAGTCCTGCAGGATGATCTCGATCCGAAATATCATCCATGCCCCCTGTTGAGGCAGATGGTGCGGGCCAATCTTCTGGGCAGAAAAACGGGGAAGGGCTTCTATGACTGGACCAAAAAGTAGAAAACCACTGGAGGGATTCTAATGGAATTCGGAAACACACTCTATGAAAAGAGTGAAGGCGTAGCAACCATCACGATCAACCGCCCAAAAGCGCTGAACGCCTTGGATAAACTGACAGTCCAAGAAATCTCTGCGAGGCTGAATGAGGCAGAAGAAGATGAAACCGTCAAAGTCATAATCATCACGGGGTCAGGAGACAAAGGATTCTGCGTCGGACTTGACCTGAAATTCGTGAAAGGTATCAGCGCTGTAGGTGGAATGCACCTATCTCTACTTGGACAAAAGCTAACCAAGAAAATTGAGGACTTGAAAAAGCCAGTGATAGCCGCCATAAACGGCTATGCCCTTGGCGGCGGCCTAGAACTCGCTATGTCCTGTGACCTCAGAATAGCCTCAGAAACCGCCAAAGTGGGTCAGCCTGAGCTGAATGTAGGGTTAATTCCAGGCTGGGGAGGAACCCAACGTCTTCCACGACTTGTTGGTCGAGGAAGAGCCAAGGAATTGATCTTCACCGGCAAGATGGTCGACGCGAAGACTGCTGAGGGGTTAGGTTTGCTGACCAAGGTAGTACCACCTGGCGAGCTTAAATCAGCGGCTAACGAAATGGCAAAAGAACTCATGGCAAAGCCTCCTGTGGGCATTCAGCTGGCGAAGCAGTTGATAAACAGCAGCATCGAGACTGATCTGACGAGGGGACTCGTGCAGGAGGCACAGGCTTTCGGAGTACTGGCTTCCACTGAGGATTTTGATGAGGGAGTTGCTGCCTTCATAGAGAAGAGGAAGCCGAAGTACAAGGGAAAATAGCGAGAGCTGTCGCCTCAACGTCCTCATTCTTTTCGATTCGGCATATATGCTTTGGCAAGTCTTCAATTGGTGCGTAGCCGAGTCGATGCCTATCGAAACGATCGCTTTTGTCGAGGGCGAAATAGTCTTGGGCTCTATGCCCTTCTGTGGCATCTGCTAGCCTATTGACTGAGGCAATGTCTACAAGCTTCGCGCCTCTATCCTTTGCAGAGCGCTTAACATCTCCAGTCAAATCCATGTTGCTCTCCTCGCTGAATGCTGTGAGAAACTGATTTAAAACACTATTCAGCTGTAAGAGTAATCTACAATAAAGTGTAGAGAATCTACAAATCGGAAGTGCCTGAATGAGGAAAGTTGCGATTGTGGCTGGTGGAGCGACAAGATGTGGCAAGAGAGAGGCTTCTTGGAGGGAGCTGGTGCAAGAAGCGGGAAAGAACCTGTTTGAGAGCGTTGACAACATTTCTCCCAAGGATATCGAAGCGCTTCTGGTTGGAGCTGCTCAGCCTGAGAGGTTCACGTTCCAAGTCCATGTGGCCCCAATGGCGGCTGAATACTTAGGCATAACCCCCACCAAAGTCCTTGCAACTACCGAACTCATGTGCGCCTCGGGACAAGCCGCCATCCGATACGCTTGGGCATGCGTGGCAAGCGGCATGGCAGATATGGCTGTGGCTTTTGGTGTGGAGAAGATGTTTATGAAGGATATGGCTGAAGCCCAAACGAATATGACCTGTGTTCTTGATCGCGAGTGGGACGGGATCAACGGACTGTCAGCGCCGCCTTTTTTCGCCATGACCGCTCAGAGGCACATGCTGGAGTATGGCACGACAAAGGAGCAGATGGCTCTGGTCTCCGTTAAGAATCATCACTACTCCACCATGAATCCCATAGCCCAGTTCCAGAAGGAGGTTGCGGTTGAGAAAGTGCTGAGCTCACCAATGGTTGCTCCGCCCCTCAACCTATTCGACTGCAGTGGCATAACCGACGGAGCAGCAGGGGTCATACTCGTTCCAGCTGAAGAAGCCAAGAAATACACGGACACACCCTTATATCTCCTAGGAAGCGGGCAAGCCAGCATAGGAAACGTGGTAAACAATTTGGCAAGCATAACTGAATGGGTTCCGCTGAGACTAGCGGTCGAGGAGACCTTAAGAACGGCAAAGATAACCATTGACGACATAGACATTGCCGAGTTGCACGACTGCTTCACCATCTCCGAAATCATGGAGTATGAGGCATTCGGATGGTGCGCAAAAGGGAAAGGTGGCGCTTTCATCGAGGAAGGAGAATCACATATTGGGGGAAGAGTCGCCGTGAATCCCCGGGGAGGACTGCTTGGATGCGGTCATCCTCTAGGTGCTACTGCGGTCTTACAAGCCATAGACGTAATGCAGCAGTTCAGAGGGGAGGTGCCTAAGGGCAGGCTGGTCAAGGACGCAGATATAGCGGTTACACAGAACTTAAGCGGGGCGGCGAATGTGCACAGCATAATAGCATACTCGAGGAATCCGACATGAGAAAAACGAAATTCCAAAAGATAGATGGAACAGAAGAGATTAAGCTTCCCCAGATGCTTGACTTCTATCCACTAGAGGACGAGGAGAACACAAGGATCAGCCTCTTCTTCAAGAATCTTGGGGAAGGGCGGCTGACCACAACAAGGTGCAAGAGCTGTGAACGACTGCTCTGGCCGCCGAGAATAATATGTCCCGAGTGTCTATCAGATGAGCTTGACTGGGTTGACTTAGGCTCTGAAGGTGAGCTTTACGCCTTCACGGAGATGAGGCTTGGCGCCCCATTGGGGTTCGTTGAAGATGTGCCCTTCTGCATCGGCATGGTAAAAATCGGTGGACTGCTGATCTCTGCACGAATAGATGACGCGAAATACGAAGACCTCAACATCGGAGACAAAGTGCGACTGAAGATCGTTGAATTGAAGGATGGCAGGGTATTCTACAGGTTCGCCCCAAGCGAATAGTAATTCTTTCTGCGAGTGAAGAAACCTCCAAGCCTAACCTGCGGATTTGAATCCTGTCTTCGGAATATAA
>Ga0209427_10004095_pt1 | contig 16929 bp, 5 predicted proteins | sample DeeMarSWOR136_30_FD_187465 | JGI IMG/M metagenome (GOLD analysis project Ga0209427, IMG submission 187465) | Marine sediment microbial communities from White Oak River estuary, North Carolina - WOR-1-36_30 (SPAdes) (version 2) | ecosystem: Environmental > Aquatic > Marine > Intertidal zone >...
TCACTCTCACCTGATCCCTCTTTGCCGTACCGAAGCCAATCACCCGGCGTAACCTGGTCACAATACAATTTACTAATATTTATCATGGTTTACTTTCTTAATGCACTACCTCCGGCGGAATGTATGCACAAAAAGGCTCTTCCGCCATGTAATTGCCTGTTGCCGCGTATGCTCTGCCGCGACACCCTCCGCATACCTGCCTATAACCACAGACACCACACTTGCCTTCCAGACTACTACTGTCACGCATTTTCGCAAGGTCCTGGTTGTTGTACCATATCTCGTATAGTTTATCTTCGAGCACATTACCACATTTAACGGGCAGATAACCGCATGGAAACACATCCCCCTGATGCCCTACGAACAACACCCCAAGGCCGGCAAGACATCCCCTCGATACTCCTCTATGTTTACTTCTGCCGGGAACATAATCATCGCTTTTGTTCTTCTCCACACGAGACTGCTGCAAACCCTGTTGTCTTATAACACGCTCGTAATGAGGCCCGCATGTTACCTTCATTTGCAATTGACCGCGGCCGTCTAAATTACAAATCTCAAGCATTTTTTGTTCATACTGCTCGGGAGACAGCATATCCGTTTCCGCCAAATCCTGTCCGCAACCGACAGGAACCAGCATGAATATGTGCACTGCCACCGCCCCAAGCGACTTGGCAAGATCGTAAACATCCTCTAACTGACCGGCATTATGCCTTGTCAAAGTAATATTTACCTGAAAAGGCACATTTTCGTTACGCAAGTGACCAATACCCTCAACAGCCCTTTCAAACGCTCCTTCCATCTGCCGCAACTTGTTGTGGACCTCGGCCGTAGCACCATCCAAACTGACCGAAACCCTCGCGATGCCGCTGTCCTTTATCGTTGTTGCTGTGTTTGCATCTATCAATGTACCATTAGTCGCCAGTGCCGGAACAATACCCAACGACTTTACCTGACCAACCAGTTCGAACAAATCTTGACGGCAGAGTGGCTCGCCACCTGAAAAAACCAGTACCGGCATCATGGCCTGTGTCTTTCCCAAATCAGCCAATTCATCGATTAGTCTCTTTGCCTGTTCCGTCGATAAATCCTTGTCGGCCGCTTCATCAGACTCTAAACGCCTACAATGTGCACAGGTCAGGTTACATCTTATCGTGCTCTCCCAGAACAAAAGTCTCAGAAACTGTTTTGGTCTTATACCATCCTTCACGATTCCATATCCTCCTTCTTTTCTGACTCGGATGATATCTCTTCTGCCTGCCGAACGATGCTGTCAACCAACTTAGCAGCCTCAGCCACACCCTCCTCTTTAGCTACAGTGTTGACTTTTTTAATCACACAATGCAGCAGCTTGTTTACGATGCGCTTCACCATTAATTCCATGACTTCCTTACATGAAGCATCCTGCCTTTTTCCAACGAAAAACCGCTCCATCTCACTCTGGCTTATTTGGTTAAACTGCTCCTTCATCCTGCCAATCAGAGGGCCTATTTCCAGGGCTCCAAACCAATCCATAAAGTCATCAACGCTTTCACGGACAATCTTCATGCCTCTTACAATATCCTTCTCGCGTGCAATTCGATTTTCTTCCGCCACTTTAGATAGATCGTCAATACTGTAAAGGTACACATCTTCAATTTCATTCACAGATGGCTCAAAATTCCGAGGTACTGCAATGTCGATAATCAGCAGCGCACTTTTTCGCCTTCTATCCATTATTTCTTTGAATGAGTCTTTCGTAAAAAGATAATCCTTCACGGCCGCTGAGGCTATTGCAATATTGGCACCCATTAACTGTTCCTGCAACCCTTCCCATTTTTCGGCCGAAATGCCATACTGCCGGGCGATCTTCAGACCACGCTCATAAGAACGATTGACAACAGTTATGTTTTTGCTCCCAACCTGGAGAAGATGCTGTACCAACAGCTCTCCCATCTCACCGGCCCCAATAACAACAACTTTTGCCGTTGAAATGTCAGCGAAAAGCTGCTTCGCCAGCTCGACCGCAACCCCTGCAACGCTCACCCGACCGTGTGAAATCGATGTGGTTGTATGTATCTTCTTGCTCGTAAAAAAGGCACAGTGAAACAAACGATTCAGGATCTTTCCCGTGCTCTTCACCGCACAGGCAAGCTTATAACCTTCCTTTACCTGCCCAATTATCTGGGCTTCACCGACCACCATGCTGTCCATACTCGATGCAACCATGAGCAAATGCCTAACTGCTTCCTCATCCTGGTAAGTGTAAAGGTACTCCTGAAATTCCTCCAAACCAACATTATGAAATTCCGACAAAAATCCGGCCAGGTCATCAACGGTTACTCCTCCCACACGTTTGCCGGCACAGTACAATTCAACACGGTTGCACGTCGACAGAAGCACAAACTCGGATTCGTGAAATTTGTTTTTCAACTGTCTAAGTGCTTCAACGGCCCCGGCAGCATCGTACGCCAACCTCTCACGAATCTCTATCGGAGCACTTTTATGATTCAGTCCTACAACTAAAATCTTCATCTGCTTCTCTGCTCTGTTCCCGGGAGCAAGCGGCCGCTAATCACGGGTAAAATCATGTTGAGTTGCACCCAAAATACTTACGAAAATCGCAAGTAAAATCAAAACAAATATCGCTATCGTCATATATGCCCTTAACTTTCCATTGAGCAAAAGCATACGGTCCAACAGGAGAATTATCCCCAACAGCCCCCAAGCTGCGATGATAAAGATGACCTTTCCATCAGTCAGCCATTCGAAAATACCGGTTTGTAACATCCAAATAAGCCCTAAGCCGCTTATCAGCCCAATCGTTATCAAAATAAAACCGGCCCTTGTTCCAAAAAGCGTCATCTGCGCAAGCTTCTCAATATTGGGCACTCTGCCGAGCACCTGCATAACTTTCTTTAGCTTGAGCCTGTGGTTGCCGAGTAAATAAAGAAACGCGCATGCAGTGGCAAACATTACCGATGCTCCGCCGAGAATCATTGTGACACCGTGGGCGATTGCCCATGGAGTCGCAGCAACAGCGTGCACCTCGGAGGCAGGTTTGGCAACAGTACCAGCCATCAGAAACATACCTAAAATCACCCATACCATTACTGAACCGAACCACACCTGCTGTATCGCGCTGTTTAAAAAAAGGAATATCAGGCCGAACACAATGGTTAGAACGACCATCGACTCAAATAATCCCGTAAGCGGCACCGCATTTATTGCAACCGCCCTGAATACAAGTAGAACCGCCTCGAGTGTAACCGCCACCAAAACAAGAGGCCATAGAAAGTGTTTGTATTTATCACCGCCGGCAAGCAACTGAATAACACCTACTATCGCCGCTGTGAGATATATTACTATCACAAAAGTAAAAATGATCATTTCAGGAACCGGCAGCTCTAACATCTTCATCTTTCTTCCTTAATCTCTGCAATCGCATTTTTTTAATATAAATCGCGTTCTTTTTGATTTCATTTTGATGAACATCCAAAATCCTCCGCCCAATACCTGATGTGTGTTTTTTATTACCTGACCGATCCATTTTAACTACCGGACACATTGAGTCACGTCAGTATCCCCAATCTTCCCATAAATAACAAATATACCAAGGAATTACACATTTTAGGAAATTAAGTCCAACTTTTCAAGTTAGTTTTCCCTATTTGAACGATTCCAACGGATTGCTTGCGATAACAGGCTCCGCCGGTTTGCCCACCCTCTGAATTGTAAGCATTGCAAATCTTCCTTCCACCGTCCAGTATTCTCCCCTGTGTCGGCAAGTTTCGCAACTTTAAGAGATAGCATTGAAAGACGAGATGTAAAAATGTCCCAAAATACCGTTGTTTAAGCTGCTAAACTAAATTTCCAGAATTTATAGGGCTTCGGTGACCGCTATATTTGTTTTAATGGCATACTTTTCTTATACTATATCTGAGTGGGTATTGTATGCACTTTGCTATCCGAATTTGGGATTGAGAATGCTCGAGATCGAAAGTCTATTCAAATCTTCTTTTCAAAACCGGGTGTTCAGCGGTGATTATAACTTCTCTGACGGCACTCATGGAGTGCCGGACAACGATAGCAACATAGCGATAATCAGGGAATTCCTCCAAGGAAATATTTCCGATGTTCGGCTCAGTGCCCATAATGCCAATCCAGCAACATCAATGACCCGGATGTTTGTCGAAGCTGCCGTTGACATCCGTGATAAGCTGATCCTGATGGAGCAAGTGGCTCAAAAAGCTGCTGACGGTTATTACACAAGCACAGATAAAGCCTCTATGCAAAAAAAGTTTGAACAATTAGCTAAGGAAATTAATGATATAGTGAATAATACTGAATACGAGAATAACAGGCTCTTTACTTCAACCGGCCGGGTCATATCACGGCCGCTTGGAAACGGGAGGACCATTAACCTCTTCTCGCGAGACCTCACTCTTGATATAACAAACTTAAATTTAACCAGGAATGCTAAAGCAGCACTGGCAATTATCAAAAACGAACTGAAAGAAGCCAACGAATACAGTGAATACCTTCTTAGCCAGAATAAACTTCTGCAAGACGCAATGGCAACAATAGAGAACAGGATTGCAAGTGCCGCAGTTATCGAGCCAGGCGACTTTGAAATGAAAATCGCACAAAACATAACGAGCTATCTGGCGACCAGGATTCGAGAAGAACCGTTTATATCTTCTCAGAGCCAATCAAACATCACCGCTGATGAGACTTTATATCTGCTCAAGGACGACTAAAGGCAATTTACCTAAGAGGGTTCACTCTTTGGTGCCGGTGACTATCATTTTTTGCAGGGTCTCTCCGGATACGAAACATCAGGATTTGCAAAGGCCAATCACAGGAAGTTGTTTTTTCCCCATCTATATTTTATGCTCAAGGCTTTCTTACATTTCCGGGCCTGTTACAGTTTTTGTCTGCATTAGATACAAATAACTTAATACGATAGTGTTATGTCTAAACATTGCTAATGTCATCATATTTTGCAATACTTTCCAAACGAGAATCCAAAACATGTTGTATTTTAACCTACCTCGTAATTGCTGAATTTGAGCAAATAAGGTGTTGACTTAGCTAACGTTAATATGTTATCATATAAATAGTTTACATAATCGATAATTGCGATCTTAAGGCCTACAAGTTGCAAAAACACAACCGTTGTCAGCGGTCTATATCTAATAAACATCGGAAAAGAGTTAGACAGAAGATGCCCAGACCTATGAAAATCTCGTTGTTATCGCTGGTGTTAATAGCATCCTTGTCTTGTCCAATTCATGCCCAGCTTAAACTCACAGGCGATTTGAATGATGACCAGAGGGTCGACCATAAGGACCTGAGCGTTTTGGCATGGCAGTGGCTGAATCCTGTTTGTCTGGAATCTGGCTGCACAGCCGACCTGGACGGCGTCTATGGTGTAAATATGGGTGACTTTGCGCTGTTAGCACGAAACTGGCAGCAAGGACCCAAGGTAGTCATCAACGAGATTCACTATGACCCCGATGTCAAGACAGAATTGGTCGAATTTGTCGAGCTCCATAACTCAGGGACGGCGGATGCGAATATTTCCGGTTGGTACTTTTCAGAAGGTATTTCGTATCAGTTCCAACCCGGCACGATACTGCCGGCAGGCGGCTATATTATTGTGGCACAGGATCCGGACGCCGTTCAAACTAAATTCGGCACATCATCGAGTTTGATCTTCGGCCCCTTTGGAGGCAGGCTCGAAAATGATGGGGAAGAGCTCGAACTTAGAAATGCTCAGGGTTTTGTGATAGACGTGGTTGATTACAGACGCCGCTTCCCCTGGCCGATTGTCGGGGACCACCCGGGCTACTCTATCGAACTGGTTAATCCCGCGCTTGATAATGACCTTGGAGGTAGCTGGCGACCGAGCGAGCCCCAGGCGATTGCCCCACCGAGAATAATCCTTGCTCCTGGTGGTACATGGAGCTACTTCAAGGGATTATCGGAGGCCTCATCGCCGACAGAAGCCTGGCGGGAGTATGACTTCGACGACTTGTCCTGGTCAACCGGTGAGCTACCTATCGGCTACGGTGAAGACTTCATCGAAACCAACTTGAACGATATGCAAGGTGGATATACTTCGGTGTTTTTACGAAAAAAGTTTAATGTCAACAACCCGGGTTCCATTAATTATCTTTGGCTCGATGTCCAATACGACGACGGATGGAATGCCTGGATTAATGGTAAGTTCGTAAAGGGAGCCAATGTGTCGGACCCAAATTTGCCATTTGACGCTACAGCCGGCCCGGCACGTGAAGACCTTGAATGGAACCAATTTTTGTTGCCACATCCTTCCGGTTATCTCGAGACCGAAAATGTCCTGGCCATCCAACTTTTCAATTCGTCAAAGAGCAGTTCTTCCGACTGCTTCCTGGATGCACAGTTAGTAGACAGGCCGGCTTCGTCTTCAGCGAGTCCTACGCCAAGTCAGCGAAACACCACTTACTCCGCCAATATTCCGCCGCAGATGCGGCAGGTTAATCATCGTCCAAGGCAGCCCCGAAGCGGCGATGATGTTAAGATCACAGTAAAAGTAACAGACCCTGATGGTGTGAAATCAGTCATTCTGTCATACCAGCTTGTTTATCCGGGCAGTTACATCGAGATAACCGACCCGGAATATGAAACCAACTGGACCGACTATAACGTACCGATGACCGACGATGGCACCGGCAGTGATGAAGAAGCCGGCGATGACACATATACAGTTGTGATTCCCGGCTCTTTTCATACTCATCGCCTGCTTGTAAGGTATCGTATCACTGCAACTGACAATACCGACTTGAGCATTACCGGTCCATACGCACATGACCCCCAGCCGAACTTCGCTTACTTTGTCTATGATGGCGTGCCGGGCTGGAGCGGAGCGATTGATCCGGACAGTACAGATCCTGTTAAAAAACAGGTTGTCTATTACAGTCCTTCTGTTTTGACCAGGATCCCAGTTTACCACCTCATAAGTAAGAAAGACTCGGTCGAGCATGCCACATGGATCGATAAGTACGAGGGCGACCTGTATAAATGGAAGGGCACACTGGTTTACGACGATGAGGTATATGACCACATTCGCTACCGGATGAGGGGAGGTGTTTGGCGGTACTCGATGGGCAAGAACATGTGGAAGTTTGACTTCAATCGGGGCCACTACTTCCAGGCATACGACGACTACGGCAAAAAATATGATACTACCTGGGACAAGCTCAATTTCTCTGCGTGTATCCAGCAAGGTGACTACCTGCACCGGGGAGAACAAGGCATGATCGAGGCAGCTTCTTTTTTACCGTTCAACCTCATGGGTGTGGAGGCGCCCAAAACGCACTGGGTACACTACCGCATAATTGACGAAGCAGCTGAATTCGGACCGACGCAGTACGACGGTGACTTCTGGGGGCTTTATATGGTCATCGAGCAAATGGATGGGCGGTTTCTTGACGAGCACGGTTTGTTGGACGGCAACCTCTACAAGATCGATGGCCATAACGGGGAGTTGAACAACCAAGGCCCGAATTCTGTTAGCGACAAGTCCGATCTCAATGCCTTCAAATCGGGTTACTATTACGATCCCAATCCAACCGAACAGTGGTGGCGGGACAACGTCAACCTCGAAAGTTATTACAGCTACCGCGCCGTCGTCGAGGGCATTCACCACGGTGACATCGGCTACGGTAAGAACTATTTCTTCTACCTGAATCCCGAGACCAATATCTGGGACATGCTGCCCTGGGATGTCGATTTGTGCTGGGCCAACAATATGTACGGCAATGGAGAAGATCCATTCAAGAACCAGGGCGCGATCTTCAATTATTCGGCCATTTATCTGGAATATCATAATCGCCTCCGGGAATTTCACGACCTGCTGTACAACTCCGAGCAGATGGACAAGCTGCTCGATGACTTAGCTGCGATCATTGATCCTGTCAGCGGACCTACAATAGTGGATGCCGACCGGGCGATGTGGGATTACAACCCGCTCATGATCAACACAGGTTATCCACACTATGTCAATCTCAGCAAGGCCGGACAGGGGCGCTTCTACCAACAGGCGACAACTAAGGATTTTCGGGGTATGGTCCAAATCATGAAGGATTATGTTAAACCGGGCACTTATAGGGAATTCGATACTTATCAGGAGGATCCCGCAATGCCGTATACACCTACGGTGACTGCTACGGGTCCGGCTGATTATCCCATCAACGCTCTGACCTTCGAGACGACAGCATTCGGTGATCCGCAGGGCGTTGGCACCTTTGCGGCGATGAAATGGCGAATAGCAGAGGTTACCGACACTACCTCCCCTGCCTACGATCCAACAAAGCGAAGAAAATATGAAATCCAAACAGTCTGGGACAGCGGGGAGATTACAGACTTTAACAGTACTATCAAAATCCCCGCAAGTATGGTTGAGATCGGCCATGCATACCGCGTACGTGTTAGGATGAAGGACGATACAGGCCGGTGGAGCCACTGGTCCAACCATATTCAGTTTATAACAGGTCAGCCGACGTCTGCCCTCATCCTGAATGATTTGCGCATAACCGAATTGATGTATAATCCGGCCCCGCCGGACCCGGGTGACCCCAATGACAACGACGATTTCGAATTCATTGAATTGAAAAATATCGGGCCGAATACCATCGACTTGACTTATGTTTCTTTCGTTGACGGCATTACATTTGATTTCAACGACAGCAGCGTCACCAGTCTCGATCCCTGTGATTTTGTATTGGTAGTGAGGAATAGGAGTGCTTTCGAGTCGCGATATGGTACAGGTTTATCTAATATAATCGCCGGCGAATACAAAGATAACGCACAGAACAGCCTTGAAAACAACGGCGAAAACATCAAGCTGATAGATTTCTGGAATGGTACGATTGCAGAGTTTGAGTACAAAGACGACTGGTACCCAATCACCAATGGTGACGGTTTCTCGTTGACCATGATAGATACCAGTGACAGCATGCTATATGGGCCCGAAGAAGGCCTGTATGCGCACTGGAAGTTTGATGATGGCTCCGGCGGCACAGCGATAGACAGCGCCGGTACCAACAACGGAATCCTGAATGGAGAGCCAACATGGACAAACGGCCGAATTGATGGCGCATTAAGCTTTGACGGTATCGATGATTATGTTGCTGTTCCTACAATTGTTCCTTTAATTGGGAATACTGTAACTGTCCATGCATGGATATGCACAAGCGAGTTCGCAGGATTATGGAATCTTATACTGACGCAGAATGCGGGCAGTGGTTACTATTTCTATGTTGATAGTGGCAGGCCTACATTTTACCTTGTTGTAGGTGCGGCTTATGTCAAAGCGATTTCAACCGAAGCAATTAGTGCAGGCCAATGGTATCATGTTGCCGGAACAAATGATGGTACTAACCTGAAGCTGTACATTAACGGCCAACTGAAAGACAGTGCTACTTCGACTGGTTTTTTAGGAGTTAGCAGCAATGCTTATATCGGCCACGGACCTGCTTCTTCGCTTTATTACAACGGCCTAATCGACGATGTTCGCATCTATAATCGGGCTCTTAGCGAAAGTGAATTTAAGGATATAGTCAAGCCAATGGGAATCTGGAGCCGGAAAGGCTCATGGCGTGCAAGCGTATACCGCAACGGCTCTCCCGGCGCCGACGACAGCGGCATTCTCCCCAATCCAGGTGCAATAGTAATCAACGAAGTGATGGCGCATTCGAATGACGGCCCGGACTGGATTGAACTGTACAATACCACCGATGAATCCATTAACATTGGTGGCTGGTTCCTCAGTGACGATGATAAAAGTGAACCAAACCTGATGAAATACAGAATTGCCGATGGGACGATTATCGATGCGAATGATTATAAGGTCTTTTATCAGGACACAAATTTTAACAATCCGGGCGATCCCGGCTGTCTCGTGCCTTTTGGTTTAAGTGAGAATGGTGAGAAGGCATGTCTGTCTTCATACCTGGATCCGAATGGCTTCCTTACCGGCTACCGAGAAATTGAAGATTTTGGTGCTTCCCAGACCAATGTTTCGATGGGTCGTTACTTCAAAAGCAGTACCGGCACATTCAACTTTGTGGCGATGGATTACAATACGCCTGATTCAAACAATGCTTATCCCAAAGTCGGCCCTGTTGTTATCAACGAGATTATGTACAATCCGCCAACCGGCAATCAGGATGAGGAATATATCGAGCTGCACAACATAACCGGTGAACTGGTGACGTTATACCGCTATGACAAATCCGAACCGTGGAAGTTCACGGATGGTATCGATTATACATTCTCAGCCGGCCCGGTTGTTACGATACAGGCTTATGGCTATCTAATACTGGCCAAGGACCTGACAGCCTTTACAGCAAGGTACGGCGGTATGCCGTCCGGTGTACAGGTTCTCGATGGTTTCGACGACAGGTTGAGCAATGCCGGTGAAAGGCTGCAGATTGCCATGCCCGGTGATATTGATGAGCAGGGCACGCGTCAGTATATCCGAATCGACAGGGTGACTTACAGTGACGGCTTGCATCCTGAGGATTGTCCCGGCGGCGTGGACCTCTGGCCCATAGAGGCCGATGGCCTTGGCAAATCGCTTTCTCGCAAGGTACCAAAAGATTATGGCAATGACGTAGCCAATTGGGAAGCGGCTACACCTTCCCCGGGTGTTGCCAATCCGTAGAATCCTGAAAAGGAGACAAATACACAATGTATACTTTGCCTGCGACATTTGTCGCGCCATACTACTGCCGACCACATCAAAACATTATGTTGTTTAATTAACACTCCTTAATCCGCCAAAAAAGAATTGATTTATCGCCTTATATATGCTATATTACAGTATATTTTGTATTATTCTGGTTTTAAAAGGCCCGCAAGTTACAGCCCCTAAATTTGCAAAATTGGGAACATTCAAATGTAAAAGTGCGGTCATTGGCTTGAAACATCGATGAGGAAGGAATTATAGATGACCAAAACTGTGAGAATTGTACTGCTGTCAGCGTTTTTCATAATATCATTAACCGGCTCGTCCGGCATCCAGGCTCAACTTGTGGGTGATTTTAATCAAGACTACAAGGTTGATTTCAAAGATATGCACACTTTTGCCTTGCAGTGGCTAAATCCAATGTGTCTTGCCCCTGGCTGCATTGCGGACCTTGATAATGTTGATGGTGTGAATATGTCCGACTTCGCCCTTCTGGCAAAAAACTGGAGGATGGTGGAACCCCATTTAGTGATCAGCGAGTTTATGGCAAGAAACAGCATTACATTGCTGGATGGAGACGACCAATCTTCCGACTGGATAGAGATTTACAATCCGACGGACACGACTGTCAATCTGGACGGCTGGTATCTGACTGACAGTAAGGCTGATCTGACCATGTGGCAATTCCCGGACGGCCTTGAGATTAAGGCCGGTGAGTTTAAATTAGTCTTTGCCTCAGGCAAGACGTACGAGCAAAATCCGCTTAATTACCCTTATCTTGATCCCGGCGGCGATTATCACACCAATTTCGAACTCGACCAGGAAGGAGATTATCTTGCGCTTGTGGCAAATGACGGTAATACGATTGTTCATGAATACGCGCCGGAGTTCCCCACCCAATTGGCAGATATCTCGTACGGTCTGGCGCAATACGCAACGACGCTCGTGCCGGCTGGCGCGAACGCTTCCTACCATGTGCCCACCGTCATTGATGCGGCGCTTGGCACTGATTGGACTGATGTTTATTTCGACGACTCATCCTGGGACACTGGAGAAACCGGCATAGGCTTTGGAAATGTTATACCGGGCTTAAACGTTACCTACTACAAGGCAAATACTACCGTAGGTAGTCTTTCCGCTGCTGAAGCGGTCATTAGTACTCCATCCATGCAGACTACGGTGGTTACAGAGATGGCATCTTTTATCAACTATCTCAACACTGTTAGCGAGGGACACTTTGTCAATAACAATCCATTTCCCGGTACGACCATAGGTAATGACGTTGAAGATTTTGTCATCCTGGTTACCGGTTTTGTTCAGATTCCTGAGGCCGACGAATGGACTTTCGGCGTCAACAGCGACGATGGATTTGGGCTGGTACTGACCAAGGGTACCAATGTTTTCACGGCTTCCCACCCAGATCCACGAGGTCCGTCCGATACACTGGCGGTCTTCAATGTGACTGAACCTGGTTTATATAACCTTCGCCTGGTGTATTATGAGCGAGGAGGAGGTGCAGGGCTGGAACTGTTTGCAGCAAGGGGAAATTTTTCCATATTTGATCCGGCTAACTTTTTCCTGGTGGGAGACACGGAAAGTGGTGGACTCTATGCAAGTAGTATGGGTAACGAGTCAAACACAGACATACAGCAGCAGATGCAAAATATCAATGCCTCGATGTGGGCACGTATCGAATTTAACCTCGAAGAGGGAGAGAATGGTCTTTTCGACACGATGACGCTGCGAATGAAGTACGAGGATGGCTTCGTCGCCTATCTCAACGGTCAGGAAGTTGCACGCCGCAGAGCGCCGAGTTCGGTGCAGTGGAACTCCACAGCCGATTCCAACCGTCCTATTGAAGATTCCTCTTTCTTTGAGGAAATCAATATTATGGCCTACCTGTATTTGCTACAGCCCGGCAAAAATGTACTGGCATTTCACGGTTTGAACTATAATGAGAATGATAGTGACTTCCTGATTCTGCCTGAGCTTGTCGCCGCCAGGAATCAGGCGGTCCCGCAGTACTTCACGACAGCAACACCACGCACATTAAATATCCCCGGTGCGATTGGTCGTGTCGGTGAGGTCTGGTTCAGCCATAAGCGAGGTTTCTATGAAACTTTATTCTCGTTGAGTCTGTACACCGGATCTAAAGACGCTGTAATTCGTTATACAACCGACGGCTCACGGCCAACAATAACTCACGGAAATATTTACAGCTCGCCTATCTATATCAATAGAACCATGATTGTCCGTGCCGTAGCTGTCAAGCCGGGCTGGCTGGACTCGGCGGTTGAGACGCATACTTATATCTTCCTTAACGGTGTGATTAACCAGACCAATAATCCACCGGGTTTCCCGGCTACGTGGGGTGGAACCGCTGCTGATTACGAGATGGACCCCGAAATCGTTAACGCCCACCTCAGCACAATCATTGACGACCTAAAATCGATTCCTACCATGTCGCTGGTAACACATGTGGATGACATGTTTGGCCCGAGCGGTATCTACTCCAACCCAAGTGGTACAGGGTTCACGTGGGAAAGACCCGGGTCAATCGAGTTAATTTATCCAACTGGTTTGGAAGGTTTCCAAGTTGACTGTGGGGTAAGGATGTACGGCGGCGCGTTTCGTGACAATTGGGGCCTGACGAGGAAGAAGACGTTTCGACTTCTATTCAAGGGTATATATGGACCTACAAAGCTGCGTTATCCATTGTTCGGTGAAGATGCTGCCGATGAGTTCGATACTATCATTCTCCGGGGCGGGGCAAATGATGCCTGGAACAATTGGGGAAAAGAAAACACCCAGTATATTGTCGATGAGTTTATGCGTCGCACGCAGTTGGCCCTGGGTTGTCCTTCAGGGCACGGCACGTTTGTACACCTGTACGTGAACGGCCTGTACTGGGGTCTGTACAACCCAGTGGAACGGCCACAATCGTCCTTTGCCGCAAATTACTTTGGAGGTCCCAAAGAGGAATGGGATACGAACAATTCCGGCAATCCCTGCGGAGAGAGCAGCATGACCACGTGGAACGCGATGTTTAACCTTGTACGGCAGGGCCTGGCCAGCACTGAAAACTACCAGAGAATCCAGGGCAACAATCCTGACGGCACAAACAATCCCGCTTATGATGACCTGCTCGATGTCGACAATTATATCGGCTACATGTTCTCCAACTTCTGGGGAGGAACAGGTGATTGGCCGCATCATAATTACTACGCCGGCTGCCGCCGCCCTCCGAATGCCACAGGATTTAAGTTCTTCAACTGGGATTCCGAAGGGGCTATCATAATCTGGTCCAGTCTGACCGCAAACGTAACAGGCGTGAACAGTGGTGCAGGAGAACCATACGCAGCTTTGAGGCAAAACTCGGAATTCTGTTTGCTTTTTGCTGATTACGCACACCGATATATGCTAAACAACGGACCGGCCACCGCAGGACCTTCACACGCACGCTATAAGGAACTTGCCGACGAGGTCGAGCGGGCCATCGTTGGCGAGTCGGCACGCTGGGGAGACATGGCAAGCACAACACCCTATACACTGAGCCACTGGCAAACCAAACGAGACTACATCCTAAACACTTATATGCCCCAGCGCCGCGACATTGTCTTCGGCCAATTGCGAAATGCCGGTCTCTATCCTTCCGATACAGACGCTCCTGTATTTTATATTAACGGATCCCCTCAGCACGGTGGTGAGATTTCAAGCAGCGACCAGTTAACTATGGATGATCCTAACCATTCAGGTATAAAAATTTATTACTCTACCGACGGCAATGACGTGCGTCTGCCGGAGGAATTGCATATAACAGGTACCACTCTCGTGGTTGAAGATGCACCCAAGAAAGTGCTCGTACCAACCGGCCCTGTTAACGATAACTGGAAAGGCGGGGGCGCATTCGACGACACAGAGTGGGACGATGGTACTTTCATATCAGGTAAAACCGGCGGTGTCGGATACGAAAGAAGTTCAGGTTACGAACAGTACATTAGCTACGATGTCGATGCGAAAATGTACAACGGCAATAACTCCTGCTACATCCGCATCCCATTCACCTTTAACGGCGACCCCGGTGATTTTAACTTCATGATGCTGTATATAAGGTACGATGATGGCTTCATTGCTCACTTAAACGGTGATGAAATCAAGCGTATAAACTTCCCGGACGACCAAACACCGCAGTGGAACTCAAATGCCAGTGGCGGTCATGAGGCATCAGGACTTGAGGCCATACCTGTATCCGGCCATATTGACTCCCTCAAAAATGGAGATAACATTCTTGCAATCCAGGGTCTAAATATCTCCAATACCAGTACTGACTTTATCATCTCCGCCGAGCTGGTCGCCGGCGAAGCAAATTCCACCGGCGGCCTCTCACCAAGCGCCATAGAGTATGATAGCGAGCAGATAACGTTTAACAAGAGCACACACATCAAGGCACGCGTACTGAACGGCATCACGTGGAGCGCACTGAACGAGGCTGTATATGCCGTCGGTCCGGTAGCAGAGAACCTGCGTATCACCGAGATTATGTACCATCCGAAGAACACAGGTGATCCAAATGACCCGAATGAAGAATTCATCGAACTCAAAAACATCGGACCAGACACACTGAATCTGAACCTGGTAAAATTCACCGAAGGAATCGATTTCACCTTCCCAGATATTGAACTTGAGCCAAACGAATTAGTCGTAATTGTCAAAGACAGGAACGCGTTCGAAGCCAAATACGGAACATCGGTCAAAATAGCAGGCCAGTATTCAGGCAGCCTGGCCAATGATGGCGAAAGGATTAAACTGGTGGATGCCATCGGCCGAAAGATTCTGGATTTTGAGTACGGGGACGGCTGGTATCCAATCACAGACGGAGACGATTTCTCTCTGACTATAATCGATCCTGCCGACAGCACTATTTATGGTTCAGATAAAGGTTTGTTTACACACTGGAGGTTTGACGATGGCTCCGGTAACACTGCGACGGATAGCGCCGGTACCAACAACGGGTCCCTAATTGGAAATCCGACATGGACAGCCGGAAGATTTGATGGAGCCTTGAGCTTTGATGGTGTCGACGATTATGTTGCTGTTTCTACCATTGTTCCTTTGATTGGCAATAATGTAACTGTGCAGGCATGGATACGCACGAGCGAGTATGCAGGGATGTGGAACCTTATACTGACACAGAACGCGGGTAGTGGTTACTATTTCTATGTTGATAGTGGCAGGCCTACATTTTACCTTGTTGTAGGTGCCAGTTATGTCCGGGCGATTTCACCCAAAACAATTAATCCAAACGAATGGTACCATGTTGCCGGAACCAATGATGGTTCCAACATGAAGCTCTACGTTGACGGCCAATTGAAAGACAGTGATAATTCAACTGGTTTTTTAGGGGTGAGCAACATCGCTAAAATCGGCGGCGATCCTGGCTCTTCTCTTTATTTTACCGGCTTAATCGACGATGTACGCATTTACAACCGGGCAGTGAGCGAAAGTGAATTTCAGGATATAGCCGACCCGATGGGACGCTGGAGCCAGAAAAGCTCCTGGCGTGCGAGTGTCTACCGCAACGGCACACCCGGCACCGATGACAGCGGCATTCTGCCCGATCCCGGTGCCGTGGTAATCAACGAGGTGATGGCGCATTCGAACGCCGGTCCGGACTGGATTGAGCTGCACAACACCACCGGCAAACCAATCAACATCGGCGGCTGGTTCCTCGGTGACAATAACAGGGATGAGCCAAACCTGACCAAATACAGGATTGCCGATGGGACAATGATCCATCCTGATAACTATCTGGTTTTCTATCAGGACGCAAATTTCAGTAATCCGAACGACCCCGGCTGTAATGTGCCCTTTGTCTTAAGCGAGAATGGCGAGGAGGTGTGCCTGTCCTCACATCTGGACCCGAATGGCTTCCTGACCGGCTACCGCCAGGTGGAGGATTTTGGAGCTTCGCAGACCAACGTATCGCTTGGTCGTTACTACAAAAGCAGTACGGATAATCTCAACTTTGTGGCGATGGACTACAATACTCCGGATTCAAACAATGCTTATCCCAAAGTCGGCCCCGTTGTTATCAACGAAATTATGTACAATCCTCCGAACGGCAATCAGAATGAGGAATATATTGAGCTTCACAACATAACCGGAGTAACGGTGACCTTATACCGCTATGACAAATCCACATCGTGGAAGTTCACCGA
>Ga0209427_10004096_pt1 | contig 16929 bp, 11 predicted proteins | sample DeeMarSWOR136_30_FD_187465 | JGI IMG/M metagenome (GOLD analysis project Ga0209427, IMG submission 187465) | Marine sediment microbial communities from White Oak River estuary, North Carolina - WOR-1-36_30 (SPAdes) (version 2) | ecosystem: Environmental > Aquatic > Marine > Intertidal zone >...
CTTTATCCTTATGGGTCAGTTTGCCTTTCACTCCGGAATCAGCCGCGACCTTTATGTAGCTGGCTATAAGTGGATAGGGAGGCTTCCCGGTGGGTTAGCGTTAGCGACCAACCTAGCCTGCACTGGCTTTGCCGCCTGCACCGGTTCCAGCTTGGCTTCAGGAGCCACCATGGGGACGATTGCTTACCCCGAGATGAGGCGTTTTAACTATAACGAGAGATTGGCAACCGGTTGTATCGCAGGGGGGGGTACCCTCGGTATCCTTATCCCCCCCAGCGTCGTCTTTATCATCTACGGATTCCTCACCAACCAGCCGATTGGCGTGCTTTTTATCGCCGGTATCTTGCCTGGGCTACTTTTATCGAGCCTGTTCCTCACGATAATATTGACAATGTGTGTCCGAGATCCCAAACTAGGTCCCCGCGGCGAGTCTTTTCCATGGCGGGAGAGGTTTGCCTCCTTAAGCGGTATCTGGGGGATGCTCGCTCTTTTTCTTCTGGTTATCGGAGGCTTATACTTCGGCTTTTTTACTCCCTCTGAAGCCGGGGCAATCGGTGCCTTCGGTGCTTTCCTGATATGTTTGCATAGGCGAACGAAAATAGGTAAGTTCATTACAGCGCTGAAAGAGTCGTTACAGATTACCTGCTTTACAATGACCATCCTCATCGGTGCAATGATCTTCAGCTTTTTTGTGACCGTCAGCGGCTTCCCCTCGGTGTTTAGTGCCTGGGTAACCGGCCTTCCCCTCTCGCCCCATGCCATTCTGGTAATGATACTTGTAATCTATATCCCGCTAGGCATGGTTTTGGATGCCTTGTCCATGGTCTTGCTCACCACCCCCACTGTCTTCCCGATTATTAAAGGGCTTGGCTTTGACCCGATCTGGTTCGGAGTCTTGGTAGTCATAGTCGTGGAAATGGCGCTCATCACGCCACCGGTGGGGATGATTGTTTATGTCGTTGGAGGGGTGACTAAGGTACCGTTGGAGGAGGTTTTCCGGGGTATCTGGCCGTTCTTCTTCGCCATGGTTGTTGCCCTGGCACTACTGATTGCTTTCCCAGAAATTGCACTATTCCTTCCTCGTTCGATGGGATGAAAGAAGGACAATAACTTATCCTGTAATAGAGTGAAGCCTAAGACCATGCCCCGAAGGTCAATAGATTAAAGGCGGAAAATTGGGTTCAGATCTTTACTACTGAATATAGAAATAGGTCCCAATTCTGACTGAGCGTAATAGAGGAGGATAGTTTTGATAGCTCGTTGAAGCTTGCCTGAACAAAGGACGAAGAAGAGAATGGACCCAATAAATGAGTTGGTTGACTATTCAGATAGACTGAGATATGACACATTGCCGGAGCAGGTCATCAGAATAGTCAAGGAAAGAGTTCTCGATACACTCGGGACGATGATCGCCGGTAGTTCAACAAAGGAATGCAAAAAGTTGGTCAATCTTATAAAGTCGTGGGGAGGAAAGGAGGAAAGCAGTCTCATCATTTATGGCGATAAGGTTCCAGCACCTTTAGCAGCCCTGTGTAACGGTACGATGGCCAGAGCCTGTGAGATGGACGATGTCCATGAGATGGCTGGTGCTCATGTGAGCGCTTCCATTATCCCTTCGGCTTTTGCCATCGCTGAATATAGTCGGGTTTCGAAGAATCGACCGATAGACGGCAAGACTTTTATCCTATCTGTAACGCTGGGATCCGACCTTAACTGCAGACTGCGTATGGCTGGTAGAGAAGACGGTCCGGAAATGGGTTGGGTGGGTGAGACCTATGCCCCGATCGCGGTCGCTGCAATGGGGGCCAAAATGCTAGGGTTCTCAGAGACAGAGACGTTAAATGCGATGGGAATAGGTTATGCCCAATGTTGTGGCAATGCCCAGGCGAATGTGGATGGGGCCTTTACGGTTAGTCTCCAGCAGGGCCTGGGAGCGAAAGCTGGAGTTTTATCGCTTCTACTGGCGGATGAAGGGCTTACAGGGGCTAAGGATGTTCTGGAGGGTAAGTATGGGCTTTATCCATTATATTTACGGGGCACCTTTGACCGAGAGGTTTTAACAAGCCAATTGGGTAAGCGATTTGAGATAACGAATGTCACCACAAAATTTTATCCTTGTTGTCAAGGTAACCATGCGGCGATTTACGGAGCCATCCAGTTATCTGCAGAACATGGGATCAAAGCCAAAGAGATTGATGAAGTAAGAATCCACACCAACACCTTTTTTGCCAATATATTGGGTACCACTGAAAAAGTACGGCCGAAGAATGTGCATGATGCCCAATTCAGCTGCTTTTTCACAGTGGCCTTAGCTTTGGTGAAAGGGAGGGTGACCCTCTCGGATTTCAACGAAGAAGGAATTAAGGATACCCAGGTGCTAAGAATGTGTGAGAAGGTAAGAGTCTATGCTGACCCAGAAAAAGACAGAATAAAAGTACTCGTTCCCCCCATCGATATAGAGATCATCATGAAGGATAAAAGCAGGTACAAAAGGACGGTGGAGTATGTTAAGGGGCATCCAAATAACCCAGCCAATTTGGAGGACTACAAAAAGAAATTTGACGACTGTGTTCGCTATTCCGCAAAACCATTAGCCTCAAAGGCTATCAGTGAAGTTAAGGAGATGATAGAACAGTTAGATAAACTAGACGATGTAACTCTTATCCTAAACCAGCTTTCATCAGTGTCATAAGGAAGTATTGGGGAGTGAAAAAGGTGACTAAAGATGATATCATGGTCCCAATTAAAGTCTTTAGATTTGACCCCGAAGTAGACGAGGAACCGAGGTTTGAAACATACCTTGTGCCTCATGAAGGCTCCGTCTTGGATGCCCTTCGATACATTTACGAAAATTATGACTCCAGTATGGCCTATAGATACGGATGTTCTGGCGCAGGGCATCAGCGTTGCGGTGCATGTCCCGTATTGGTTAATGGTCGGCCAGCCTTCAGTTGCAAGAAGATGGTTGAGGGGGGGATGACGATAGAAGCACACCCCAAGTTTGAAGTAATCAGGGACTTGTCCCTTGACTTTGACAGAGAGAGGAAGAGGGATAAAAAAATAATTCCGGACGTTAAAATTACCATCGACCCTGAGAAATGCGATGGATGTCGGGATTGTGTTTTTATTTGCCCATTAAAGGTCTTTGAGGTACGAAAAAATGGGGGGAAGGTGATATCTGTTCCAGTGGATATCGAAAGTTGTTGTGGTTTAACCTGTGAACAGTGCTCCATTTTTTGCAAGAACAGTGCAATAAAGATAGAAGTGATGATGGAGAGGAAAACATGAGTGAAAGCCATCATCTGGAGACCGATGTTTTCGTTATTGGTGGAGGGATTGCTGGGATAAGAGCTGCGATCGAAGCTTCTAGACAAGATACAAGGGTCTTATTAGCTAATAAAGGCTATGTGGGACAAGACGGTGCCGTCGTCTGGATGGCCGGCGGAGGATACCTAGCTGCCTTAAATCCTCCTGACAGCGTTGAACAGCATATAAAAGATACAATTAAGGCAGGCAGATATCTGAACAACCAAAACCTGGTCCAGGCATTTCTGAGCCTTGCACCGGAGAGTGTTCATGACTTGGACCGATGGGGAGTTAGATGGAAGAAGGAAGGAGGGAAGTACCCACAAATTCGAATGCCAGGCGAAACGCATCCAAGATCGATGCTCCATTCGAAGACAGGTGAGCATTTGGGGGGTGAATACAGGAAGGCACTTCCTCGTCGGATAAGGCGAGAGAAGAACGTCACGTTGCTCAATGATATGTTTGTCATCGATCTGCTCAGAAAAGGAGAGGCTGTGGTCGGTGCAGTCGGTCTGGATATCAAAGATGGACAATTTCGAATTATCGGGGCTAAGTCCACCATATTGGCGACTGGTGGCTTTATGGATTGTTTTGAATTCACCACGGCCAATCCTACTGCCACTGGAGACGGACATGGGATCGCCAGTCGTGCAGGGGCTCGAATGATAGATATGGAGTTCATTCAGTTTTTTCCTGCTGCTGCCCTTTGGCCAACCAATGTCTACCGGGATGCCTATCCCTATGGTCTCGTCTATGAGTTATATGGGATATTATACAATCGACTTGGTGAGCGATTCATGGAAAGATATTCCCCGGTGGAAAAGGATTTTGCCACGAGGCAAGCACAGTCTAGAGCTATTGCGAGAGAAGTTAGGGAGGGAAGAGGGTCGCCTCATGGAGGGGCCTATCTTTCCTTCAGACACTTGCCCAGGAATCTCTTAGACGCTTATCTTAGGGAATGTTGGGATGTCCCGTTCTTCCGGAGCTTGAGGGAGGCCGGAGTTGATATTCGGGAGGATGCTATCGAGATTGGTCCGGCAGCCCACTATGTGCAGGGTGGTTGCTGGGTTAATGAGTTGTGTGGAACGAACCTGCCGGGACTTTATGCAGCAGGTGAAGTAGGATCAGGAGGAAAGGATGGTGCTGACCGATTGGCGGGCAACGCCCTCCCCTTCTGCATAGCCATGGGATATGTAGCTGGAAGAGAGGCAGCCCGTCGAACTAAGACAATCACAATGCCAAGGATTGACGAAACCCAGGCTGAAGCTATATGTAACGAGGCATTAGCTCCGCTGGAACGGAAGGAGGGCATCAGACCTACCGAACTAAAAAAGAGAATCCGTAGGCTGATGTCGAGATGCATGATGTTTGAGAGAAAGGGGGAAGATCTGGAGAAGGGGATAAAGGAATTGGAAAATATGAGAAAAGAGATGCTGCCCAGAGTATGGTCCTCTGCGAAGACAAGAAAATTCAATTTGGAATGGATGGAGGCCTTGGAGGTTAGAAACATGTTTGACATTGCTGAAATGGCCATGAGGTCCGCTCTCATGAGAACGGAGAGTCGTGGTCTTCACGAAAGGGCCGATTTTCCGGATGAAGACCATCTCTGGCTTAAACATATTATTATAAGTAAGAAGGGTAATGAATTAGAGTTGACGACGGAACCCGTTGTATTTTCCCTCTTAAAACCTTCTGAATTGTCAAAGATATAGGTAGCAAAGAGAGGATGATATGGTCATACCAGATTATGTAGAAAAAAATGCAAAGCTTTATCCAGATAAAACGGCCATCAAGGTGATGGGGGATAGAAGTTGCACTTTTTTGGAGCTTAAGGAGAGAGTATACCGGCTTGCAAATGGTTTGATCCGGTCGGGAATAAAAAAGGGAGACAGGGTGGCTGTATTAGCGGAGAACTGTTTTGAATATCCCGAGATGTATTTTGGCATTGCCAAGGCAGGAGGGGTCATCACGCCTTTGAATTACAGGTTTGCGCCACCTGAGGTGTCTCTCCTTACAAATGAGTCTGGAGCCAAGGCATTCATTTTACAGTCCAATTATACAGCCTTGGTCAAACCCCTTCAACCTGAACTGAAGACCGTCCAACAGTATATCTGTATTGGTGAGACTCCTGATGGGATGCTCAATTACAATGACTTACTTGCCACTTCGTCGGTCAATAACCCGGGGATAAAGGTTGAAATGGAAGACCTTTTTTGTTTAATGCATACCGGTGGGACCACGGGTACACCAAAACTTACGATGCTCACACACCGAAATCTCGTCAATTGTGCTTTGGTGTGGATTGTAGAGACAGGAATAACCTACGGCGATATCCTCCTGGTTGTTTCCCCACTCTTCCATCCTGGCGCCAATTGGCCTTTGTTCTTCACATTCATGTTAGGGAACACTTTCCTGATATTAAAAAGGTTTGATATCGACGAGATGTTGAAGGCTACAGAACAGGAAAAGGTAACGGCTACTATGTTGATGTCCCAACTGGTCCCAAACCTCATCCATCACGCGGGTGTGGTTAGGAAGAGATATGATCTGAGTTCTTTGAGGTTTGTCATCGCTGGAGCGGCTGTGTTGCCTGAACTTTATCTGAGAAAATTGCTGGAGTTGCTTCCGGGTGTCTGCGTGACGAACAACGGTGGTCAGACTGAATGTGGAATTTTTACAGGGGTTCATCTTGAGAAACATCTCAATACATCGCCCCAAAAGTTGCTCTCTGCTGGTAAAGCAAGCATCAATATGGAGATAAAAATCGTCGATGAGAACGACAATGAACTCCCCCCAGGAGAGATAGGAGAATTATGTGTTCGGGGGGAGGGTGTCATGAAAGGCTACTGGAATAAACCTGAGGAAACGGCGTGGTCTCTCCGTGGTGGGTGGCAACATACGGGCGATATCTGTAAGATAGACGAGGAAGGTTATCTTTACTACATAGACAGAAAGAAGGACATGATCAAGAGCGGTGGAGAGAACGTTTATTCTAAAGAGGTTGAAGATATTCTCTATAGGCATCCAGCTGTTATAGAGGCAGCGGTCATCGGCGTTCCCGACGAGAAATGGGGAGAAGCAGTCAAGGCATTGGTTGTTTTAAAGGAAGAAGATAAGGTGAATCCAGAAGAGCTCATCGCCCATTGTCGAAAGTACATTGCGGGTTTCAAGTGCCCCAAATCCATTGAGTTTCGTGATCATTTACCCAGGACTGCGCTGGGAAAAATTGATAAAAAAAGATTGAGAGAACCTTACTGGCAAGGGCTGGGTCGAAAGCTTTGAGCGATGCTGCCCCCTTACCTTGTTCCCCGGGACAAGGCCCCATAGGAGCAGTATCTTGCGCAGAGGCCGCAATGATCACATTTTTCAGTGAACTCGATCTCGCAGGTGCCTTGTTCGGTCCTCTTCAGTTTAATTGCGGCCTCAGAAAGATTGAAGGCATTACCAGTAAACTTGAAGGAGCATATCATCTGACAAACCATACACACCGTACACTTCGTTCCATCAACGACAATAGGCAGATCGCACGTCAGACATCTCGTCGCTTCTTCGACAGCCGAACCTTCGGAGTAGGTGGCGTCCACTTCCCTAAAGCCTTTTAATCGTTCCCCAAGTGGCAGCTTAGATGTTTCAACCGGAAAGCTAACAGGTAAGCCAGGCGTCAAAAACGTCATTCTTTCCTCAGGGGGTGCCAATCTTTCAATGATGACGCCATCACCGCCGAGGTATTTGTCGATCGAAGATGCCGCTTTTCTTCCCATGGCAATGGCTTCAATTACAGACGCAGGACCAGTAACAGCATCCCCTCCGGCGAAAATACCCTTACTACTTGTGGCGAGGGTTTCGGAATCAACCTTAAGCGTGCTTCCATAGGTAGCCAGTCCAAATGTATCGGGAACCTCTGGGCGTTCACCAACGGCCGAAATCACCGTGTCCACATCCAGACTAAACTCCGTGCCGGGAATGGTCTCGGGTTTTCTCCGACCACTCTTATCGACCTCGTCAAGTCTTGTATGAATACACTCCAACTTAACTCTGCCATTTTCTCTCTCTATCTTATTGGGTGCTGTCAAAAACCGGATCTTTACCCCCTCCAAAAGTGCTTCTTCAACCTCAGATGGATTGGCGAGCATCTCGTTTCGGGAACGGCGATAGATGAGGGTCACCTCCTTTGCTCCGAGTCGAAGAGCGGTCCGTGCCCCATCGATCGCTGCATTACCGCCACCGACCACGGCTACACGATCACCCAATCTCATTTTCTCGCCCGATTTTACACGCCTGAGAAAGGAGATGGCCTCCACAAGGGACGGATCGTCCTCCCCCTCGATGCCAATCCTTACCCCATGGTGGGTACCAAGGGCCACAAACACTGCGTGAAAGCCCCTTTTGAAAAGATCGTCAAGGAATTCTATCTTTCTATCAGTTCTTATCTCAACGCCCGTTTTTTGGATCAATGCAATCTCCCTATTGAGCACGTCTTTTGGAAGGCGGTACTCCGGGATTCCATACCGCATCATGCCTCCTGGTTCAGAGAATCTCTCAAATACAGTAACGGCATGGCCGAGCTTGGCAAGGTAGTAGGCAGCTGTCAATCCGGCTGGTCCTGATCCAATGATGGCCACTCTTTTATTCGAGGGTTTGGCAACAAATGATTCCTCAAAGGCCTTGGTCGAGCCCTGTTCGACTGCAAAGCGTTTCAATGCGTTGATGGCAACAGGCCCACCGATACACTTAGCTTGGCATACAGCTTCACAAGGACGGAAGCAGACTCTTCCGCAGACTGAGGGCAAAGGAACCTTCTCACAAACAACTGCCAAGGCATCAGAAAAATTCCCCTGACGGATCAGACGAATATAACGAGGGACATCAATTCCTACAGGGCAGGCTTTTTGGCACGGTGCCTCTTCCCCGGCTTTCGTGAATTTCAGCATCATGATTCTCCTTCTAATTGATTCCTTCCTTCTTCCACAATCTCTCTGCAACGTCCTCTAGCCCTAACTCCATAAGTTTCTCTTTGGTAGGAATCCCTTTCTCCACATCCCAGCCTCTTTCCGAGTAGTATTCATCAAAGATCTTTTCCACATCCTCTCTGGTCAATTCAACTTTGCAGTAGTAGTCGGTTAAGGGCTTCCTTACTTTAGGCTCCTCGATCGTCTCTAGAGGCTCAAACCACATTTCGGGGAACTTGTCGTCCTTTCTGGAAAGTCCGCACAGGGCATTAAAAGCCCTTTCTAAGTTGATGATCCTCTCCCCCACTCTCAGCATCTCCTCTTCGTCTATGTCCATTCCCGTCGCAGCGAGGAATAGATGGTACATGCTCATAAAATTGTGACGCTGCTGGATTTGTTGTCGAGCACAAAAACCTAAACAGGTATAAAATTGATACCAATCCTCAACTCGCCTTGTCAGTAAAGGGACACTGAATTCATCGGGGGTCTCAAAGATCTTCTCCTTGGCCTCCTCGGGAATACGCATCCTATCACAATGCCTCCAAATCTTGTCAAGCGGCCTCATAGGAAGAATGGCGGGCGACTCGGCCGTTACAACTGTTGCACCTCTTGGGCAGATACATTCTTCAAAGGCCTCTGGGTTAAAGACGATTCTGGCATCCATAAAGGCAGGGGTTAACCCTTTACAGTGCACCGCGTACTTTTCACAGCCCCGACCGATCCTCTGAATTGCACCCAGCCAACCATCGGCCAGCACATCGCCAAAGCCTTCCCTCTTTGATATCTTTTCCATCCACTTCATGACGGTATCGAAATCCCTCTTGAGTTTAATCCCATCCGTATCTTTCTCGGTCAATACTCCCCTTTCTTGAAGATCGATGACCCAATCAAGAAGCCATGTGATCTCCATGATATCCAATCCGTAGCGGTCAGCCGTGTCCAGGATGATGAGTCGTTTATTATAGTCAGAGCCGATGTCCATCTTCATAGCAGTGGCACCGATCTCCTGAAGGAGTTCAGAGACAAGGATCTCTTTCCTGCTAAATTCTCCAGCAATGATATCGAATCGGCCTTTATCTCCCACTGGACAGGTAGAGCATGCAAGGCGTGTCTTTACGATCGTTTTGTAAAATTCTCCGGGGTCGTAGAGCTCAAGAGCCTTATTCTCTGGAAAGAACTTAGTCCAATTTCTATAAGAAAATCCACCTTTCGCCCAGGTGGGCCAGCCTATCAGCACACCGTGTTCTCTCCAAGCCTCGCGGAGAGGATCTTCCACCATAGGCTTATAAACCTCGTTCACAATTTTCATAAACTTCATTGAATCAAAAATTTTAATCCCTTTACTGCCCGCGCGGGCGACCACTGCCTTCAGATTCTTTGACCCCATCACTGCACCGAGTCCCCCACGTCCCAGGGTGCTTCTCTTATCGATCATGCCAAAAGCGGTTTTAACTAAGTTCTCACCCGCTGTCCCAATAGCGTGGACGCTGCAGAAATCGTGCTTTTTCCACAAGTCTTTTGTGGTTTCTAACAAATCCAACCCCCAAATCCCATTGGCCTCACAGATTTTAGGTTCATCCTCGATAATCAAATAGACCGGTTTGGAGGCTTTTCCCGTGATCACCACGGCATCATATCCCGCAGCTTTGATCATAAAGCCGAAGGCGCCACTGCCTGAACCCGAGCCCCACGTATTGGTGGCTGGCTGTTTATAGGTGAGGCGCAACTTCGAAGCCCCGGGTGCCATCGTCCCGACAAGAGCACCTGGTGCATAGACCATCACATTCGCAGGAGAAAGGGGATCCACCATTGGATCAGCCATATCTGCAATTAAGCGATTGCTAAAGCCACCCCCGCCCAAATACTTCCTGGCCATTCCCATGTCTAAGGGGTCTTTCCGAATTTCCCCTCTCGTTAAGTCGACATAGAGAATGCATCCAGCGTAGCCGAAGTATTCCATTGTCACTCCCTATCCTTTCCTGAGATTTTCTTTACTCGGCATAGATTTACCCTGAATTCAGTAAATCCACTGACGGGATCTCGAGCTTCGTCATTTGTGAGCACATTGGCATTACTCTCATCCCATCCATGCATCATGTTGACCACGCCAGCTATGATCTCCTCAGTCACCTTGGCCTTAATCTTAACCCCTCCCCTGAGGGTCTCCACCATCACCTTGTCTCCATCTTTGATGCCAAATTTCTCGGCATCCGAAGGATTGATCTCAAGCAAAGGTTCAGAACACCTCTCTCGCAAACTCGATAGATTTCGGTGCTGACCATGAGTGAAATAGATACTTCTCGATCCGGTCGTGAGCACTAAAGGGTACTCCCTGGCCAAGTCGGGTTGGCTCAAAGGGCTCTCCACAGGCTCTCTGTAACTCGGCAAAGGATCATAGCCATAGCTTTCTAATTTTCCTGAATAGATCTCAATCTTGTTAGAAGGTGTATTAAACCCCACCTTCTTATATTTTCTGATGTTCTGTTTGGGTCCATAAAAGACTCCCCGGGATATCTCCTTTAGCTCTTCATAGTTGATATTGATAGGCTCCGTTATCTCGCGGAAGAGTTCATCAGAGGTCTCCCAGCGGAACCAACTCTCGAACCCCATTCGCTTGCCAAGTTCAGTCCAGATCTTAAACTCAGGCCAGGCTTCCCCCAAAGGATCCACTGCCTTTCGACACATTCCCATCATGGGAAGACCGGCAAAGGCATAATTTTTGATATCATCCTTCTCTAAGTAGGTTGCTGCAGGCAAAACAAGATGGGCCATCTTGGTGGTTGAGTTCTCCATGACATCGATCACCATCATAAAATCGAGACTCTCAAGAGCCCTTTTGACCTTATGGGTATTAGGCCACGTCAGCATCACATTGCAACCCAAGACAATTAATCCTTTGACGGGGTAAGGCTTTTCAGAGAGCATCTGGTCAAAGACAAGGTTATTCGAATTTTGGCGATACATCTCAACAAAGAGGGGATGTTCCTTTAAACCAATCCTTTTAGGAGGAGGGGTTTCCTCCCAAACCCCAGGGAACTTATAACCCTGCTTCACACTGTAACAATTACTTCCGGGGATATCGATATTGCCCGTTATTGACAAAAGAATGGTCATCGCTCTGTTTGCATCCACGGCATTGACAGCATGCTGTGGCGAAATCCCCTGAAGGATACAGGCTGGCCTATTCGTTGCAAATATTCTGGCAAAATCTCTGATGGTCGATGCTGAAACCCAAGTGATCTTCTCCACTCTCTCAGGGGTGTACTCTTCCACGGCTTGCGGAAGCTTATCGAATCCAACGGTCCATTCCTCAACAAATTTCTTATTATATAATTCCTCATCTAAGATCACCTTGATCAAACTTAATGCCAAAGCACAATCCGTTCCCGGCCTGACCTTGACATGAAGATCAACCCCTGCCTTAACGGTTTTGGTTATCCGCGGATCAACGACAATGACCTTGGCACCTGCCTTTCTACCCTCCATAATTGCCGCTTGCTGCGGTGGAGATGCATCTGCAGGATTAGCACCCCAGACCACGATACATCTAGAAAAGGGGTAGCCACTCGGCATCGTTAAATGCCCGAAAGTCAGTCGATTGGCCATGACCATTACAGAGTTGCAATAAGAGGCTCCAGTCGAAAAGTTGGGCGTACCATAGGCCTGGGTAAAGATTCTAGTCAGAACATCTGTGGATGTATCAATAAAAGGGTTTCCCATATGCACGGCTAAGGTTTCAGGACCGTACTTCTCCTTAAGCTTATTTAGCTCACGAGCAGCCAGATCTAACGCCTCGTCCCATGAAAGTCTCTGCCATCCTTTCCCTTCCCTCTTTTTAGGATAAGTAAGACGATCAGAAGAATATTCCCAATCTATCGAGGCTTCACCCCTTGGGCACAAGAACCCCATAGGATGTTCCAGCATAGGGGCGACTTTTCTCACTTTATCATCTTTGACGAACGCCTCAATGCCGCAACAAGAAGGACCCATCGGACACCAAGTAGGAACAACCCGGTCATATTCGGTGTGCCTTTTTTCAAATTCCTCTCTCGCACTCACTAACAGAGGAGATCGCGTCTTCATTCTTGCCTCCTAAGCTGCTACATCAAAAAGATTGTATGAAATCTTTACGAAAGGAGAAAGTGATATTTATATATTGAACTTTAAAGGTTAGCTTCAGAAAAATCAAGTCCACGACCAACTCCAAAGATTGAGGTTGAGAGGTTTTAGCATTGGCGATGAAACATTTCCTTCCAGTTCATGCCGATAATACTCGCAAAAAGGCAACTAAAATACGTAAGCAAACAAAACATTTCGATTTCCTGGCTTCAGTTCCTGAGTTTTTTTAACTTCGTGTTGGAATTAATGGGGTGTATAGGGCATTTCTTAGAATGGTGTATTTAAGGCTAAAAGCACCTACCATTTCACAGATAACAGCAGTGATCAGCAAGGGAACAGATGCCTCACCAACGAAATAACTGAATATAGATATGCTGATAGGTATAATGATTCCACATAAGATTACCCCTATCCATAATATAGGAGCTATTTGCCCTTTAATGATCTCTACTACCGATCGCTTTCCGGTTGGGCCCATATAGGTGGCACCCCATAGATATATGATGATGATAAAACCACTGATAAGTAATAACGACCGACTGCCTGCCTCGGCTGCCACCATATCCACACTCCCCCCAAACAAACCAATAGTTAAAATGAATGCGAACCCATCTAAAACACCGCAAGAAAGAAATAAAAGGGGTAAAATAGCCGAATTCCAGAGTGGAATTGCATTGACATAGTTCATAACAAAACCCGAATTGATGACCACTAAAAACACCATTAAACCAGCGATCACCTTGAATAAAAATTCTAAGGCTGTTCCAGGCAGCCAATAAGAAAGGGCAAGTTGTATGGCACCAAGGACAATAAAGAGACCCAGGAAGATGAAACCCCTAGAAAGCCATGAGGTGCGAGGATTAAGAGCCAACCGCCAGAACCTCATGGGTTTTCCCAGGTAGGCAAAGTGGAACCCGCCTTTTAATAAGATGACAATGAGCCAGCTTAAAAACATACCAAATAAACTATTAAAATAGAGTGAAACTAGATACAGTCCTCCCCCAATGCCATTCGAGACTTCAGCAAGCCATATCAGGATACCCCTTCGTTCGATCCATTCTGTTTGTGGAGTGTATTCTACCATCCATTCATACGACCTCATTGTTATTGCCCCCATGTCATCTTTTTTGATCTATATGCTCTTAATCAACATAATATACAGAAGGTTCGGTTCCAAACTCCGGATGAAGTTGAAATCCTTTTCTCTGCCTGATTAATACCGAAACTTTACTCTTCATGTCATTAAGGTCACCAAAATATCTTGCTTTTGTCGGGCAATTATTGACACAAGCAGGGGTTGCCTCACGGTCTATCCCAGGCTTCAGACCTTTGCGGATCCCCTCATCAATCTTCTCTTTACAGAAATTACACTTTACAACTGTCCCTGGTTGAAGGGGATATAACTCTTTGCCAATTACTTCTAACTCGGTCAACCCTTGACCGGGGAAATAGCCTTTTTTGCCGTCACTATAAAATGTCCGTTGCTGATAGGGGCAGGCAATCATACAATACCTGCAACCCACGCATTTATCGTAATCAATATGGACTATCCCATCTTCTCTCTGGAGGGTAGCTTCGCTAGGGCAAACTTTAACGCAAACGGCCTCCTTACAATGATTGCAGAGCACAGGATATACATGATTGGTCACCTGGGGATATTCTCCAGTCTCGCTCACCAGCAACCTGGTCCAGAAGATGCCAGGAGGCAGATAGTGTTCCTGTTTGCAGGTGACCATACAGGTGTAACAACCGATACACTTTTTCAAATCGATAACCATTCCCCATTTAATCATGTTGTGCCACCCCTACTTTCTTGACCTTCACTTTAACCGAAGTCTCTACATTAAGCGTGAGAGCGTCACATTTCTCAAACTTCTGCTCTAATAAAAAAGTAAAAGGGGTACCTTTACCCTTGGCCACTGGCTGACCTTTTGCCCAATGACCTGCAGAGACGAAGGCGACCGTTTCCGGATGCTGTCCCTTCCTTAATTTGAGAGTACCTCTCACTTTGTGACCGTAACTTGACTCTATTTCGATTAGGTCATTATCTTGTAGACCTTTTCGGTTCGCTGTATCAGTATGCATGCTGATATTGTATGTATACGGATTAGTCTTGCTGGCTTCATCCAGCCAAGGCTGCTCCATTGTGCATGTCCCCGTATGCAGGATGTCGCGGTAGCCAAAACAATATAGATCGTATTCCGGATTCTTGACCAGATGCGGTGTACTTGCGAACCAACTGATTAGGGGGGTATACTGATCCCAGTTCATTTTGATTCCGATGCCTTCAGCTATTTTCTCTATCTTCTCCTTTAAATCTATTACAAACTCCATATAGATAGGTACCCGGGCATCCGTAAAATGCCTCCAGTAAGCCTCTTCCACCTTCTTGGGCCATATCAAATGGCCATGTTCCTTGAACCACTCCATGCCATGGTCAGGGCCAAAGTAGTATTTCAGTGCCCGGTCCCCTACTTGATCCCAAGTAACATCCTCCTCTGGTTTGAATTTATTTGCTTCATCCAAGCCGATATATTTGTTCCAATACTCATTGACTTCCAATCTCTTTCCTATTCTCGTCAACAGCTCAAACCAGACATCCATAATGTATCTTCTATCATGTAAGGGCTTTACTACAGGCTGAGTGATATGGCAGCACCAAGGATCCATTCCATAGGGATAGTTAAAAAAATAACCTTGCCCGTCCATCCAGTTGAGAGTTTCAAGGTAACTTGTGTCGGGCAAAAGGATGTCAGCAAAGCCCTCGGCAAATTCATTGGAAACCAGATCCCAGCTAATAATGAAGGGAATTTTCTTAAGAAACTCAGCGTAGGCCTCAGGATCGGCTACCCCCAGGACCGAATTGCACCCGTAATTGATCATCACCTCAATTCGGTAAGGTAGTCCTATTTTCTGCCAAATCTCTTCTTGATTCTCTGCTGCCCAGATAGGGGAGAGACTTGCCATTGGGAAAAGTTCGAGAAGCCCTGCATCCGTAGGAAATTTGGGATCATGGACAGGCCAGGGCAGATGGGTGTAAAACCACCCGCTTTCAGGCACAGCGATTGTCAGCAATCCATCTTTGCCCCCCTTTACTCCGAATTTCCACTTACCCGTTTCGGGATAACCTAAACTGGTTACTGGGAATCCTACGCTGCCCCCTGGGACATCAGCCGCCCCAACGATATGGTTCAGCAGAAGAAAGGCTAGTACGGTATGGGCACTGTTTTCATGGGCTTCCGCTCCGCGGAACGTCACGGAAGAAACTGGTCTGAGCGGTAGCTGATGGCCATTAATACTTATCGTGCTTCCGATTTGGGCAGCCTGGGCAAACTCAGTAGCGATCCGGCGTACAGTTTCTGCCGGAACACTGCTGATACTAGAAGCTATTTCAGGAGTATACTGTTTGAGATGATGCACTATTAATTGAAATGATGGTTGACACTCTAAATCATCCACCTTAAATTTTCCTTCGAGAGCAAAATCGATTATTCCAGCGTCATCAAATGGCTTAGCTTTCGATTCTCCAGCATCCCAGACCAGTGGTTTCCCAGTGTCTTTGTCCCGTGCGTAGCGTCCGTCCAGACCAACTAAATAAGGACCATTGGTCTTTGTCTTAATATACGTCTCGTCCCAAACACCTAATTCGTTCACAATAACATTACACATCGCCAAAGCCACAATACCATCTGTTCCAGGTATAATAGGAATCCACTCGGTCGCCTTATTGCTGGAGTAGTGTGACATAGGGTCAAAGACCACTAACTTCATTCCCCTTTCCATAGCCTCCGAGACAAGCCTTGCCGATATCATGGCGGCGTGGCCGGTGGCGAACCCATTGTGGACACCCCAGTAGATAGCATAATTGCAGTACCGGTAATCAGTCATGACGTTCCATGATCCATGCAGTAAGCCGCAACCAAAGTGTAACCCACTGCCACAAGCGATTCCTCCACCACCGGCTGTCCGGTTAGGCGTACCCAGAAGATCTCCAACAAACTTTCTCCAAACCGGTGATGTGGGGGTTCGTATCGTTGCAGTCTGCAACAAAATCTTTCTCGGTTCTTCTTTCAGAACCTTTTTCAGTTTTTCAGTTATTTCGCTCAATGCTTCTTCCCACGAAATTTCTTTCCATTTTGGGTCCACAAAAAGACCCTTCTCCGGATTTGTCCTCCTTAGTGGGACATTCAAACGGTTGGGATCATAGAGCACCTGTAGACCACTCACACCCTTTGCGCATAATCCTCCTCGTGAACCTAACCATGAATCAGGATTCCCTTCGATCTTAACCGCCACCCCGTTAATACGGTGAACACGTATTGCGCAATTGGCAAAACATCTGCCGCATTGGGTTGGTATCCAGGTATCATCATAGACATCGGGTTTCTTCTTTGTCTGCATAGGGGTCATATTTTTCTCCTATTTGCCCTTCGACTTTAACACAAAACCAACTATCAAAAATCCACATATGGCTTCCCTCCGGAGAGAAAAGTTCCTAATAAATTGCCACTCGTAACCGGAAGTAGAAGATGAGAAGGACGATCGGCATCATGGT
>Ga0209427_10004097_pt1 | contig 16929 bp, 16 predicted proteins | sample DeeMarSWOR136_30_FD_187465 | JGI IMG/M metagenome (GOLD analysis project Ga0209427, IMG submission 187465) | Marine sediment microbial communities from White Oak River estuary, North Carolina - WOR-1-36_30 (SPAdes) (version 2) | ecosystem: Environmental > Aquatic > Marine > Intertidal zone >...
GGGTTGCCGTCGTCACAGACTATAGGTGTATGGACACACTCGCCGCCGACGCAGTTATCGGTAGTGCAGGCGTCGCCGTCATCGCAGTTTATGGGGGTAACTACCTTCCAGCAGGTGCTGGTGCAGCCGTTAGCATCGGTGATGGTGACGGTGTAGTTATCGGAGGCGCTCACCTCGATGGATTGGGTATCTGCGCCGGTTGACCACAGCCAGCTTGTAGCAGCGCCGCCGTCCTCGGTGAGGGTGACTGTCTCGCCGTAGCAGGCGGAGCAATCTGGGGTGCAGGTTATATTGCAGGTAGGTGGTTCGCAGGGTTCGTAAGCTGCGACAGCACCGAGTGAGCGGTCTTGGTTACCGAGGTTATTTAGGTTCCAGTCTTTCAAACGCATATGATAAGGTGAACCACTAATACCTCCAGCTGATCGAGGGTCTCCAGTTGCGTCAAATCCCCAGTCAGTCCTGCTTGCAATGTGGCCGCCCCAGGCTAGTACTGCCGTAGAACTATCGACAGTGAAGGTGACATCAATTCGGGTTTCCGACTGGGAGGCAGTCAGATCGCCCTCAGAAAAGTAGGCAATCGCGGTGATTGTTCCACCAAAGAGAGTCATTACTTTCTGAGCTGCTGGCAGAGCGTTAAAACTAGTAGTCGGCTGCCCAGGTACGGGTGAACCTGATGAACTTGGAGCGGGAATGGGAAACGTAGTCGTGTTTGCGGAAACCCCAGTTACTCCAGCCAAGGGATCAATTGTCTCTTGGCTATGCCCGAAAACGACATTATGAGCTGGATCATCAATGCGATTGTAATGAGTCAGATAATCGATGGCGTGTTTGTCGCTGTGCTTTATGTCATAACCTAGTGTGAGCGTGATTGATGTTCCCGTCGGTAGATCGGTCATGACCACGCGATAGGGAACTGAGTAACCCTCAACGTAGTGAGATTGCTGGTCATTGAGATTTCCGTTAACCCAATCCCCGGGGCTTAGAGGTGAAGTAGCCGGGCCGTTCTTCATCTGGTCCAAATTCGCCGCTGGCGGAGCTGCTAGCACCGGCTGAGCCATTGGCAGCCACGAAATAAGTAGCGTCACAATGAACAATAAAATCCCGCTTACGCGGCCGACTATGGGAGTAGTCATACGAATTCTCTTAGCTTTCATCATTCCAAGTTGCCTCCCATTTATATTTGGCTTCTGTTTTGCCAACTATCATTCAAAATCAACTACATTGTAGATAACTAAAAAACCGACCTGTTTTGGGTCGGTTTCACTACTGGCTCGGCATCAGTCAAGTGACCAAGGTGCAACTGGTGCTTCATCGCCCCCCCCCGAATTGTGCTGCTCCTGAACTATCTCGAGTTAATTACCTCCCTGTCTTGTAAATAAAAACCGACCCGTTTCGGGTCGGTTTCACTACTGGCTCGGCACCAGTCAAGTGACCAAAGTGCAACTGGCGCTTCATTGCCCCCCCCGCGCGTTCTATTATTCCTGAACTATCTCGAGTTAATCACCTCTCTGGTAGCCTGTCTTAAGCTTTGCTTGAACTCGCTCAAGGAAGTTCTTGTATATATTCTCATAGCATCGATAGCTTGTCAATAGGCTTGCTACGAGGTTTTCATTTAAAAATGCTAAACAATCTTGCAGCCTTGAATTATATGAGGGACTGATTGGCCTGCAAGTTTGACGCACCCCTTTTGTATTTAGCAAAGGCATAATCGCATATAAATATATAGGTGTCAAGTAACTTATCCTAACAAAACCTCACCATGTATAGTACTTTTTTCCTAGAATTGTTCAGGGCTAATCTACTACACCATTCGGTACCTTTGGGTGGTTGTATATTTAGCTATCGTGAGTTAAAGTTTGTATAGGATAATCTGGAGTGGCTATGAGGAGTGATGGCATGGTACGGCTTAGTCAATCGAATGGCATGTTAACAGTGCGACAGGTAGCGCGCATTCTTAACGTGCATATTAATACGGTGCGGCGGTGGGATGGGAAGGGAATACTGAAGGCTTACCGCGTAGGCCCGCGGGGCGACCGCAGATTCAGCAGAGAGGATGTTGCCCTGTTCCTTGCCAGTAAGTAGCTAGCTGAAAGGCTGAACGAGTAAGCATCTCCTGAACACGACAGCGAATAAGTCCGTACCGCGCAGCTTGATTTCCCCCATTAAGGGGCATATGCCTTTGTTGGCGAACTGCCATTAACGTTTGCATCTCTTTGGATGCTTTTATTAGGACTCTAGTACTAGTTTGAAGTGTGACTAAATTGCTATTTCAGAACGTTACCTATGGGTGATATTAAAACGGACTGGGCTATGTAAACTCTCCATGGTGGGATGGCTAGAATAAAGTTTATATGGCTACCAGTTCTCGTGGTCCTCTGCTTTGCGGTAGGCTTGCTGTCCTTTCAAACTTTCCCAGGCAGCTCTGGGGCTGAGACAGGCTCTGTGGCTGTCATCACTTCCCAGCCTGAGCCTGCCAGTTATGAATCTTTCGAGGTAGTTTCGAATGATGATTATTCTGGCAGGCAGTGGGCTATTCCGAAGACTATGGTGCCTCAGGCGTGGGAGGTCACATCGGGAGAGGCAAGTGTTGTTATCGCTGTCTTAGACACGGGGATTGATAAGGAGCATGAGGACCTGGTTGGCAAGGTGATAGCTGAGGTTAATTTCACCGGTAGCCCAACCGCTGCTGACGTATATGGGCATGGTACGCATGTTGCCGGCATCATTGCCGCTGCGGCAAACAATGGTGTAGGAATTGCTGGCATGGCGTGTGATTGTCGTTTGATGAATGTTAAAGTGGCCGATGATTGCGGCGTATTTTATAATTCTGTAGTAGCTAAAGGTGTTAAGTGGGCGGTGGAGCATGGCGCTAATGTTATAAACATCAGTCTGTTCGACGCTGAACCATCGTGGAACCTGGAAGAAGCAATTGACTATGCCTGGAGCAGGGGGGTTGTTGTGATAGCTGCATCCGGTAACTGTATAGGTACAAAGGTAGCCTATCCGGCTTATTACCCCAATTGTCTTGCTGTGGCAGCTACTGATAGTAATGATTGTTTGGCCTCGTGGTCGGGTTGGGGTGATTGGGTAGATTTAGCTGCTCCTGGTGTAGATATTTATTCCACATTGCCTGGTGATCAATATGGCAGTAAAAGTGGCACTTCAATGGCTGCAGCTCATGTGTCTGGATTGGCTGGTCTTCTTTTTGCATTGGGAAGTGATAAGAATGGTGATGGTTTTATCAATGACGAGGTGCGAGCAGCTATTGAGAGTGGCTGTGATGTAGTTGACCCTGTTGCAGCTAGAGGACGTATAAACGCTTTTAATGCAGTAAATAAGGCATTGATCTCAAAATAGCCTTTACAATTTTATTGCCCCAGAGTATAATCTGGGGCAATGTCCGACATCAATCAAGACCTGCTTAGCCTTCTGATCAAAGTATCCGCTGTTCTCACTCACAAAAGCTGCCAGGCTTATGTAGTCGGTGGCTTTGTCCGCGACTGGCTATTGGGCAGGCGGACAGCAGATGTTGATATTGCCTTATGTGGCGACGCCTTGAGTACAGCTCCGGATGTAGCAGAAGCTGTTGGCGGCAGGTACGTGTTGCTGGATGAAGCCAATAGGGTGGCTCGGGTGGTTGTTGCGGATGGGCAGATGTGGCATCTGGATTTCTCTTCTTTCTCAGGCGGTATCCAAAATGACCTGGCACGGCGTGACTTTACCATTGATGCTATGGCGATGGAGCTTCAAGGCTTAATTTCTGGGTCCGCACAGCTTATTGACCCTTTCTCTGGAGAAAGCGACTTGAAGGAGAGGCTGGTGCGGGCAGTGAACCAGAGGGTTTTCACGGAGGATGGGGCAAGGCTGCTTCGGGGTGTCAGGTTGGCTGGTGAGCTTGGCTTTAAGATTGAGCCTAGAACCGAAGATTTAATTCAAAAAGACTGTCGAAAGACTAAGCAGGTTCCTGGAGAGCGGCTGCGAGAGGAGCTAGTGAGGATACTGGCTTTGCCCGGCTCCGGTGAGATTGTGCGCTATCTGGATAAGCTGGGCTTGCTCATAGAGATAGTTCCTGAACTCAAGGAGCTTAAGGGAGCGGAGCAGCCGAAAGAACATTATTGGGACGTTTTTAATCATTCAGTGGAGACGATGGCTGCTGCCGAGTTTTTGATTCGGGAGAGCTTGTGGAAATATGGTAAGGAGGATTTGTTGGAGGTTACCCCGTGGTCGGAGGTGATAAGTCGCCATTTTGATGAGGGGGTGTCCAGTGGCAGCAATCGAAGGCTGCTGCTTAAACTGGGGGCATTATTGCATGATATTGCCAAACCAGCTACCAGGACAGTTGATGAAACAGGCAGAACACGTTTTTTAGGACATGCCAAGCAGGGGGCAGCTATGGCAGTCGGAGTTTTGGAGAGGCTGCGGTTCAGCAGTCGGGAGATAAGATTGGTGGAGAATCTGGTTTATCATCACCTCCGCCCTGCCCAGATGTCTAACGAAGGTTTGCCTACCAGTCGGGCGGTTTATCGGTATTTTCGTGATACCGAGGATGCTGGTATCGACGTTTTGTTTGTAGCCCTGGCTGATTATCTGGCTACTCAGGGCCCTAGGCTTGACATTGAAGAATGGCAGCAGCATAATCAGTTGATTAACTATATATTGGCTGAGCATGTGAAGCAGGAAGCTGAGGTTTTGCCGGTCAGGTTAATCGATGGGCATGATTTAATGGATATTTTTGGCTTGAGTCCAGGGCGACTGATCGGTGAGCTTCTGACCGAAGTACGTGAAGCTCAGGTGGCTGGTGAATTGAGCACACGGGAGGAAGCCATAGCCCTGGTGCGCAAGAGATTAGATAGGCGACAGTGCGGCATGGCTTGCTAGCGTGGCCCTTGTCATTCTGAGGGAGCAAAGCAACCGAAGAATCTGAGGACCTTTGCTTCGCTCGGAGTGATAATTGGAGACAATTAATGCTATTAGGAACAGGTGGTTAATTGAAAAGGGGAAATACTCCTTTACTCATTTTTATATTAGTTTTATTTGGCTTCTGCCTTTGGGTGATATTGCCGGGCAGTGAAATATTTGGCAGGGACGAGTTCAAATTAGGACTTGACCTTAAGGGCGGCAGTCATTTAGTTTACAGCATCGACTTAAGCAAGAAGGACCCGGCACAGTCAGATGCTGACGTAATTGAGGGTGTGAAAAACAAAATTGAACGGCGAGTTAACGCCTATGGTGTGACTGAGCCCATAGTCCAGACGATTCGTAACGAGCGAGGTAGCTTCGTTCTTGTCCAGCTTCCCGGAGTCAAGGATATTGATGAGGCGATGAATCTTATTGGCCAGACGGCTGAGCTCGATTTCAGGGAGATTGTGCTTGACGAGAATGGTGAGCCGGTGTTGGATGAGGAAGGTAAGGAGCAATGGGTCAAGGCTAAAGCTAAAGGCAGCGATGAGCAGGAAAGGGAACTTACCGGCAAGTATCTGAAGCCGAATGCCCAGGTAGTTTTAGCACCGCAAACAAATGAGCCCGAGGTGGCTTTCGAGTGGAACTCTGAAGGCGCCATCCTTTTTGAGCAGATTACCCAGCGTAATTTACAGAAACCTCTGGGCATATTCTTGGATAACCAGCTTATCTCGGCGCCAACGGTGCAAGCCGTGATTAAGGAACGAGGGGTTATTACCGGTCTGAATCTAGAGGAAGCCAGGACGCTAGCCATACAGTTAAACTCGGGCTCTCTTGATGTCCCACTGACTCTAGTTGAGAGAAGAGACATTGGGGCTACCCTGGGAGAGGACTCTCTGAGGAAAAGCCTGATTGCGGGGATAATCGGGTCAGCCATGGTGGTTATATTTATGATTGCCTATTATCGCTTCTCCGGTTTTGTGGCTTGCCTGGCGCTTGTTGTTTTTGTGACATTGAACCTGGCTGTTTTTAAGTTGCTCCCCGTTGTTCTGACGCTACCAGGCATTGCTGGCTTTATTGTATCCATAGGTATGGGGGTAGATGGCAATGTACTTGTTGCTGAGCGTTTGAAGGAAGAATTGAGGCGGGGGCGTACGCTTGGGGCAGCGATAGAGGAGGGCTTCCGCCAGTCATGGTCAGCTATTCTTGATGCTAATGTAACTGTTTTTATAGCCTGCGCCGTCCTTTACTGGCTCGGAAATACATTCGGCAATTTTTTGGTCATAGGTTTTGCCACCACTCTGTTTATAGGCACGGCTTTAAGTATGTTTACACAGGTTGTTGTTACCAGGACTTTTATGCGTACATTTGTAGGGCTTGGCGTGGCAAAAAGTCCTGGCGCTTATGGAGTATTGGGGCAATGATTGATTTGGTTGGTAAGAGAAACTGGTTTTTCCTTATCTCGGCAATAGTAATCATTCCAGGCATAATATCGCTGGCTGTTTTCGGGCTTAAACCAGGGGTTGACTTCAGCAGCGGCACCGCAATGACCTTGACTTTCGATAAGGAAGTAGAGCTAAGCCAATTGCGCCAGGAGTTAACTGACCTGGGTTATGATGAAGCTGTTGTTCAGCCTGTTGGCGAAGGCGATTTCTTTGTTCGTCTTCCTGAGATATCTGCCGAGGAAACCACAAAGCTAAAAGAAAGCCTGGAGATGGGGTTAGATACTACGATTACAATCAGCAGCCTTTACAGCGTTTCACCAATTGTAGCTGCAGGGACGGTGCGTAACACTATTATAGCTGTTGTGGTGGCTTCGATAGGCATTTTATTGTATATATCCTGGGCATTTCGCAAGATGCCTAAGCCTTTCCGTTGGGGTGCCTGCGCCGTTATCGCTTTGGTACATGACTTGGTGGTAGTTATTGCCGTCTTCTCCGTTCTGGGCTGGGTGGCTGGTGTGGAGGTTGATGCTTTGTTTGTTACGGGTGTGTTAGCGGTTGTCGGCGTCAGTGTGAACAACATTGTGGTTGTTTTTGACCGGATTAGAGAGAACTTGAAGCGAGGGGTAAGCCGCGACTTTGAAGTGATAGTAAATTACGGTATCATCGAGTCCCTGGGGCGCTCTCTAAATACAGGGCTAGCTACTCTTTTCGTTATATTGGCGCTCTACCTGCTTGGCGGAACAACTACGCATAGTTTGGTGTTGGCGCTTCTGGTCGGCATAGCTGCTGGGATCTATACCTCTCTGTGCATTGCCGGGCAGCTTTTGGTAGTTTGGGAAAAAGGCTTTGCTTCTCGGCAAAAGACGGCCACGATTACCGCTTGAGTGGAATCGCTGCCAAGCTTCAGCCTCGTCGAATTGCCTCAGGTGCTATATCAAGACTCTATCTGATGGATTTTTCTCGCCATTTTTATGAAGTTATCAAAGTTGACCGGACTTGAGTTCGTCTCTTGTTTGCCTAGGGGATCAGAGATTTGACGATTTCCCCTCAGCGTGTCGAGAGTGGCGGCTATAGATAGAGATAATGCCTCGAGGTTGTAGCCGCCTTCCAGAGTAAAGACCATGCGTCCTTGACATAACATATCAGCCAGAGTCTTTGTGATTTCTGCTAGGCGGGCGAAGCCGGAGACACTCATCTGCATCATGGCCAGGCTGTCAGCCCAGTGGGCGTCATAGCCGGCGGAGACTAGGATTAGTTGTGGCTCGAAACGCTCGGCTACCGGCGCCAGGATGTCTTCGAAGACTGCCTGGTATTCGTTATCTCCCCATCCAGCCAGCAGCGGCACATTAACGTTGAATCCTTCGCCATCTCTGGCTCCGGTCTCATCGATACTTCCGGTTCCTGGGTAGAAAGGATATTCGTGGACAGAGAAGTAGAGGATATGCGGGTCGGTATAAAAGGTGTCCTGCGTGCCGTTCCCGTGGTGGACATCGAAATCGATGATGAGGATTCGTTTGATATCGAAGTTGGCCAGGGCATACTTGGCAGCTATGGCAATATTATTGAATATGCAGAAGCCCATTGCCTGCCAGCATGTGGCGTGGTGTCCTGGTGGTCTAACTAAAGCGAAGGCGCTGTTAACCTGCCTGTTCATCACCGCGTCAACTGCTGTCAAAGCGCCACCAGCAGCATAGATAGCTGCATTGTATGAGCCAGGTGATGTCAAGGTATCAGGATCAAGCCAACCGCCGCCTCTTTCCACTTGATTTTGAATTCGGGAAATGTACTCGGGGGCATGCACTGTGGCTAATTCGTCAATTGTGGCGGCGCGTGGTGATAGTAAAGAAAGCTTGTCTTTCAGGTGATTCTCCTCGAGGTGCGACATTGTGGCTATCAGTCTCTGGGCGTTTTCGACATGGGTGCCCGTGTCATGCTCGAGATAAACTGGATCGTAAATCAAGCCAACTGTCATTATGGCTCTGTCTCTTAATTAGCTGTTCAGCAGGACATTTATAAGGAAGAACAACACTATAATATCAAAAGCTGGCTCAGGATGACAATAAGGCGAAAGGCTCAAGTGACAGTTTACTGATTGTGATGGCCTATTATTTCGAATTTGTTTTATCGGTGTATAAGTGTTAAACTCGTAGCCCGAAAAACTAATTACTGCAAGGAAAAGTTGCCTGATGTTTTCGACTGAAAAAGGCGCTGCCAATCTATTAATCGGGGTGGTTGTCGGCTTGATACTGCTCAAGGTTGTCGCTGGCTGGATTAGCGGTAGCATTAGTGTGTTTGCCCAGGCGGCGGATAGCTTTCTTGACCTCTTTGCTGGACTGGTCACATTTTTTGCCGTTCGCATTGCCACTAAGCCGGCTGATGAGGAACATCCATTCGGACACGGCAAGGTGGAAGATATTGCCGGCGTAGTGCAGGGGATACTTATCTTCGCTGCTGCTGTACTGATAGTCTACTCGTCGGTCATGCGTATAATAAACAAGACTCCTATTGAACTGGCTGAAGTAGGTATGGGAGCGATGGTAGTTTCTATGATTGCCAGCATCTTGCTTTCGCGCCACCTGCTAAAGGTTTCCCGAGCTACTGGCTCGGTGGTGCTGGAGGCCAACGCTCGAAATATAACTGCTGATATATACTCGACTGCAGCGGTGCTGGTTGGACTGCTGGTGGTGCGTTTCACAGGTCTCAGTATTCTTGACCCGGTAATTGCTATAGGTATTGCAATTTACATCGCCAAGATAGCCTATGATGCCATAAACAAACCGCTTCTTGGGCTGGTGGATGCCAGCCTTCCTCGTTCGGAGCAGGCGGTGATAAAATCTTGCTTGGCTGAGCAAGGTGGTCAGATAGTTGGTTTCCATGAGTTGCGCACCCGTCGTTCTGGGAATCAGCGCTATATCGACCTCCATCTGGTAATGGCAAGGGGTATTAGCCTGGAGCGGGCGCACCACGTATGTGACTTATTGGAGGTTGATATCCAGTCAAAGTTACCCCGGACTAATGTTATCATTCATGTTGAGCCATGTGATGGCAAGTGCAAGCAGTGCCCCGTGGATTCATCTGCCTGCCAGACCAAATAGATAGTTTATAGGGTTTATGGACCTTTTAGTCTGGCTACTCTTCCAGGTAGACTTCGCTCAAAGTTGGAATGCCCTGGACATCTAGCTTATAGTTCTTGACATAAGGCTTAATCAGGAGATATGTCTTGCCGAACCACAGAGGCAAGCAAGCGGCTTCGTCTACCAGTATCTGCTCGGCTTGCTGGTACAGTTTAAATCTCGTGGTCTCATTCGGTTCTACACCTGCCTGGCCGAGCAGGGTGTCTACATATGTGTTGCTGTAGTTGCCGGTGTTATACTCAGCACCTGTGTGGAATAGCAATTCCAGGAAGTTCTGTGGGTCAGGATAGTCAGCGATCCAACCGGTAACAAACATTTCGTCGGCTTCCTCTTTTATGAAGTAGGAGAATATCTCTGGTTCAAGCTGTCTTACGGTTACTTCAACACCGAGGTTTTCTCGCCAGTCCTTGATAATGGCACCCAAATATTCTGGTATATTGCCCCCCCAGCCGGAGGTGGTAAGCGTAATAGGCGGCAGGTTGGAAGCATTGCCGTATTTTGAGCTGGAGATAAGGATTTTTGCCTTAGCTACATCGTAGCCAAGGCCATTCAGGTTTTCATTATAACCGGGCATGTTCAGCGGCAGAATGCCGTCGGCTTTGGTCATCATCCCTCTGAGGGTTAAGTTGATAATTCTCTCTTTGTTTACCGCGTGGCAAAAAGCTTGGCGGATGTTGACATCGTCGAATGGTGGCTTCTGGGTATTGAAGCCTATATAAAAAAGGCTTAGCTCGGGGAATATAGCCAGTTCTTTGTAGAAATGGCCGTTTTCATCCGTAGCCCTGTCGATGTAATATTCGTTGACCTCGGCCACGTCGATCTCACCCATTTCATACATTGCCATAGGCACACCAGCCAATAGATGATAGGCGGCTTTTTTGATAGCGGGGGACTGACCATAGTAAAGTTCATTTGGCTCCAGCACTAACAGCTCATCTTTTTTCCATTCTTTAAGCTTGAAGGGGCCGGTACCGTTTGGATTTAGCCACCATTTTTTGCCTGTTTCTACGTTAGCTCTATCAACCACAAAAGTGGTAGGGTAGGTCATCTTAGCCAGGAAGTAAGCCTTAGGTGCGTCAATAGTGATCTTCAGGGTGTAATTGTCAATGACTTCGGCGCCACTGATCTCTGTAGCTTTGCCTTCCAGCACATCTTTTACACCGACAATGTCACCTAAATAAGTGGCTGCTGTCTGCGAGCCAGTTTCGGGATTGCAGGCTCTTTCCCAAGAATACTTAAAGTCCTGTGCAGTAACCTCCTTTCCATTGTGAAACTTTGCTCCTTTGCGCAAATAGAAAGTGTAGGTCTTGCCGTCATCGCTTCTTTGCCAGCTTTCGGCGATGTCTGACACTGGCTTTGCCTCGTCACCGAGGCGGACTAGGCCACTGAAGATTTGCAGGATGTAAGTATGTGAAGTCATCTCACTGGAGATCGCCGGGTCAAGTGTTATCGGGCCACTATCCCACAGGTTAAGCACCCCCGTTTCTTGGAAGGGTATGGATATTTCAGTAGGTGGGCAGTTAATGACGAAAGGCAAGACAACTAAAGCACAGAGGATAGCACCGAGTAATGTAAATTGCCAGGCTCTTTTCATTTGTTTTTAGACCTCAAAATAGATTTTTGGCTTTCATACTTAAGTGGTCTCTGTCGCAGATAATTATGTGGTCGAGGACTTCGATACCCATGATTTCACCGGCTTCGACAAGGCGTTTAGTTAGCTTGATGTCATCTTCTGATGGTGTAGGGTCACCGGAAGGGTGGTTGTGGACGAAGATGACCGAGGCGGCATAGGAGGATATAGCCTCTTTGAATACCTCACGGGGATGCACGATGCTGCAATCAAGGCTGCCGATAGAGACCTTGTGGGTGTTTATCAAATGATTTCTAGTGTTCAGGCATAGCACTAGGAAGTGCTCCTTTCTCTTGCCCCTTAGCTGACTCCTGGCTGCTTTTATGGCATCTTCCGGAGATTTAACCGTGATTTTTGGGCTTTCATCAGAGGAGTCTTCCAGCCGTTTGCTCAGCTCAAAGGTGGCTTTGATCTGAGCGGCTTTGGCCGGGCCGATACCTTTTATCTGGGTAAGTTCTTCCGTAGAGGCAGAGGCGAGGTTCTTAAGATTTCCGAATCTGCTAAGCAGTTTCTGGGCGGTGACAATTACCGATTCACCTTTGATACCTCGTCCGAGAATCAAGGCCAGAATCTCCTGGCTAGACAGAGCCTCACTGCCAAGTTTCAAGAGCCTCTCCCGAGGCCTTTCAGAAAGAGGCAGGTCATGAACGGTAAAGGAGTTCTTCAATTAATGTATCCTAACAGCACATTTGCCTTTACCAATTTGGTGAGCATCTGTTCTCAGAGAGTGGTTTCTGCGTTGAATTTTCTCAGTGAGGCATACTCAAATACAGGTTGGGAGTGTGTTTGCCCGGTTATATATTCTCGCCATAGCTTATCAAGTCCGTCCTGGTCGAAGCCGTAAACCTCGGTCAGGGCGTCGTCGCAGGAGTTGCCTTCTTTCAACAAGCTTAAGAGGCGAAGCATTTTATCTTTGCCGTAGTTCTGGATAAGGAACTCGACCAGGCTTTGGCTTTCAGCATAGGAGATGTAGGCTTCTTCTGGTTTGGCTGAAAACGGGCTGGATAAGCTGCGTACCGAAATGAGTTTCTGTTGAGCGATTGCATATTCAAGCACTGACTGGAGATGGGGGTCTGGCTCACCTTCGGCGTGCATGGCCAGACCTTCGTCTAGCCAGAGGGGTAAAAAGGCTCCGTAGGGGCTGAAAGTTATTTGGTGAGTTACCATGTGGCCCAGTTCATGAGCTAAAGCCCTTTTCCCCCAGTCTAGTTCATTTGACGGTACACCGATGGCGATAATGCCGTACTCAGTAAAAGCCACACCGCCTGTCCATTCTCTTGGGAAAATCATAGCGCTTTGGAGGTCTTCGGTACTGGCATAAATGTATAAACTTAAGGGATTTTCAAGATGGGCACCGGTGTCTTCGGCTAGTCTTTCCAGTGCCTGTTGAGATGCGGCCATCAGCTCTTCGGCAAAGGATTGACTGCCTTGATACCAGAAGAGGTCAAGTTGCCCTTCGTTTAACTCTTGCCAAGAATGGCGGAGGTCGTCAAATTGAATTACGTCGGAGTAAGTTACGAGCTTATCGCCGGCCTTGGTTTCAATTGTCCACCAGTATTCGACTTTGGCGCCGGCAGGCAGACCGACTTTCCTCATATCGCACACCCATTCTGTTGCCACTTCTGGAGATGGAGTGAAATCAGGCCAAGCTTCGCTGGTAACTTCAGCATAGTTCATTTTATCAACTTGATAGTGAAGGCGTATTTTAGTGATGTCGCTCTGGCTTGCAGCCTCAACCTTGAAGACCAACGCGGAAGGGAAGTATATCTCGACGGTGTTATCGAGCAGCGAGATTTGTTCCTCCTGAGCATGGGTAAAATTCGGCGCAGTGAACAAAAGGACAGTTAGGATTATTAGCCAAATTAACCTTTTAATCATTTCCCCTCTCCCAGTTTATGACGTAGATATGCGGTGATGAAATCGTCAAGATCTCCATCAAGGACAGCGGTGGTATCGCTAGTTTCGTAATCAGTACGATGGTCTTTGACCATTCTGTATGGGTGGAGAACGTAGCTTCGGATTTGATTGCCCCAACCAGCTTCAATTCGCTCGCCTTTGAGCTTGGCTTTTTCTGCTTCCCTCTTGTCACGCTCTAGTTGGAGAAGGCGGGCATAAAGTACTTTCAAGGCGCTCTCTTTGTTCTTGTGCTGGGAACGTTGGCTTTGACAGTTAATCACTAAGCCGGTGGGGAGGTGGGTTATTCTGACAGCACTGCTGGTTTTTTGCATGTGCTGTCCCCCGGGTCCGCTTGACCTGAAGGTGTCTATTTTCAAATCATCAGGATTTATCTTGATATCTGTCTCCTCTTCGGCTTCAGGGAGGACTTCAGCCAGAACAAACGATGTATGGCGCGCATGGTCGGCATCGAAGGGAGACAGGCGAACTAGACGGTGGACGCCGTGTTCTGATTTCAGATAGCCATAAGCATGATCCCCCCTAATTTCCACGGTGGCATTCTTTATACCAGCTTCGTCACCGACGGATGTGTCCAGTATTTCGGTTTTGTATTTGTGCCGCTCTGCCCAACGTAAATACATCCTAAGCAGCATTTCTGCCCAGTCCTGTGATTCGGTGCCGCCAGCGCCTGCATGGATATTCAAGATAGCATCTCTGTCGTCATATTCATCGCTCAGGATTAATCTGGTTTCCAGCTCATTGAGATGAGAGGTTATTTTCTCTATGTCGCGCTGAATTTCCTCTCTGAGGGACTGGTCGTTTTCTTCAATAGCCAGAGTTGTGACATCAAGGAGTTCGGTGATTTCCTTCTGCATTTGGTGCCAGGTCTGGACTACTTCCTTTGCAGCTACTAATTGACGCATGATGGACTGTGCTTTATCTGGGTCAAGCCAGAAGTCTGGTTTGGTGGTCTCAGCCTCTAACCTGTCGATTTCTTTTTCTCTAGTAGCAATGTCAAAGGCGCACCATTATGTCTGAGATTCGGTGGTGCAGAGCTTCTAATTTTCCTTTTTCTTCTTGCATTATTGACTCCTATTTCACATCTAGATTTATTAAGTCAAAAGACTAGATTAATAACTTATGTTGATGAGTAGGGAATATGGTTATTTGTTTACCGCCAGCGACGAGGTGAGCTAATCGAGATGGCTCGGGAAGCCGCCGGCCGCGACAACATTCTAATACCCAATGTATAGCGTTGGGTAAATCGATTTTATGACCGATTGAAATGTAAATTGGGCTCACATTGGCTTTAGTACGCAGAGCAACACCGATAATTTCGCCGTTGTCGGTAAGTTCGGCGTAAGCGCCAGCTTCGGCAGTTACTGGTGCGTGTTTGCCACACAGACGTGATTTAGCACAGCCTATAGTGGGTATATCGAGGAGCAAACCTAGGTGTGAAGCGATTCCGAGGCGTCTGGGGTGAGCAATTCCTTGGCCATCCGCTAGAAGAAGGTCGGGGTCTGTAGATAGTTTTTGACAAGCAGCCAATACCAACGGGGTCTCTCTGAAAGACAGAAAGCCGGGTATATAAGGGAAATTGAGTTCATGCTCTGCGGTTTTAATCTCAATCACCTCGAGTTCGGGGTAGTTGAGGATGACTGCAGCAGCGCGGGCAATCCCTCTGGAATCTGGTGCTGATATATCAACACCGGCGATAAAGCGAGGCTTAATAGCTTCGCTTTTGGGTGACACCTGGCTGGCTAACTCCTGTTGTATCTGTTTAGCCTGAGCAATGCTCATTGGCCAACTATGCAACTGCTGTATTTTCACATCTTTGATTATAACGTCTGTGTTCACTGGTGGCAACATTAGTAGTAGCGCTATATTGACAGTTGAAGCAAGTTGGTGCATAATATCCTGCGAATATGCGCGAGGAGGCTTGATTTAAACATATAACTCATGGTAAAGATAAGATTACGACGAGTGGGCACCAGAAATAAACCTATGTACCGAGTGGTAGTGGCCGATCACAGGTCACCAAGGGATGGTGCTTTTATTGAAGTTATCGGGCACTATAATCCATTGACCGAGCCAGAGACCTTTGTTGTTGATGAAGAAAAAGCACTGAAGTGGCTTAGGCATGGTGCCAAACCAACAGATACCACATCAAGGTTGCTTTCTAAGGCAGGGGTAATGGATAAGTTTAAGCCAGCTGTTACAGAGAAGACAAGGGCAGCAAAACCGAGAAAGACAAAAACCACATCCGGAACCAAAACCAAAGCTAAGGCTGAAAGTAAAACTAAATCAACTGCTGAGGAGTCATCATAATGAAGGAGCTAATAGAGTATATCGCCAAATCCATTGTTAGCACACCTGACGACGTAAAGGTGACTGAGGAAACTGATGACAAGAGCGTGGTGGTGGTGAAATTAGAAGTTGCTACAGATGATAAAGGTAGAGTGATTGGCAGGCAGGGCCGTGTTGCTGAGGCGATGCGTACCCTGCTTCGTGTGGTGGCGACCAAGGAGGGCGTGCGGGTTAGGCTTGAGATAGTATAGTTGGTCCGTTAGATTCGCCGCAAGGTCGCAATCCTGTTATTATAGATTTCCGTACCATCTAACAGATGGTAAGATGTTTAGCTGAACGATAGCTGCTAGCTTGGTCTCGATTTTCGACGCCTCCTCTCAGCTATTCTAAGTCGAATAAGAGAACGGAGGAGAGCAGCTTGTGCTCGTGCTACGTCTAATCCTTGTGGATGAGATTTGATCCTTTCTTCAGCTCGGCGTTTAGCTTCTTCAGCGCGGGTGATATCGATTTCTTCGGCGCGTTCACAAGCATCGGCAAGGATTATAACTTTATCAGGACGGACTTCGAGGAAACCACCAGAGACAGCCATGTATGTTTCCTCGCCATTTTTTCTAATGAGTAACTCTCCAGGCATGAGGGTGGTCATTAGGGGAGCGTGATGGGGTAGGATGCCCAGCTCTCCTTCAATGCCCGGGGCGACCACCACATTGACGTCGTCAGCGAAAACTTGACGCTCAGCGGTTATAATCTCAAGCCTCAGAGTTGCCATTGTCATTCTTCGAGTTTCTTAGCTTTGGCTACTGCTTCCTCAATCGTTCCGACCATGAAAAAGGCTGCTTCTGGAAGTTGGTCATGCTTGCCTTCCAGGATTTCTTTGAAGCCTCTGACAGTTTCTTTTATGGGGACATATTTGCCTTCAGTGCCGGTGAAAGCTTCGGCAACAAACATGGGCTGGGAGAGGAACCTTTGAATACGGCGGGCTCTAGCTACGGTAATCTTGTCCTCGTCGCTCAATTCTTCCATGCCCAATATAGCGATTACATCTTGAAGGTCTTTGTAGCGTTGTAAAACCCGCTGTACCCCGCGGGCAACCTCGTAGTGCTCTTCACCGACAACTTGCGGGTCTAGGATACGAGAAGTCGAAGTCAGAGGATCAACCGCAGGATATATACCAAGTTCAGCTATGGAGCGTTCCAGTGAAATTACACCGTCGAGGTGGCCAAAAGTGGTTACGATTCCGGGGTCTGTATAGTCATCAGCAGGCACATATATGGCTTGGAATGAAGTGATGGAACCTCTCTTGGTAGAAGTAATCCTTTCTTCTAGTTCACCGACATCAGTAGCCAGTGTGGGTTGATAACCAACTGCAGAGGGCATACGCCCAAGAAGTGCAGACACCTCCATATTAGCAAGGATGTGGCGGTAAATGTTGTCGATGAATAGAAGCACATCCTGTCCTTCTGCTTCACGGAAATATTCTGCCATGGTTACGCCAGTCAAGCCGATTCGTGCTCGAACTCCGGGAGGTTCGTTCATTTGTCCGAAGACCATTATGGTTTTTTCTATGACGCCAGATTCTTTCATCTCTCGCCAAAGATCGTTACCTTCTCTTGCTCTT
>Ga0209427_10004098_pt1 | contig 16927 bp, 18 predicted proteins | sample DeeMarSWOR136_30_FD_187465 | JGI IMG/M metagenome (GOLD analysis project Ga0209427, IMG submission 187465) | Marine sediment microbial communities from White Oak River estuary, North Carolina - WOR-1-36_30 (SPAdes) (version 2) | ecosystem: Environmental > Aquatic > Marine > Intertidal zone >...
CATGTAGTCGTTGAGTTCCAGTCCTTCTATGCCAAGGGGTGGCACAGCGTTGGTGTCAACCAGTACTTTGGTTGGCTTCAATTTGTTGATTATGTCTTTTTCGATTATCCTTACTCCTCGAGCTGCAACAGTGAATATTACGTCGGCTTCCTTCAGGATTTTTGTTTTTTCAGCCTGGGTAGGTGCGGAAACGCCGTGTAAGTAAGCGCCGTGTCTCTCTAGGACTCCTCTGAAAGCCTCATGTTGAAGCAAATAGTCTGAGTTCAGCATTGGATTTGGTTCAGCAACAGTTACAACGCAGTCAAGGCTGGTCAGAATCTCCGCAACTGTGATTCCTACAGGTCCGGTTCCGAATACAGCGTATTTTTTGCCGGTTAAGCCTCCGAGTCCCTGTGCATTCATTGCGTCTTCAACTTTGGCTACCAATGCAACGGCTGTGGTGTATGCTCCGCTTGGATCGATGATCACATTGGTTTCGAAGGGAGGAAACATTGCTTTCCTCACCGCAGCCAAGGTTTCTTCGGCTTTTTTGACGTCTCTGCCGTTGATGAAGAAGCATGTGTGCTTGAAGGCTTTGGGGCTTCTAGAGAACATGGCGTCTTGCGTGAGGCTTGTGGCGTCTCGTGGGGTTACGTTTTCGTAGGGTATAACTGCGTCGAATCCGGCGTCGTGTGCCATTGTTAGGTCGAAGGGGCTTGCTCTTCTGCTGGTGTCAAACATGAACAGTAGTTCTTTCAATATTCTCACCTGAAATATCATTAACCAGCGGCTGGTATATACTTTTACGTAATATCATATATCGTAGTACTAATGCACATATATAAATAAATACATACGTATTAAATCTATATTTGTAAATACAAAAGACATAAATCAGGCTCTGCCGATTATCATTGACAAAAATTCATGAGGTAACGAAGTTTGTCGAATATCTCTCCACCCAAACCGAATCGAAAAAATGTGATAATATTTCTGGACACAGACAAACATGCAAGCCCCTTCGACATCCTGATCGCCATCGACCTATTTCCAGAAGCACAAATCCTTCACTACAGCGACGTTACCCTCCGCGATGCAAAACGAATAATCCAAGACGCCATGTTCCCCAGAGGACCCGCCGGAGTCAAGAACACTAAGATTTTTATAGGGGGTCAAGATGTTGAAAAAGCCCTTGGAATTCTAGATGTTGCCAAGAAATCGCTGTTTCCACCTTTCGAACTATCCGTTATAATAGACCCCAGAGGAGCATACACAACCGCGTCAGCTGCAGTAGCGAAAATGCTGAAACTGTTCAAAGAAAAAGGATTCGGCGATTTCGAAGGAAAAAATGCGACAGTTCTAGCAGGCACTGGACCTGTTGGACAAGTTGCTGCTCGTTTATTTGCTATGGAAGGGGGAAATGTTGTTCTTACATCACGGCAATTGCAGAGGGCAAAATCTGTTGCCAGCAAAATCAACGCGGAGTTGGGTACAAAGACTGTTGTTGGTGCGCAGGCAGCTGCTCCTGACGAGATAGGTGAAGCCATAAAAGATGCTGATGTGATTTTGGCTGCTGGCGCCGCGGGGATTCAACTCTTGCCTCTTGGTGTACTCAGGGATTATGGAAAGAAATGTAAGGTGCTTGGAGACATCAATGCTGTGCCACCTTTAGGTATTGAAGGGTTGAAATCAACGGATAGAGATAAAGAGTTTTTGCCTGGCAAATTTGGGATAGGCGCCCTAGCGATAGGCCCGCTTAAAATCCAGATTGAAGGTGAGATGTTCAAGCAGGCAGTGGAGTCTCCGAAAGGCATAGTAGATTACAAGGTCGCCTATGAAATAGCAAAAAAACTAGCCTAGAGCCATAGAAGAGTTATGGAAACCTGTTTTCGGGGTTTCCGTAAAAGCCTTTTTCCATCTTTTTTGCAATCAATATTCAGAGTAAGTATTCTCTGTTCATAGTCTTTTTGTATCCAACGAAGACAAGGTGAAAAAAGATGGACAATGAGGCTTTCAAACAAAATCTTGCTTATTTGGCTCGCAATTATGTGGGTAGTCTTTTCCATCTGGGTATTTGCGGTAACTCAGTTTCCTCTAAACTTCGGTTTTGTGGGATTGCAATCATTGACAGGCGTAGTTCTGATGTGGACAATGCTCCTATACAGAGAGAGCTGAAAAGATGCAGTGTGCCGTCGGAGTAACTCTGAAATTTCATCCTGAAACGTCAAGCTAATGCCTTTTCGTCATCCGGCATAAAAATTAATGCTCAAACAGGAATAAATATGTGTTTACCGATTTAACACGAACATTTTAAAAAACAATAAGGAACCAAAAACAGCTTTCTTCTATCTATATTACAATGAATGTAAATGAATTTGAACATAGAGAAAACTCTTATGCGGGAGATGTCTAGCATTACTTCGAATGTTTGCTGGGACTCTGGAAAGTATATGGAAAGGAGAATTGGAACATAACTCCCGCCACGCCGTCACCGGATGTGGACACTTTCCAAAGCCCTCTCAGCTCTTCCCTAACTAACCTCTTTGTTTTTAACCTGCTTTGACGTGTAGAAGAATGGGGTTTGCTGAGGCTCCAGACACGGTCATTTATAGAGGAGGAAAAATGAAAACAAAACCTCCTGCCATCCGCCATCCCTTCCCTGCATCAGCTACGCTGGAGCCCTTTCAGCCCCTCTCTATTCTTCCTACGTTTTACTTCCCCACAAAAAAAGGGGAAGGGAAAATTTTTGGTTTATTTCTGTTTTCGGAGTGCCATGTAGGCTATTAGGCCTATGACCACGCCAACGGCTGCGACTACCAGTATTACCAGATCTATTGTCAGGTATGCAGGTATTTCTGGAATTGCCGGGTATGATGGAAGTTTGTTCACTGTAGTTTGAGCAATCTCTTCTGCGCTAGGAGCCCCTTCTGCTACTGCCGCTTGGTCTACACCAAAGTTGGCTGTTGCCTGTGAGGCGTAGTAGGATTCAGAGCCTTCGAACATTGCAGTGACGTGGTATTCGCCGGCAATTGCGGGAGCCCACATGTGGCTGAACACGCCATTTAAATCAGTTGTAACAATGGCTGAGTAGTAGTCGCCGTTAGGATCCTGAATCTTCAGGAATACTTTAATGCCTTCAACATCTTCAGGCTTTGCCTGCTGCATATAGACGTACTCCATCCACTCGCTCATGCATTCATCAGCTACTGCGGGAAGACCCTTCGAGAAACGTTCAATCACACCCTCTTGTTGTGAGCCTGCAGAGATATCCATTACCGTTCCTTCTATCAGCACACTACTTCCTTGTGATACAACATTATTTTTGATCGAGACCGTGGTTTCGGTTGGTCCTTTGCCAAAGCTGTATAGCTGGTTGTCGAAGCAGTTCCATGTCACCAAGTAGCCGTCTGCAATAGCACCGACAACTTTGCTGTTGAAGTTTAATGTGCTCCACACTAGAGTTCCGTCAGTGCAGTTTATGGCAAGTCGCCGAGATGGAGACAGTGGCGGAGTGTACGTAACTCCCTCTGAAAGGAACAGTTTTCCATCAGCAATACTATGCGCATTATAGCCGAAAATAGTGTATGTACCATAGGGAGTGTCGTATCCAGCGCTTCCCCGAGTGAACTTCCACGCGATCTCTCCGGATTCAAGATCGATAGCCTGCACCCAGCCACCGAGGTCCCAGATATAGACTTTACCGTAAGCGATTGCTGCTGAACGCCAGCTAGCACTCCACGCGTTTCCTTCCAGTTGAACTGGACCCCATTCCATCTGTCCGGTCGTTAGACTGTAGCCGTACGCTTGGAATTTGTCTTTGCTATGTAACACGTAGTATCCGTCACGCGCAGTAAGAAGAACTACGTCTTCCAATGCAGGTATTGATTGGTTAAATGGTCCCCAGAGTTTAGCGCCTGTTGTTGCGTCGTAGCCTGCTGTAATCTGCCAGCCCTCCGTATTGACTCCCTGGTTCTGGAGTGAACCACCCACTTGACGTAGGAGTATCACTTCAGGGGTTGTAGCGCCAACGCTGAGGCTGATGGCATTACCAGCGAGTTCCGTCGGGAGTGGCACGGACCACTCTATTCCTTCTGTCCAATTATGGGTGCCAAATGTGTGCGTCCTTATACCAATTATGAAGCCCATATACTCTTGCGCATAGGTGAACATTTTGCTTGAGTTCCACATTACGAGATTGCCACCTGAAGTGTAATAGCCTATTAGTGACCCCTTCGTGTTGTCTTCGGTACTCATCAGAAAGTTAGCACTGACAGCGTTAGTAATGTTGGCAACTAGAGTACAGGTCTTTGCATCATATATTCCTCTCCAGGACGGTGCACCCCAGCCTAAACCCGTAGGGGTACTATACAGGTATGCCCAAGATCCATACTCCTGTTCGTTATGTACACGTGTTATTTGACCAAATGAAAGACTTTCTTTACCTGTTACGCCCGCAGGTTTGCTCCACACTGTTTCTCCTGTGCGAATGTCTACGGCTTCCCAGCCTCCTATCGTAAATTGGTCACTGTAATGTTTGTTGTAATAGAGTATTCCGTTCATGATTATTGGCGTGAAGTAGGTTGCAACACCCGAGGTCGATGAATACTGAGTCGCTTGATCGCCGAGGATGGGTGCTCCAGGTTGACCTCCGAAGAATCCCGCTAGATAGTCTGTCCACATTATGTGAGCAGTGTTCGGTGCTGTGCCATATGGCTGGACGTTTCCAGAGGCATCGTACTTACCAGATCCGCCTATTGAGAACCAGTTGGCTCCAACCTCTGCCCAAGCCCAGTTCGTTGCATATATTGGACGAGTCCAATATTCGTCTGGAAGCGAAGGAGATTGATATGGCATTCCTACTGGATCTTCCTGTACGATGAGCGTCTCTATTTCGCTTTGAGTAGGCAGCAACCGGCTGCCTATCAGATGCCTGTTCCAGCCCCTGTTGGGATTCCGATCTGTAGGATTAGTCAGGTCTAGTGTTTCTCCAGGGTAAAAGGCTTGGAAAGTGTATTCACCGACTTGACGGGGCACAAAGTTTATCGTTATCCCTCCTACCATGCCTGTAAGGTATGGACCATAGACGGTCTTTTCTCCGGCAGGGTCTACCATTTCGACGGTTACGTTTTCATACCAATCGCCACCATAGCCCTCAGCTGTTGGTGTGGGTCTACTGAAAGTGGCGCTAACATAAACGAGTTGGTTGACGCCTGCGGGGTTAGGTGCAAGGGATACGAATAAGTAAGTCGGGAAATCATATATCTTTTCTTGTGCGGTGGTAGCAGGTAAAGCAATAATCATAGCAGATGCTGTTAACAACAGAATTAAAGCCATAGTAGAAATTTTTGTTCGATTTGCAAATTTTATTGTTTTCATTCTTTTTTCTCCTTTAGATTTTAAAGTTCTCTTTATATTTCGAAGTGAACTTAAGCCTTAGAGTGTGTACCACTCACCGACATGTGAGAAAGATTTATTTTAATATACAGTGATTACGGGGGGTATGAATGAATCAGCACAAGGCGAAGCAGTTAAAACTTTAGTCCAGTTGGGGCTTAATTATTCTCATGCAAGAATTTACTTAGCACTTGTTGAAAATGGATTATCCACTGCAAAAGAAATTTCAAAGATCTCAGGTATTAATCGGCAAGAAATCTATCGAATAATGCCTAAGCTACAAAACGTTTGCTTGGCTGAAAAGATAATTGGTATACCAACCAGATGGAGAGCAACTCCGTTAAAGGACGGATTATCGTTTTTGCTGGAAAATAGGAAGAAGGAAACTTCTGAGTTGCAGACAAAGGCATCAAAGATTATCAATTTCATCAAGGAGAACAAAAAAAGAGCGGGGTTTCAGGAAGACGAGTTTCAATTTGTTATGATGCCCGGAAAAGATGCCCACTTAAAGTGGCTGAAAAACAGATTTAAAGATATTCAAAAGACGAATGATAGTATTATCACGTGGAGTGATAACAAGGTTGTTAATTTCTACTGTAGTAAAGAGATAAAAGAAGAAGTGAATAGAGGTGTAAAGACTAGATTGATCATTTACGTGTCTGAAGGCGAAAAAACGATGTATGAAAATGACCAACCTTTCAGGAACAATTCCAACTATCAGAAGGTATTTGTTTTCACTCCCCCTATGGTTCTGGGGGGTGTAATCGACAAGAAACAACTGATTCTTGCCACCAAACAGAATAATCCTATACAAGGAAGTGAGAATGTTTTTTTGTCAAACAACCCATCCCTTATCGCTTTATTTCAAAACTACTTTGAACAACTATGGAAAACAGCACGCAAACACAAATGTTAGACTCCACCCACTAACTTGGTAATTAGTTATTATTTTGGTTTGCTTTTTGAGTGAACATTATTCATACTGAGAGTAGAAAAAAGTCCGCATTTTCTGTATAAAAACACCGTATGAGGTTACATTGTACACAATCAGCTCCTGTTAGCACGTGCCATAAATCTTTATCATCTAGAAAACGCATTTCTATTACCACATTATGAATATATTCATTTGCAACACTTTGACATAGATCAAGAAGACGGTTTCAATGAATGACTCTAATGGGTTAAAAAAGATACGGGGTGCTTTTGGAAAAATTGCGGCACAACTCCAGTCCTTTATCTGCTTCTTGAAAGCTTCACATAAAACACTGGTTTTGGTGGCAATTGTTGCTGTTGTATCGGTCGCTAGCACCTCTTTGATTGCTGTGATGCTAAGTCATTCTGAGGATGAGATATACTTGCCAAGTCTTGCAACAATAAAGACAATAGAGGTTGAAATCTACTGGGATCCAGATGGCGAAAACAGAAGAGAAAACCTGACTTGGAACGAAATTCAGATACAAAAACTGGAAGGGGATGAAGTCAAGATGAACCAAGTTAACACTACCGTCTATGTCAAAAGCGTGAGTAACTTCAGAGTAACATTGAACATGTTCGTGACGGATTGGAATCCCGTGGAAATTTCGGATTATCTAACAATATCATGGGACTATAATGAGACAATTCTCAACCCAGGCGAAATTATCCCTGTGACAATGACTTTATCAGCTTCTCCTTCGGACGCCTTCATTAATTATCTTGTAGAGAATGAAATTACAAGATTTGATGTTGTCATCCACATTGTCGCTTCTGATTAAAACATCTTCAAGGAGGTGAAAGCCATCAAATCAAAAGTAACCAAAACAGAAGAGGAATGGAAAAAGCTCCTTTCCCCGGAAGAATATCATATACTGAGAGAAAAGGGAACTGAACCTGCATTCTCTGGAAAATTTTTGAAAAACAAGAAAAACGGCACCTACGTTTGCGCTGGCTGCGGAAATCCGCTGTTTGGTTCAGAAACAAAATTTGATTCTGGCACAGGCTGGCCTAGTTTCTGGACTCCGGTCTCCGAGGACACTGTCGAAGAAAAGGTTGATAGCCGCTTCGGAATGCACAGAACCGAGGTGAGATGCAAAAAGTGTGGCGGACACCTTGGACACGTTTTTGATGACAGCCCCACACCTACGGGTCAACGTTATTGCATAAACTCGGTATCCCTCAAGTTTAAGGAAAAGAAAGAATGACTTCGTCAGCATCCGAGGAACAAATATTTTTTTACTGTGAATGGGATAAGGATATCTTCGATACAACAGGTAACTGTGTTAAAGTACGGTAAGGCACAATCACCATGATAATCCCATCGAAAGAACAGCTAAAGAAGCTTCTCTCCGAAATTGACCGCTCCTTTCTTTTGAAGACTGTTCTCGTTTTCGCAGCTTTCATTGTTCCACTGATTATTCTCTACGTCATAGACTCTGGCTCCTTCGATTATCTGTGGAAGGGCAGAGCACCATACTTTCTCTTTCTCTGGCTATTAGGCTTAGAGACAGCTCTTGGATGGAAAAACCTCAAAACTGAACACACCCCATTTTGGACCAAAAAAACAGTGTTAGCTGCGGTAATCCTGCTTCTGCCAACAGTCTATGCTGTGGGATTAAACTTCGGTTTACATTCTGGAATAGTGGAATTGGGAAGAGCCGTTGGCGTGCCCATCTTAGATGGCGATACATGGTATTTGACGCATTCTTGGCCTTTCTCCCTGGAGTATGTTCTCTTCGCAGTTTTCTTTGCGGCGTCAATTTGGCTTCTGTATGGAGTTCGGGGACTGAAGATATTCTCTGTATCAGCCTTTTTTGTCGGAGGCGTGGGCATCTTCTATATGATTGACACCTTCTACCCAAACGGCACATTCACTGTTCTGCAGTCCCTTGTTCCCATAACCACCTCCGGAGTGGCTGCAATCCTGAATCTCCTAGGATACCACACAGAAATATTGCCAGCAGGCCAAGAGGGTTTATACCTCGAGGTCAGTCTGGGCGGCGGGGAACCCTACAAGGCTATAATTGCTTGGTCCTGTGCGGGAAGCCACAGCCTCTTCCTGTATTCCTTCATGATTATGCTGTTCCTCAGGGGCACTAGCATATCCCGGATGCGAAAAATAATCTATGTTGCAGTAGGTGCAGCTGGAACATTTTTCGTCAACCTACTGCGGATAGTAACGATTTATGTAATAGGAATCAACAGCGGAGGCTCACCAGCTAAACTGTTCCACGAGTTCTATGGAGAATTCTTTTTCATTGCTTGGATGTTCATTTACCTTACAATCGTCTTTCTGTTCGAAACTCGGTTTATCAGCAAGTTTAGCGGCGCACAAAAGCGTGACCAACCACCCTTGAATACAGCACAATCAGAACACGGCTAGCCCAAAGGACACAGAGCCGAAGAACCAAAGCCAGCCACAACAATTGAAAAAATGACAAAACTTATAGAACAGGGATTTGAATATGTGACAGACACCAAAATCGGTGAAACAACCTATAAGCTGTTCAGAAAAAAGAAAGCATGGAGACCAAAATAAATTGACAAAACTTAAAGTAGCCAAAAAAGACGAACGGGGATACATTCTAGAAAACGGAACAATAATAGAGGATACATTCGCCGAAATGTTCCCGTTTGTGGTGACATCTCCCGCAGAAAATCCCCCTTTTTTCTAAATGTATTTTTAGATTGATTTTAAACAAATATGCTAAAGGTCTTATAGTATAGGTTGCTTCTGATCAAGTTCAACCGTCTTGCAAAACCACAGCTTCAATTTATATTGGTCTTGAAAGTCGGAGGGTGAAATTAATTCCTGAGCAGGTGGAAGATTAGTATACATTGTGTCTTTCAACCAAAGCCTACTAGCTTTAAACATATTTTCGAATTTCTTTTTAGCCCTTTTAAATTTGGCATGAGAATGCAAATGATCGGGGAGAGCCTTAAGAATCAATAGATTTCGATAATAGTCTACTAAAAATATTGTCAATTCTAAACGCTTTGCCCAGTTTGGCAAGTTTCGCAACATCTTTTTAAAAATATTCAGCGATAATTTTTTACTGTAGCCATAGAGGTAATCCAAAATAAGTTCAGGGCATCTTTTTGCGAGAAAGCTATCCACTTCATAATCCTGTTGGTGATTGATCAAACGATTTTTTAATGAATCAGCTACTTTTTTTGGTAGTTTCCCAAAATAACCTGGGCTTCTAAAATCACCAGAACGATGTCCACAAATTGCATGAGTTAATTCATGCCGAATAGTACGCCTAAGTTCACTAACACTACATTTTGAATAATCTTCAAAAAAAACGACAATCGAATGAATTTCGCCGTAGAAATAACACACCATTAAAAATCCTTGTGGACAAATCCAAACCTCAGGATTTGGAAAACCTGTATAGCTATCTGCTTTGAGCATGACATCTTTATCAAGTTTGTGAGACATGAAAACGCCCAATTGAGCAACCTTAGTATTATACTCGGGAAGGTCATTAAGTGCTTCTTGAAGTTCAATTTCCAGTTTTCCTATTTGTTTGAATTCGGGGACATAATTGAAAAATTCAATACGTAGCTGTGGCATGTTTGTGTAAACTCTCCATTTTCTGAACCAATTAATTATTTAAAGTGTATTGTAAAAGAGTTTTTGGGATTAACTTCCCGCAACTCCCCCTTTTTTAATGCACTATCAGTATTATTAAGGCTCTTCAAGCAAGAACTTTTTGAATATTTCTTCTAATTCATCCATAGCAAAATCCCTCTATTCTCTTCATAATGTTCAATTTTGGTTGAAGCATATTTGTTGCTTTGTTCCGATTATACAGAAAAACAGTAGAGAGCAAACAGAAACTGATTCTCTATCTATGATAAATAATGACACCTGATTTAATTTCGAACTTGAAGATAAGGTATGTACTAACTACTAGCAGCACCATTGAGAACACAATCAAATATGCCGATACTAGATCACAGAGTAGTTTATTGCCTGTTACAAAAATCGCACTTAACCCAATTACAAACGCAAAAAACAGTAAAACAATAGCTCCAACTAACATAAAGACGGACAATAATCTAAATCCAAAAATACCTAAAGTAGAACGAGCACGATAATCACATTTCCTCAAAACTTTGTAACCACTCCAGACCGCCATTATACCTGTAAGAATATACATTAAGCCATGAATAAAATCGAAATAGGCTAGTTGTGTTATGTCTTTTTCAAAATACGAATAAAATCCAACTAACAACCAAAACGCTATGAAACAGATGGGAAAGGGGTTTACCTTAATTCTGAAGCGTTTTCTAACTTTGGGGTGATATTTTCTGCAGTTATGCTTTTCAGGTGCATGATGCTTTTTGCAGAAGTACCAATGACAATGCTTACATGGGTATGGTAATACTTTGTGACTGCCACAAATTGGGCATCTTTTCAAAATTTTCCCCGAATTATTTCGAGTTCTACTGGTAAAAGAAATTTGTCCTTGAGAATCCAGAAAAAATCTGAAATTTTCTGTTAGAAAAAATTTTTTGGCGAAAAATTCTGAAAAAAATTGGTGTGTGGTACCCCAACCGCAACAAAAACTTAGCCTATCATGGGGGGGACAAGCAAGTTTAAGATCGGGGTACCAGACAGTAACCTTGCTGTGTCTTAGGGAAATAAGGTTTGTTCAACGAAATTCTGTTTTTATTTAGTTTTTGGCTAGTCTATATATTCCTTGGCGAAACTATATAGAAAAAGACTCCTCGTATGAGATCTGATAACAAAAAAAGAGAGGTGAATAAAAATGAATAAATATCATGGCACCTCAACATCAAATAACACGTAACAACTAATTAGTTTAGTCTCGTACACATCCTCAAAGAGACCTGAATAAAGTTTGTGCGCATGAACATATGTGACCTTTATGGTAAAATACACTTTAACCGTTTTGTTCTCAATCTGCGTATCCCATGCCCAAGACCCAGGAAGATAGAAGTCACATTCTTCAGAATCAGAATAATCTTTACCTGGATCATACACTAATTTAGAGCCCCAATAGGCTTCTCCGCCAGAAAACAAAGTCCGATTTTCAAGTCCCAAAATCGAGGAATTCATTTCAACACTGACTATCGCAACTCGTATAGGCTCTTCAACAATAATCGTTAAATCTACCTTATCGCTTGGGTGATAAGTTCTCCACTTCACTTCAATCCGTGTTGATTCATCATAAAAATTTTTTTCTTTTGGATTAATAGTCTGGTAAACGACCGTAGCTGCACCAACGCCAGCCATTAGCAGACAAACAAGTATGATGAGGATATCTTTTCTGCTAATCAGCTTTCTTCCCCCTTAAATTCTACTGTGCTAGTCTCTGTTATTATGTTTTTGGGATGCGCACGCATTAAAAGAATGAATAGCGCGATACAACAAAAATGCTATACGATAAAAACGCTATATGACAAAAAAGAGAGGGAAGTTTGAGGGTTTAGTGTCCCTGATAGAACTTGAACTCTTTAGTTAAACCGTACTCCCTTCTGACTCGGTCAGGATTGCCGAAGACTTCAGCGTCAATGTCCGCTGCGATTGTGTCAGTGAGACAGTTGCTAAGGTATTCTTCCAAGTCTTTGCTTTTTTTGTCTTTGAGGAACGTTAACAGCTTCTTGGGGACCTTCACTTCAACCTCTTCTGTTTCAACCATACTTCATAACCCCTATGGCTCTCCTATGTATGGCTTCAAACCGAAAGTGTGAACAAGGATTTCTCTGGGGTCGCCGTCTGTGTCAAGTATAGAAGCCACATCCTGACTTAGCTCTTCGATTATCAGTTCTTCAAGGGTTTGGTCGTGTGTTTCGGCTGCAGCGTTCAAGAAGTGGTAAAGCGGTTCCGGTAGTTTCAGGGTTACGGTTACTTTGCCTTCATGTTCTTTTTTGGAGTTGGTTTCTTTGCTCATTTTCATTTTCTTCCATTTTCTGGCAGGTAGATAAGGTAGGATAAAGTATATAAGATTTGCTAATAAATACCTAGTAGTATAAAACAGATAAGGAGGATAAAACAATATGGAACCCATTATGAAAAAGAAACTAAGCGTCACCATAGAAAAGAAATACGTTGATTGGGTTGACGAACAGATAGAAACTCTTCGTTTCCGGAATCGCAGCCATGCCCTAGAGTATGCCCTAGCCAAATTCATAGAATCAGAGAAAGATTCTAGATAAAGGCTTTAAGGACTCCTTTTTGAGAGTTTGACTAACCACAAAGTTGCATAGTTCGGTTTTTCACAAAAAGGGCAAGATGCCTTGAGAACAACCTCTATTGCTCCGGTCTCCCTGTTTCTTTGAATAAATTCTATTTCTTCGCCAGCAAAGAGGTGTTCAATCGTCTAGAACAAGAATAGTCTGTTGCTATTGGCTATAAGCGGATGTTGACTAAGTTTTTTTACATATGCTTTATTGTTATCTAGAATCCAGAGTACATACACCTTTGACCTACTCAAACTTTGGGATAGTCTTACCAATTTCCTTTTCAATTTTTGGGATTTCTAATAATATCTGGTTCACTCTTTTTATTGACAAACCAAGAAGTGTGGCAATTTGATATTTGGGTACCTTATTTTTGTTCAGTTGATTAACAAGCATGTATCTACGTTTTTCCTCTAAACGATAAGTGTCATAATACTCTCTTGCACCTATTTGCCATTTCCAATCCTCTTGTTCTTGTCTTAGATTCTGGAAGAAAATTACGTTTCTGTGAACTTTTCCATCTAATAGGTCATATCCGATGAGGTGGATTACTAAATGTAAGAAATCGGTAATTATGTCCCAATCGGTATTTTTATTCTCTGAAATCTCCTTAGCATTTGCTTCTAAACTATCTAGAATAATTTCTACATTCTGAGTTAATCTTTCATCCATCGGTATTTCTCTAAATCTTTTTCTTATCCGTTTTATTGCTCTCAAAAGACATTCTCTGCAATAGGAAGGATCTCTAAAACCACCAGCCATTCCTTCGTAATGTTTACGACCAAAAAGGTCCCACAGAACATATTCAAGCTTCAAATTATATTTAAAGCGGTTAAAACGTTCATCTCCTAACATTATAATTCCTTCTTCACCAATCTCTGCTTTTCATATTTTGATTTCTGAAATTGAAATATCAATTTTTCCGTCAAACACATTAATAGAATAAGTCTTAATTCTCAAAGAGAAGGAAAACAAAGAGGGAAAGAAGTGAACAAAAAAGAAAAAGTAGCTGCTATTAGGCTATCCTTAAGTTACAACTTATATTTTGATGTTAAATCCAGTACAAATAAAATCTAAAAATTTTACCCTTTTTAATTCTCCCTAATAGGGGTGGGGAAGGTCGTAAATAAATAAAAGTAAATACCCGTTATGCGCGCGCAACTACGGTGATCTAATGGATGAGTCTGAATGTGGGAAACTTCCGATTTGCCTTAAATTCGTTAGGAAAAAATAGGAGAGAAGGTTAAAACGCAAGTAATATTACATATATATAGAGGACGCATAAACGAGGCTAATTTTATGCCTAGAAGATTATACGAGCGTGTAGAAGATTGGCGGGTTACCTGTTCTGTATGCCACGGTTCAGGCGCGATAGGTGAAGGGGATTCGAGAAAACGATGCCCAAACTGTGAAGGAGCAGGAAAAGTAAGGTCTACCCTGCAAACGCGAAAATTATTAAGAGACTCTACTTGATACGGCATCATAATCAAATGCTAAAGGCCAAAATCGTTAATAGTAAGCATTAGCGCGTGCGAGGTGATGATATGAGTGAAGTAAAATCGAATGTAAGCTATGAATGCAAAAAATGCGGTGCAAAAGGAACTTTGGTTGAAAATGTGGCGTCTATAAATTTTAACGAAATCACCAAGTTACCCTGCGGTTGTCCAGCGGATAACGGCAAATTTCAATTTTTACATCCACCGTCATAAGATGTAAGAAGAGACATGACAGCGAATGCTGATTTAGTCTTCAGTGTATTCTTCTGCTGCGAGTTCAACTGAAACCGTGTCTTTATGTGAGGGTTTTTTTCTCTTTTTTGGAGCCATCTCTCTTCCTTGCATGAACGCGTTTTCGGCAGCGGTAATTCCATCTGCTTTCAACATTTCTCCTCTCTGTTTATCATCATAAATGTCCCCCGTTTCTCGCTCAATCCGTTGTTCAGCGTCATCAGTATCTACATGACTAGCCTTCTTTCTTTTTTCCTTGCTCATACAGTCACTATGGATATCCAAAGAGACACGTTCAATATAAAGAGCCCGATCTCTTAAGTAGTCTAATTTCAACGGGGCGGTTCTTCGAACGAGTTTGATAGGTTCTAGCTATCCGATTTGCACTCGCTGCCATCGACTTGGCGCACGCGAATATCTTCTCAGACGCTGGGTCTGTTTATCCAGAATCTTCTCCATCTGACGAAATAGATGACAGAGAGAGCTAATGCAAAAGCTAGAGCGATGCTACCAAAGGTCATGATAGTGAATCCCTGTTGATTGTCTCCCCCGGTTGGTGGATACTGATAGCCTATTATTACCAAAGCTAAACCTAAAATAATAATTGACAGTAAACACCAATACCACAATCTCATTTCAATTTCGCCCTATTGCCATCTATGTTTATTGATAGGTCTTAAGAAATTTTTGCTAACAACTTACGTTTCTTTGATCTAAGAGAGAGGTTAAAATTTAACCCCAAAACCAAAATTAGTGTTTAATTACATAACAATAATTGTTTAATGCGTCCCTGTATATATGGTGATTTTATTTGTCAATGAAAAAGTATGCCATTGACATGCAATTACATATGGCAGTAAAAGCCCTAGCGACTTTGCGCGGAGAAATAAATTGCAAAGAAGATGAATTAGTTAAAAAAGCTGAATTGGTTCAAGAAAAAGAGAAGGCGGGGGAAGAAGCAGATTATCTTCTGGAAATGATTTTTGACAATTTAAATGAGCTGGTGGACCTTTTTAAACAAAAAAACAACCTGCACAATCAAATTAAAAACCCGAAGAAAATTATAAGGGATTTAATGAAGGAGTAGAATTATGGTTTTATCTCATAAATGGAAGTTTGTTTCTGGTGATTCATCAAAATGCGTTGGCTGCTGTGTCTGCGAATATGTATGTTCAATGGAACACGAAAAAACGTATAATCCCACAAAATCCCGAATTCGGGTTGTACGCCTAAGTCCTTTTGTCAATTTGGCTATTGCATGTAGGCTTTGTGAGGACCCTCAATGTATAATAGCGTGTCCTCGAGAAGCATTGTTAAAGTCAGAGGAGACTGGCGTCATTATAGTTGATGAGGAGATGTGTAATGGTTGCGCTTGGTGCGTTGAAGCTTGTGATTTTGGGTCTATCCAATTGCATCCTGAAAGTAGGGTAGCCTTCGTTTGTGATCTCTGTGATGGCGAACCCAAATGTGTGGAATGGTGTCCAGAAGAGGCTCTAGACTTTGCTACAACAGATGTTCGTGCACAAAAGGCTCGAATATCAACCGTAAAGAAACTGTTCCAAAAAGATCTAATGGCTACTACTTGAAGCGTCTATGTTATGGATTTTTTTCTACGCGTGCTTCCAGTTAATACGACATCTTCTCGGATTAATAAATAGAACATGAGTTATCCGTATCTATTCAATACGTTAATAACTCATCACTTTCTTCAAGAACCCACATGAGAGCTTGTTTTGCCGCATGCCAAGCAATACTCTCCAGTTCAGTATAAGGTCCCCCAGTCAATCTTTGTTTCTTAAGCTTCCCTAATTGTTCTCTTGTTTCTTTTTCTGTCCTCATTTTTCATCATCTACTTGGTTTTCATTAGGTACTTTACAAAGATATTTTATTCTCTTCGATTAGACAGCACAAAAAAACATATGTGTACAGATTAAATCTTTAGCGCTTAGGTGAATAGTTGCATTTTCCGAACCTCAATTCTATTCCTTTTGATTTCTGAAATGGAAAAAAAGAGGTAATTTTTCCAGGGTATTGCTCACGCTTATTTATTGATAGGAATTATGATGAATCAATATAGATTTCAGGTTTTTTTATTTTTATTAGGTTCATAGTCGTCGTCATGAAACAGAGGACTTGAAATTATCAGATCAGCAGTAGATCTGTTACAAGCGGTAGGTACATTATAGACCACAGCCATCCTAAGAAGGGCCTTGACATCAACGTCGTGAGGTTGACTCATCAGAGGATCCCAAAAGAAAATCAAATAATCAAGCTTATCATTAGCAATCAAAGCACCAAGCTCCATATCCCCTCCAAAGGGACCACTTTTTAGAAGATTAACGCATAATCCAGTTTTTTCAATAATCATTTTTCCAGTTGAACCCGTTGCACACAAATTATGACCTGATAAAGTTCCCCTATTGAAATAAGCCCACTCTGCAAGGTCTTCTTTTTTATTATCATGGGCTACAAGTGCAATCGTTACTTTTGTTTTCATAATCTCACCATAAAACTGTTAATCAAAAATTGAAATCTACTTAAACAATTGATCCAAGTCTATAAGTCTTTTGATTTTCAATAACCACTAACAAAATCCAGTTGCTTTGGAGAATAGAAAAAATTTATGACTTTCTATAAAA
>Ga0209427_10004100_pt1 | contig 16926 bp, 14 predicted proteins | sample DeeMarSWOR136_30_FD_187465 | JGI IMG/M metagenome (GOLD analysis project Ga0209427, IMG submission 187465) | Marine sediment microbial communities from White Oak River estuary, North Carolina - WOR-1-36_30 (SPAdes) (version 2) | ecosystem: Environmental > Aquatic > Marine > Intertidal zone >...
ATTGCCTTCCGCATGGTCTGCGGGACGAACCTGTCCGGCATCGGCAAGGCCATGCTGATCTACAGCAACGATTACGACGATGAGTTGCCGCGTGCCGGCGGCAGAAACAGCATGTGGAGCGGAATGATACCCGACTGGCTGGCCCTGAATCGGTTCAACGCCTACGGCCTGGCGGCCGACGGCAGCGGCGGTTCGGGAACCATCTCGTCCTGCTTCTACCTGTTGGTTAAGTATGCCGAGGTCACGCCCAAGTCGTTTATCTGCAAGGGCGATTCGGGAACCACGGAGTTCAAGCCCGCCGACCAGGGCGCCGGCGACCGGGAGCTCATTGACCTCTGGGATTTCGGCACGGATCCGAGAGAGCATTGCAGCTATTCCTACCACATGCCTTTCGGCCTGTACGCTCTGACGACGGCGAGCGAGCCGGGTCTGGCGGTCGCCGCGGACAGAAATCCGTATATCGCCTCTCCGGCGGCGGAAGCTAAAGAGTTCCCCGGCCTCTACAATCCTGACGGCGGCACCGAGGCCGTCAAAGCCGGCAACGCCACCCAGCACCAGGAAGACGGCCAAAACGTCCTGTTCCTGGACAACCATGTGGGCTTCGAGAAGCGCCCGTTCTGCGGCGTCAACGATGACAACATCTGGACCTTCTGGGATGGCGGCGACGTAAGATTAGGCACGCCGGCCATACCCGGAGGTAGTGAGCCCCAGGATAGGACAGACTCCCTGCTGGTACACGATGGCGAGCCCGGAGCCGGTGGTGGACAGGCCCCACCAAAGGGTAGAACGTGCTTCGTTGCCGAGACCCCGGTGTTGGTGGACAGCCAACTGGTCAAGATCTCGAGCGTCACCGCGGGCGAGTGCATCGAGCAGGTCCAGGCGCACGAGGGGACCTTCGATTGTCGTGACGTCGTGCTCGAGAGCGGCGAGTGCATCAGCGTGGTGGATGCACACTGCTTCATGACCGAGTCGGGACAGTGGATTCCGGCACAGAACCTGACAAGCGGCCTCACGTTGAAAACCCAGAGCGGCAGCGTTACCGTCAAGAGCGTTACGCTCCGAGCCACGCCTTATATCGGCAAGGTTTACAACCTGAAGGTCAAGAATTCAGACCAGTATATGGTCGGCAAAGACAGGGTAATCGTACGCGATTGGTAATCCTGTGTGATTGTGGATGCCGTACCGGGCGTCCTTTCAATCCGGTCTTCAAGGACGCTGCCTGGTGGGCCATCCAAATCTAATCGCGTAGAGAGTGACCTTGCTTCGGTTGTTTGAAGGAGCGGCCTTATGCCCCGTTGCATGAGGCCGCTTTTCTATAGGTACGCTGTGGGCCGAGCACATCTGTCGGCGTCCGGTTCTTGCATGATGACGTTCTTGTTGCTATCATGGTGCAAATGTCGGCAAAATCGCGAAAGAGCACGAGCAGGGGCAAGCAGGGCCCGGTGGCGGTCAATAAGAAAGCGTACAGAAATTTCGAGCTTGTTGAGAAGTTCGAGGCCGGTCTTGAGCTGTTGGGCGCCGAAGTCAAATCGCTCCGGGCCGCCGCGGCCGACCTGAGCGGCTCCTATGCGAGAATCGAGGATGGACAATGCTGGCTCGTGGGTGCCAGCATCGCCCAGTACCCGCAGGCTGGAACCCATCAGCATGATCCGACCCGGAAGAGAAGGCTGCTGCTGCACAAGATTGAGATCCGCAGGCTGAGAACCAAGCTCGAGCAGCGGGGCTTTACCCTGGTGCCTCTGCGGATCTATTTCAGCGACAGAGGGCTGGCCAAAATGGAGTTGGCTCTGGCCAGAGGCAAACGGCAGTATGATAAGCGAAAAGCCATTACCGAGCGCGACCAGAAACGCGACGTCGATAGGAGTATGAAGAAGTACCGAAGGTAGAGAAGTTTGGGATTGCAGGGGTCTCTCATCATGGCTGACGAAAAAAAGAAGGAAGAAAAGAAAATCATAGTCGACGAGGACTGGAAGCAGGAGGCACAGAGAGAGAAGGAGATATTAGCGGCTCAGGAAGAGGCTGAAGAGAAAAAGACGCAGGCTGAAGAAAGGCCTCGCGGGCCTTTGCCGGAAGGCAATCTTGCGGCCCTAATCAGCATGCTTGCCACACAAGCGCTCTTTGCCCTGGGTCTGTTGCAGGTCAAGGGACAGGACAAAAGAGAGCCTGATCTGGAGCTGGCGAAATACAACATCGACATGCTCCAGACCCTCGAGGAGAAAACCAAGGGCAACTTGACCAAAGAGGAAGAGACCGTGCTGGCGAACACTCTCAATGATCTTCGTATGGGCTACGTGCAAGTTGCAGGGTAGATTGAATTGGCGAACATATTAGACAAGATCATAGCCGATAAAAGAGTTGAAGTGCAAACTCGGCAATCAGAGCGGAGTCTCGACCAGCTCAAGGAGCAGGTTTGCGGTGTGTCCAGGTGCCGGAATTTCTACAAGGCCGTCACCAGGCCCAGCCGCCGGGGCATCAACGTTATCGCCGAGATCAAAAAGGCCTCGCCGTCGGCCGGGATCATCCGCGAGGATTTCGATCCCGTGGCCATCGCGCAAATCTACCAGAAATGCGGTGCCGATGCGATCAGCGTCCTGACGGATGAGAAATATTTTCAAGGCCGGCTGGAGTACATAGATCAGATACGTCAAGTGGTGGACTTGCCCGTCTTGCGGAAGGATTTTATCATCGACATCTGGCAGGTTTACGAATCCCGCGCCGCCGGTGCCGATGCGATACTGCTGATCGCCGATGCTCTCAAACCGGGCGAGCTGATGGATCTGATGATCGCCGCGGCCGAGCTGACCCTCACCGTGCTCCTGGAAGTCCACCGGGCCGATACCTTGCTGGCGGTCCGCAGTCTGATCGGCTTCCCTAAGAAGGGATACAGCGTTTTGGGCATCAACAACCGCAACCTGACAACGATGCAGGTCGATTTGAACACCACCAGCCGGTTGGCGGGGCTTCTCGACGACAACAACGAATTCGTCGCCGAAAGCGGGATCAAGACGCGAGCCGACGTCGAAAAGCTCATCTCCGTCGGCGTCAGGGCCGTTCTCATCGGCCAGACGCTGTGCGAACATCCTGATATAGAAGAAAAATTCACCGAGCTGTTTGGCTGACGATTTTCGGCTGTTCTCCCACCTAATTTCTCTTCTTCTGCGCCTGTTGAATTTTGGCCCAGGTGTCTCGGAGGCCGACCGTTCGGTTGAAGACGAGCTTATCTTTCGTGCTGTCGGGGTCAACGCAGAAATAGCCCAGTCTCTCAAACTGGTACCGGCTCAAGGGCTCTGCCTCTTCCAGAGCCGGCTCCACCCGGCACGCGGTCAAGACCTCCAGCGAGTCCGGATTCAGATTGGATTTGAAATCCTCTCCTTCGGCGACCTCGTCAGGATCTTCCTTTGTGAATAGATGGTCGTACAGCCGGACTTCCGCCTCGAGGGCGTGCTCGGCGGAAACCCAGTGAAGCGTTGATTTGACCTTGCGTCCATCCGGAGCGTCTCCACCGCGCGTCGCAGGGTCGTAGGTGCAGTGCAGTTCCACAATGTTGCCGGCGTCATCCTTAACCACATCCGTACATGTAACGAAGTATGCGTATCGCAGCCGGACTTCTCGGCCGGGGGCTAAGCGGAAGAATTTCTTCGGCGGCTCTTCCATAAAATCCTCTCGCTCGATATACAGCTCGCGCGAGAAGGGCACTTTTCGCGTGCCGGCGCCTGGGTTTTCGGGATTGTTGATCGCGTCCAGTTCTTCCACCTGGTCGTCGGGATAATTGTCGATGACCACCTTGAGGGGCCGGACCACCGCCATTACCCGTGGCGAGGTCTTGTTCAGGTCCTCGCGGAGGCAGTGTTCCAGCAGGGCGATATCGACGGTGCTGTTGAACTTATTGACGCCGATGCGCCGGCAGAATTCGCGAATGGCCTCGGGTGAGTAGCCGCGTCTGCGGATGCCGCTGATGGTCGGCATGCGCGGATCGTCCCAGCCGCTTACCAGGCCGTCCTGCACGAGCTGTAGGAGCCTCCGCTTGCTCATCACGGTGTAGGTGAGATTCAGCCGGGCAAACTCAATTTGTTGCGGATGATAGACGCCCAGCTCATCGAGAAACCAATCGTACAGGGGCCGGTGGTTCTCGAATTCCAGGGTACAGATCGAATGTGTGATCCGCTCGACGGAATCTTCCAGCCCGTGGGCCCAGTCGTACATCGGGTAAATGCACCACGTCTCGCCGGTGCGATGGTGGGCGGCGTGCAGGATGCGATACATCACCGGGTCGCGCATGTTCAGATTGGGGTGCGCCATGTCGATTTTCGCGCGCAGCGTCCGCGAGCCGTCCGGGAATTCGCCCGCTTTCATTCGCTCGAACAGCGCCAGACTCTCTTCGATGGAGCGGTCGCGATAGGGACTATCCCTGCCCGGCTCGGTTAGCGTGCCGCGGTACTCTCTCGTCTGCTCGGCCGTCAGGTCGCAAACGTACGCTTTGCCCTTTTCGATAAGCTGCACGGCGTACTCGTACATCTGCTCGAAATAGTCCGAGCCATAGTAGAGGTGCTCGCCCCAGCCCCAGCCTAGCCAGCGAACGTCTTCCATGATAGAGTTGACGTACTCCTGTTCCTCTTTTTCCGGATTCGTATCGTCGAATCGCAAATGGCACCGTCCCCCGAACTCGGCGGCAATGCCGAAGTTAAGGCAAATGCTCTTGGCGTGTCCGATATGCAGATACCCGTTCGGCTCCGGTGGAAATCGCGTTACCACCCGCCCGCCCCATTTATTCGTCTTCAAATCATCGGCAACTATCGTCCGAATAAAATCGAGTTTCGTATTGTCTTCTTTGTTCGGCATCTTCAGTTAAATAAAAGATCAAATAGCAAGAATCAAAATTGCGGAATCATCGCTGTGCGATGATGACTTCCTTAATTCTACATTTTCCATTTTTATTTTTGACTTTCCTTTTCTGGTCTGAAGCAGACGAAAGAGGTCAGGATGAGGACGACTCCGCAGGCGAAAAGCGTGATTCTGCTCGGCCGCTTGCGGCAGCGCACGAGCCACTCGGGCATGACCGGCTCGGACTGCCCGGCGGAGGACTGGCCTGCATCCTCGTCCAGAACCCTCCGCGCGGCGGCCAAAAGCTGCGCCGTAGCTCTCGGGTAGGCGGTGTTCGGGTCCTGGGGTTCCGGGACGGCTGCCGGACCCAGTGTCGCTCGGGCGATGCGCTTCGCCACAAGGTTCGGATCCTGCTGCCATTTCTCCAGCAGCACATCGTATTCGGTGTTCAGGGACCGGAGCCGGTCCAGAGACTCCTGAGCTGCTGTTAGGAGTTGCTTGTTCTGATAATACTGCGCCAGGTCCTCGCAGAGGATGGCGCTGCTCAGCGAAGCCGCACCGATGCCGAAGAATAGAACAAACAGAACCGCCCTAATCACCTTTTGTCCTTGCATAAGCACGGCGAGTTTATCCACTTCTGGCCGCGGCGTCAAGATCCGGCTGAATCGATTGCCGGGGCCTTGTCTCTGGAAAAAAGTCGTTTTTCTCGTCGCATTCTTGCCTTGGAGTTGCTCTTATTAGCAGAGGCGCTTCAACATATAAAGGTCGAAACGTGCAAACAGACGCTGAATTAGTGCAAACCGTATTACACGGTGAAAAGCAGGCTTTTGCCGTACTGGTCAAACGCTATGAAAAGCCGGTTCGTGCTATTGCCCTCGACGTTCTAGGCGATCGCCATTTGGCCGCGGATGTCTCTCAAGAGACTTTCGTGAAGGCTTACGAACATTTAGCCGAGCTGAGAAGGCCCCAAGCCTTCGGGCCATGGCTGATGAAGATAGCCCAAAGGTGCGCTCTTGATTCGTTGCGTCTCAGACCCAAAGAAACGCGGCTTGAAACAAAAGTCGTTACGGTTATAGAAGGGCCGAATGGTCAGCTTGATGAGGACAAACAAAGGCTTTTGGCCGCCATCGGCAAGCTGCCAAAGTCCGAAAAACGGGTTATTATGCTTCGGTACCTCGGCGACAACAGCGTCAAGGACGTCGCCGATATAGTTGGCCGGAGCGTCGGCACTGTGACCAAACAACTATCACGGGCCCACAAACACCTAAGAAAAATGTTAGAGAGGTCGGAAAAATGAAATCCGAAGACACGATTGAAAAAAAACTGGAAAGATTAGCCCAGGTCATCGGCCCTGACGAGACGCTCATAGAGGACGTAATGAGCCGGATCAACATTGCGCCGATTGACGTTCTCTCTATCGGTCAGGCACACAATATTTGGAGAAAAATCATGAAAAGCAAAATCACCAGACTCACCGCTGCTGCGGTGATAATAATTGTGCTAGTGCTATCGATAATCTTCCTGGACAAAACAGTTGCACCCGCTTATGCAGTTACCGACCTGCCGGGATTGTTTGAACAGGCAAAGGTAATTCACATACGAGGATGGCAACACTTCCCAGGACACAGAATGCCGGACGGTGAGGAAATACCACCGGTCGAAATTGACAATTGGATAGATCGGGAAGGGGGTCGTTCCTGCTATACGGGAACCGGACTGAGCGTGGACAAGAACGGCGTTAGAGTAACCGTCTCCGAGACCATCTCAGACGGACAATACAAGTTGATCCTGAACCATACCGAAAGGTATGCGGTGTTTTTCAGTATAAGCGACTACCAGCGAATGCTGGAAGCGTATCGTACTTCAGGAGTGTTTTCCGGACAGATATTCGGCGATATTGAGCAGTTGCAGAATTTCGAGCCGGTTGGCTGGGAACAGATGGACGGAGTCGAATACCAGGTCTGGCAACGGGAGACGGCACATACCATTACGCAACACGCGGTCAGGCTCAAGTTTTGGTTGTCTCCGCAGACTGGAAGACTTGGTCGGGTTCAAATTTGGTCGAGAGTGGATGATGGCCGGTGGGAATTGAGCAAAGACTACTTTATTGACTATGACGTGGTGGTCCCTGATGGTGTTTTCACGTTGGAGCCCCCTGAAGGCTACACGTTGAAGAATACGATGGAGACAGCTATTCTACAGGAACTAGGCGGCGGCGGAGGTGCTGGTTATAGTGACGATAAGTATAGTCTCAGGGCAAATACGGTGATAAGTTTTATAATGGGTGAAGGCAGTATCATTGTGGCGTGGCAGAGTTTAGACAGCAAATCAGAAATCCCACAGGATGAATTCTTCACAGGACTCGAATTTGGCGGGCCTTTGCCCACGTTGCCTGTGGAGATCTATGGCCTGAAACCAGCCGGTGTGAAAAGCGACCTGATGTACACAGGCTGCCATCTGACCCATACCCAAAAGGCAGACAAATTTATAGAATGGAGCCTCTATGTTCCCGATGGTGCGCCACCGGCGAGCGTCCGTCAATTGGGTTTTGATGTGCTGTACAGATTCAATCTTGATCCCGAACCGAAGTGGCGAATTGGTCTCACAGCGGACCGGAACATGCCGATTGAAGGGTCTGAGGATTTTGAAAAATGGGTCCTCGGGGCAATGGGCGAGTTGAGCGATGACGGAAATGCTCCGGAGGGTATGACTTATGAGGGCGTTTTGCAGTTAGCGGAGCGAGTAAGAGAATCGTCAGCTAAATAGAAAGTTGCTGCGGCGAACGAAAGGCCAGCCTTGGCAAGGACTGGCCTTCTTCGTTTTGGAAAAAGGTGGTTTTTTTGGAATTTTCGGAAAATTTTGAAAAAGATTGTAACTTTTTGGGGGAGTTCGCGTCTATAAGTAATGGAAGCACATAATAGGCCGTTCAGAAAAATCAGTGCCTGGGACACGTCAGCCTGGTCAATCAGCAGGCGGCGATGAAAACAAAAAGCATGCGTCATCACCCTCCTTCAAGAGGCCGATGCCCACAGGGTCGGCCTTTTTTTGTTTATCCACTTCACAAAAGCCGATAGCTAATTAACGATCAAACGCCGAATTAGCTTGAAATTTCAGACTTAGAATCTTAGATTGGTTCAGCTATGAGGATTCCTTTGACCAAATATGGTTGGCCACAGGTGGTTGTTTTCCCAGTGGTGGCGCTCTCGCTGATGGCCATTCTTGCGGCAAGCACGATGGGGTCCGTGGCGCCTTGGGTTATCATCACAGCAGAGGCACTTCTTTTCGTCGTGCTCATATGGGTGTTGATGTTCTTTCGGGATCCACAGCGGTGCTGCCCCGCGGATCGGGACCTGTTACTGGCCCCGGCTGACGGCAAGATTACCGACATTGAAGAGGTGGAGGACGATGGCTTTATCGGCGGGCCCGCCCTTCGGATCGGGATATTCTTGAGCCTTTTCGATACCCACATCAATCGCGCTCCGTGCAACGTGAGAGTTGAAGCAATCACGTATAAAGAAGGCCGGCATCGGAACGCGATGAATCCACAATCCGGGCGGGTCAACGAGTCGAATGCCCTCGGTCTGGTCCGGACGGACAGTCCCCAAGACAAGTTGATTATCCGCCAAATCAGCGGGGCGATTGCCCGGCGAATCGTCTGCGATACTGCCGAAGGACGGGAATTGACTGGCGGCCAGAAGTTCGGGATGTTAAAGTTCGGCTCCAGAACGGAACTCTATGCGCCCGTCCGCCATGAGTTGACGTGCCTTGTCCAAATCGGGGACAAGGTCAAAGCAGGCCTGACGCCGTTGATAAAATACGAGATGGACTCGCCCTCTGCAGGGCCGGGAGACGAATAAAATGTCGAAGTCGAAGACAAGAGCAGCCGGCAAGAGACTGTTCCGCCGGGTGCGAAGACAGAGACTCAAGTACATCACCATCCTGCCGTCCCTGATCACGATTCTCAACGGCCTATGCGGCTTTGCATCCATTGTTTTCACCGCGGAAGGCGCCGCGCTCAGTGCCGCAGCGCGTTCGGCGGATCACCATATTCCTTTCTTCACGTTTGGATCCACGACCTACTTTGCGATATCCGGCTATATGGTTCTGATGGCTATGATTGCCGATATGCTCGACGGACAGCTCGCACGAAGAGTCAAGGGCACTTCCAGCTTCGGCGGTCAGCTTGACAGCCTCTGCGACATGATCAGTTTCGGCGTCGCGCCGGCCTTTTTGATGCTCAAGATTCTTGACTGTGAGTTGAGGGCCGTCGGTTTTGCTGATGAGAGTTTCTTGCAGCGCTTCATCTGGATGGCGGCGGCCGCGTACATCAGTTGTACCGCCATCCGATTGGCCCGATTCAATGTGGAAAATGAGGCGGATGGATCCGCTCATATGAGTTTCATGGGTCTGCCGACGCCGGCCGCCGCAGGGGTGATCGTCAGCCTCGTGATATTTCACCAGGAGATATTTCGAACGCTGGCTCTCATCTGTGCGCTACCGTTCGTGGCGCTCGGCATGTCGATACTGATGGTCAGCCGAATTCGATACCCCCATGTCTTGAATCAGTACCTCAGGGGCAAACAACCGTTTGCACATCTTATACGGGCGTTGTTGCTGCTGGTTTTTCTTTATTGTTACCTACAGGCGGCCCTGGTGCTGATCTTTTGCGGTTTTGCAGCAAGCAGCTTTGTGAAATGGTTCTACTTCAGGATTATCGTCTCTCGATTCCTGACAAAATGGAGTCCCAGAGGCATCCGGGATGAGGCGGATATCGTGCCGGCAGCCCGGAGTTCAGCTTTGACGGCTGTCGAGGGCGGCCACACCGACGAGCAGGATCGCGGTGTACGTGGATGAGTGAATGGGTGAGCTGGACGTTATGCCGTCTTCGGGGCCGGCTGTATGTCCTGGCGCTTGGGATCCGATTGATTCGTCTGATAGTACCGCTCGACGATACCGATGAGCCGGGTCAGGACCGCGCGCCCTTCGCAGCTCGCTTCCAGACCGACAATTTGCAGGCCCAGGGACGAACCCTCGCCGTCTGCCGTGGGTAAAATATTTCTGATCTGGGCGCAGAGCACCACCGGCATCTCATAGGGCATGGGCGTGAATCGCATGCCGACGAACTGGCCTTTCTTGAAGTCTGTTCCTCCGACGAGGCTTTCATGCGGCACGACGACCTGTGCCCCCCCGGCAGAAATATCCATGAGCCTGCCGTGGCAGCAATGGCGCATCTGTTCTGCCGTATCGTGTGTCTGATTTCGGTTCTCAAGTTTGCCGCTGCGATGCCACAGCAGGACCTTCACCTTCAGCGATTCGGGTACGTTCACGCGAAAGTAGCTCCTCCTCTGGATCACTTCAATCCTGTCCGGCACCGCAAGGACGATCGTCCCCCCTCGCTCCTGGTTGGCTCCTTGCCCGCGTGACGGTTCAAAACCCTCCACCGTCGTATCAAACACAAATTTACCGTATTCATACTTGAATGACAAACCGACCGGTTGATTGACCTGTATGTTTATAGGACGAAGTTTCGCCTTTGCGGCCGTACTTTCAACGCTCAGTCTGTCTCCGGAAAGACCGGTCAATCGCATCTTTGCGACGTGCCATTTCCCCTTGGACGAGTAGGACATGATGGCCGGCACCTTCTTGCCGATCACCGTCCGTAGGATTTCTTCAGGCTCAACCCCGCGTGGTGTCAGCACTTCGTTCATCTCACCCCCCTTGTTCCAGGCACGCACACGGTTTCGGTGCCCCAGCGGCAGTTTTGGAACCCATTTCATTTACGGGACTCCTTAAAAAATATATATATAGTTCGGCCATAAACAAAACGGACTCCACAGTAAATTCAGCCGGTCTTCCGCTGGCGAAGGGGCACAGCCTGGAGGGCGAGCTTGCTGCGAACGCGTCTATCGATTACTATGGCCCCACATATGAGCGATATCCAGAAAATGAGGAAGCTTGGCGGCGACAAGATCGGCCTCCTCGGCCTTTTTGCTTTGGCTCTGCTGGCGGCTCGTCTGACGGTGGCCTGGAAGTCTGCAATCTCATTTTCGGAGCCGATCCCGCTCCCCCATACGGGTCTTTCGGTATCGATGCCGATGGGCAAGGGCTGGCACAGTGAAGGACGATGGGAATATACCGACAACACGTTCATCGTGCGCAGCGTTTTTGCGCCGCGTTCCGGCAAACCCACGGCCTGGGCGCATTGCCAATACCGATTGGGAGCCGACACGGCCGCGCCCGACGTCCAGCTTGAGCGGAAGGCCTCGGAAGTTGATGGCGAGATCGTAAAGACAGGCCAGGTACAAGCGGCAGACCTCACGGTCCATTGGGCGCGCGTGGAAAGGCCGGAGATCCTTCTCACGACGTTTTCGGGCACGGCAAGATTACCGAACGAACGGCAGCTCGATATCGAAGTGCACCAGATCATGAGCGATCCCGAATTGTCCGAGCGCGTCTTCAAACGTATCCTGGAGGGCCTGAGTTTCAAGGATGACGGATTGCTCGAGGGCGGCGCCGAAGTGACAGCAACCATCAAGGGCAAAGGTATCAATAACTACTTGGACAATCATAACCAGCAAGCTGCGTTTCTGATCAAGGGTTCAGCCGGGCAACTCCTCGGGTTTACCATGGATGTCCTCGTTGATTCCGGCAAAGACGTTCGACTGAATGTGCGGGCGGCAGGCCTTCTCTATATTGGAGGCCGAAATGCCGTAGAGCAGGAAACATCGTTTCAGTCCAGCAATAACCTTGATGAGTTTACGTACAGGAGCGAGGTCTACAGCGGTGAAGGCAGAAGCGGCTCGGAGGTCGTCCAGGACGCGCCCGGGACCGTGACCGTCAGGACGTCTGGACCGCGGACGGACGCGAAGGCGTATCGGCTCGGCCCTGCGGCGTTGCCTGATGTCTTCTTCGATCAGGTCTTCAGACAGATGCTCGATAGTGACAAGCAAGAAATCATCGTGGATGCCATCGACGCGACCGGAAAGATCACGCCCACGTTTGTCTCCAGGATCGAAGCCATGAATGATATCGTCGCCGGCTCCGATGCTGCTTATGTCTTCAATCTCGCCTACCTGGACGGCCGGGGTTTCTCTCAGCAGGTCTACCTCGACGCACAGGGGAAAATCTACAGAAGCCTCATCCAGCAGGAGAACACATACGTTCTTGATAGAACCAGCATCGAGGATATCGTAAAAGAGTTTCCCGAACACGCTGAACGGATTTTGCGAAACAGCCAAATGTTGAAATAGATCATCTTTCGCCGGAAGGGTTCGCTATGCGGGACAAACAAGCCGGAACAAAGCCGTGGGCGGGACGCTCAGTCGTCTTATCTTTCTGCCTTCTTGCCTTTTGTTTTGCAGTGTCGGGATGCCTGACGGGCCACGTGGGTCGCAACCGCCTCGATGCCGAGAAGTGGAGCGGCATGAAACTATGGTACCGTCAGCCTGCGAAGGAATGGACGGAGGCCCTGCCCGTCGGAAACGGACGTCTGGGAGCGATGGTCTTCGGTACGGTGGAAACCGAGCGGTTGCAGCTCAATGAGGACACCGTCTGGGCGGGCCACCCACTCGATCGGGACCGCGTCGGTGCCTATGAGCACCTGGCTGAGGCCCGGCGGCTTGTCTTTGAAGGCAAATATAGCGAGGCTCAAAGGCTCGTGCAGCGGGAATTCATGGGCGAGCGGCTCATCCGCAGTTATCAGACGCTTGGCGATCTGGTGCTCCGATTCCAACATGGCCCGGCCGTAACCGACTACCGCCGCGAGCTTGACCTCGACACCGCGATTGCCTCGGTCACGTATCGGGCCGGCGATGTGAGTTTCACGCGCGAGGTCTTTTCCAGCCCCGTCGACCAGTGTATCGTTGTCCGCCTCTCTTCTGACAAACCGGCCCAGATCACGTTCGACGCGGCTCTTTCGCGGCCTGAGGATTTTGCCGTTGAAGTTATGGCTCCGGAGCGTCTCGTGATGAGCGGCCGGGCGACCATGCAGGGCGAACACAAAGGTGTCACATTTGAAGCTCAGTTGAGGATTATTCCCGAAGGCGGCAAGCTTACGGCGACCGATACAGGCTTGCGGCTGGAGAATGCCGACGCGGCGACCTTGCTGATCGTTGCCGCCACCGACTACCGCGGCGATGATCCGACGGCTGTGTGTGATCGACAATTGGCATCCGCCGCAAAGAAAGACTATCTCAAACTGCGACAAGCCCATGTGGCCGAGCACAGGCGTCTATTCCGAAGGGTGGCATTGAACCTTGGCTGCGCCGATGTGGCCGAGAAGCCGACGGACGAGCGCCTGGCGGCAATGAAGGACGGCGCCGATGATCCGGATTTGTGCGCGCTCTACTTCCAGTTCGGCCGCTATCTTCTTATCTGTAGTTCGCGGCCTGGCTGCATGCCCGCCAACCTCCAGGGCCTGTGGAACGACCACATCAAGGCGCCGTGGAACTGCGACTATCACATTAACATCAACATCCAGATGAACTACTGGCCGGCCGAGGTATGCAACCTGTCCGAGTGTCACGAGCCGTTCTTCGACCTTGTGGACAACCTGCGGCCCCGCGGCAGAAAGACGGCCAGGGACGTCTACAACTGTCGCGGCTTCGTCGCCCATCACACCACCGATGCCTGGTTCTGGACCAGCCCCATCGGAAACGTGGGCTATGGGATGTGGCCCATGGGCGCCGCATGGAGCTGTCAGCATCTCTGGGAACACTACGCATTCAGCGGCGACCGGACGTTTCTCGCTGAGCGGGCCTATCCCATCATGAAAGAAGCCGCCGAGTTCGCTCTTGATTATCTCGTCGAAGATCCGAAGACAGGCAAGCTGGTTTCCGGCCCGTCGATATCGCCGGAGAACCGCTTCCGCACACCCGAAGGCAAGAACGGTAATCTGACGATGGGCCCGGCCATGGACCAGCAGATCATTTATGACCTGTTCACCAACTGCCTTGAAGCCGCCCGAATTCTCGGAATTAGAGACCCGTTCGTCGAACAGGTAGAAAAGGCGCGTCGAAACTTGGCGGGGCCTCAGATCGGTTTGGACGGCCGACTGATGGAATGGAATGAGGAGTTTGAGGAGCCGGAGCCGGGGCATCGCCATGTCTCCCATCTGTTTGCCCTGCACCCCGGCAGACAAATTACCGTTAGCGGCACGCCGAACCTGGCGGCGGCCGCACGCAAGTCGCTCGAATACCGCCTCTCGCACGGCGGCGGCCATACCGGCTGGAGCAGAGCATGGATTATCAACTTCTGGGCCCGCCTGCACGATGGCGAGACGGCCCACGAAAACGTTCTCGCCCTGCTCCGCAAGTCAACGCTGCCCAATCTCTTCGACACGCACCCACCCTTCCAGATCGACGGCAACTTCGGCGGCGCGGCGGGCATCGCGGAGATGCTGCTGCAAAGCCACGCCGACTCGCTCCATCTGCTACCCGCCCTACCGACAGCCTGGGCCAACGGCCACGTCAAGGGTCTCCGCGCCCGGGGTGGCTTCGAGGTAGACATTGTCTGGAAGAACGGCAAACTCACCACCGCCGCCGTTCGCTCACTGTTAGGCAATCAATGCAAAATACAAACCGGTGGACCTGTCCGCGTGACGTCTCGCGGTCGGCCGTTTGAAATAAGCAGTAGCGAACGGAACGTCGTTGAGTTCGCAACAAAAGCCGGTCGAACCTATCTCATTTCTGCGGGGAATTAGGCGTACTCAGGCTATTGCACGTGTATCGAAGCGTTCGGATCGAAGGGATTCGTTCTGACGGCGAGCGAGAATAGATAGGGATACTCGTTCTTCAAGTGTTCCATGTGAGAGAGCCATTCCCGGACGAGGAGTTGATGGACCCGACGGATATCCCCGCTCAAATGGTTGTAGTCGCTTTCAGGTAATCCATCGACCGTCGGCCGATGGGATAATTCCTCGGTTAAATGAAAAACCGCCCAAAGGAGCTCCGTGAATTGTTCATGCTCCAATAGGTTGGGATTTTCCAGAAGGCCCAGCAGAAATTCTCTTCTGCCGGCGAGGAATTCCTGAAGGCCCTTCAGGTCGCCAACACGACTGTCGATTTTATGGTCGTGACGTCGTAGCACAACTTGCATTTGTGTGAAGTGCTCCGGGGACCACTCATCACTCACCATCAGATGCTTGGAAAGGCGTTCTGTGTTTGTGTCGAAATCCCTGAAATATTCCAGCAAGGAAGTGCCCACCTCGCTGAAAAAGGCCCCGATCACCATATTGAGCTTTTTCAGCATCGCGCGTTTCTCTCTTTCGGCCAGGAGATGATGAATGATCAATGTGACCATCAGCACCTCGATAAAGACAAACGCAATGTCTCCGACCAGGTAGATGAAGATGTGATGGCTGTCTCTGAATATGGCAAAGTGGACGGCGTAAAAAAAGACCGACAGAAGAATAAGCAGCAGACCGAGCAGAACGCGCTGAATCAGATTTGTCTTTCGCATGAATACTCCTAAAACATCCCCAATAAGCGGTGCTTTTATAAGAAAAGCATAATAGACGAACGGATATAACTACAAAATTATTGATGAGCGGTCAATATCTTAGTATGCTGTCGAGCGAATATTGAAACTTGGAGAGCGAATGATGCAGACGCGAAAATTGGGCTATACGGATTTGGAGCTGACGACCGTGGGATTGGGCGCCTGGGCGATGGGTGGCCCATGGCTCTACGGGTGGGGACCGCAGGACGACGATGCGTCTATTGCCACCCTTCTGCGGGCCATGGACGAAGGGGTCAACTGGATAGATACCGCCGCCATTTACGGTCACGGCCGTTCCGAAATTGTTGTGGGCAGGGCGCTGAAGCAAATGCGTCAAAAACCGCTCGTCGCCACGAAGTGCGGCCTGTGCTGGGACGAAAAAAACGAAAGAATACCGCGCCTGAAGGCTCAAAGCATCCGGGCCGAATGTCACGACAGCTTGAGAAGGCTCGATATTGAGTCGATCGACCTTTATCAGATACATTTCTGTGAGCCGGATGAAGACATCGAAGAGGGCTGGACGGAAATGACCCGGCTTGTCGAAGAGGGTAAAGTCCGGCATATCGGCGTGTCGAATTTCAGCGTCGAGCAACTCCGTCGCATCCAGAAGATTCACCCCGTCGCCTCGCTTCAGCCGCCCTACAGCATGCTCCATCGCGAAGTGGAGGAGGAGCTGTTAGGTTATTGCCAGCAAAATAATATCGGCGTGATCGTCTATAGCCCGATGCAGAGAGGATTGCTCACCGGTACGTTCGATGCCGAACGCGTTGCCAACCTTCCGGAAGGCGACCATCGAAAAGCCAATCCAGATTTTCGCGAGCCGCAATTTTCCGCTACGCTGGAGCTTGTTGAGCAGTTGCGGCTCATCGCGGAACGCAACGGCCGGACCTGCGCACAACTGGCCGTTAGCTGGGTCCTCCGCCGGTCCGAAGTTACCGCCGCGATTGTCGGCGCGCGACGGCCCGACCAGATTGTCGAAACGGCGCAGGCCTCCGATTGGAGCCTGAGCGAAGACGATATCGAGCAAATCGAGCAGTGGCTGGCCGAGCGCCAAGCTAAAGTGAATGCTAAGTAAACTGATTTCGAGAGAAAGATGGCAACAAACAAGGACGTGTACATAAGCCCTCTTGTTGAGCGGAACGCTTCGAGAGAGATGTCTGAGCTTTTCGGGGCTCGGAAGAAATTCAGTACATGGCGCCGGCTCTGGCTGGAGCTGGCGAAGGCCCAAAAGAAGCTCGGCCTGGATATCAAAGAGAGCCAGATCCGGCAGATGGCCCGGCGCCTCGACGACATTGATTTTAAGAAGGCCGCCCGCTACGAGAAACAATTCCGTCATGATGTCATGGCCCATGTTTACACCTTTGGCGACGCGGCGCCCAAGGCGGCGCCGATCATCCATCTGGGCGCCACGAGCTGTTATGTCGGCGACAATGCCGATTTGATCATTATCCGGGAAGCGCTGGAGCTTATCGCGGGCAAGCTTGCGGCAGTGGTCAATTTGCTCGGCAAGTTCGCGAAGAAATACCGCTCGATGCCGACGCTGGGCTTTACGCACTATCAGCCGGCCCAGTTGACCACGGTGGGCAAAAGGGCCACGCTCTGGGGCTA
>Ga0209427_10004102_pt1 | contig 16918 bp, 14 predicted proteins | sample DeeMarSWOR136_30_FD_187465 | JGI IMG/M metagenome (GOLD analysis project Ga0209427, IMG submission 187465) | Marine sediment microbial communities from White Oak River estuary, North Carolina - WOR-1-36_30 (SPAdes) (version 2) | ecosystem: Environmental > Aquatic > Marine > Intertidal zone >...
GATCATGGGCTGGGACGAGAGGGGGATACCCACGTCCAAGGAGCTCAAGCGCCTAGGACTTGCCTCCGTGGACAGGAAGCTCGAAGAACTCCGCTAGCCCCCCCTTATTCTCTCCTTCTTATCGAATCAACGAGTCCTTTTTTATAGGAACCTGAACATATTCTTAGAAAAGAATGAAGATTGGGCTGTTTGAGGTGTCTTGACCTTCAACCCAAACTGGCATTTTTAGGAGGGGTTTCATGGAGCTCCAGCTCGGCGGTCAGACCTACAGCCTCGTTGAGGATCCCGGGGACAAGTACGTCGTTACAGGCGGGACCGTCGCATTCTGTGACAGGCTGGCCGAGGATTTCAAGCCCATTGTTATCGATGCCCACGGATACGGTTCCAAGCCCCAGCCCCCCGAGTTCATGGCCTACAGAGCCGTGGCGGGACCGGGAAGGAGGATGCTGTGCCTACTCTACGAGTTCTACTGGAGGAGGCAGGACTGTGACTGGAGGGGGCTGAACAAGGACCACGCGCACGACTATGAGCAGATCCAGGTTCACTTCGACATGGAGGAGAAGAGGCTGGACAAAGTGGTCGTTTCCTCTGTAGGTCCACCGGGATGCGCTGGTCACGGAGTAGAAGTCTACGCACACGTTGATGAGAAGACCTGGAGGATGGTGGACTACGTCACCTCGCCGAAGCATGCCTTCCCGTGGGGAGGAAGCGGAGGCAGGAACTGGTTTACACAGGTCAGGGAGATGCCTCTCAGGCTGCTGCTCTTCTCAGACAACAGGCCCGTGGTCCAGGTTGTCAGCTGCTATCATGTCTTCTCCGGCGTGAAGATCGATCGCCCACGCAAGATGGGCCCCAAGCTTGAGATCGAGCTGAGGAGGCTGGACACAGAGCTACTGGAGCGCTGGTACCTCCAGCACTTCAAGAACAGGTTTGGCCACGACATCTCGAAACCCCAAGAGGAGCCCCACCAGATGTACTATCCCCCTCCTGAAGACTGGATCTCCAGAATCGCCTACGTCCTCCTGTGGACCGTACGGACCATTAGAAGAAGGCTCGGCTTCTAGCTCACTTAAAACGTAAATGGCTAACAGCGTTTGCACTATCTAGCGGCGTCCCTCAGGGGGATCTCCTATCATTTTTCATGGGGTCTGAAAAATGGGAACGTCTCACGACTGCTCCCTTATTCTCTCTTTCTGCTCCTCCTTCGACCTCCTCAGCAGCGCGGGCTCGGTGAAGAGGTCTATCGCTGTGTGTGCCAGGGCCTTGCAGGCTATCAGGAGCGCCTCGTGGGCCCTCTCGGATCCCGTCGCCACGGCCCCCTCCGGCGAGTGGAGGACCGTGTCCTCGCCGATGTTGACGGAGAGGTTGAGGGCGGGGATCATCTGGCTCACGTTCCCGTAGTCGGTGCTCGCTCCTCCCCCCAGCAGCTCCTCCTCCTCGGGGAAGTCGACACCCAGGGCCCTCATGTTGGCGCCCACGACCCCGCTCAAGGTCCTGTTGGGTATCTTGTTGGCGTAGGGGTTCGCAACCCTCTTGATCTCCACCTTGGCGCCTGTGGCCGTGGCAGCGGCCCGGGCGCAGTTCTGGACCTTCTCGTAGGTCTCGGCGAGAATCTTCACCGATGGCGCCCTGACGTAGAGGTGGGCGGAGGCGTAGTGGGGGACTGTGTTGGGGGAGTCGCCTCCGTGGGTGATTATGCCGTGGACCCTTATGTCCCTGCTCAGGTGCTGCCTCAGGGCGTTTATCCCCTGGAAGGTGAGGAGGACCCCCTCGAGGGCGTTGACCCCCTTCTCCGGGGCGCCCCCGGCGTGGGACGCCTTCCCGTGGAACTCTACGGTGAAGGACTCCCGGGCGAGGCTGGAGCTGTAGGAGCCCCACCTGTTGCCCGCGTGGATCATGACTGAGGCGTCAGCCTTGCCTATCTCGTCGATCATGATCACCTTCCCGCCGGCGTTGGGGACGACCCCCTCCTCCGCAGGAGTGCCGAAGACGACGACCGTTCCCTTCACCTCCTTCATGACAGGCTTGAGGCCGGCCGCCGTCCCCAGGGCCGCCGCGGCTATCAGGTTGTGGCCGCAGGCGTGGCCTATCTTGGGCAAGGCGTCGTACTCAGCCAGGACGGCGATCATCGGCCCCCCGGACTTCCCCTTGAACGTCGCCTTGAAGGAGGTGGCCAGGCCCGATGTCCCCGTCTCGACCTCGTATCCCAGCTCTTTCAGCTCCGAGGCCATGAGCTTTGAGGCCTCGTGCTCCTGGTGGCCGAGCTCCGGGTTGTCGTGTATCTTCCTGCTCACCTCCCTGATGAGATCGGCCTTCGCGTCGATCTCCCTAGATGCGATCCCCTTTAGTGACATGTTCAGCATCAACCGATGCCATATCCTTCCTCGAGTCCTTATTTAACCGTTCACGTCAGCTTTTTATCCGCCTGGCGACCACTGGAACCACATGCTCTACTTCTCCTATGGCTCCTTCTTGGACGCGGAGACGCTGCGGAGGCACTGCCCGGGCGCGACGTTCGTCGCCAAGGCTGTACTGCCCAACTTCGAGGTTCAGTTCAACTTCATGTCTAGGACCTACGGCGGAGGCGTCACGGGCGTCGAGCCGGCACCAGGGCGCCTGGCGAGGGGAGTCCTGTTCGAGGTCCCAGAGGAGGAGATGGCGCACCTAGACGCCGTCGAAGCGGTGCCCGAGGGACTCTACTACAGGCAGACAGTCCTCGTTGTAGATGAGTCGGAGAGGATCCGCGAGGCAGAGACCTACAGGACAACGAGGCCGCGGGGGCCCTTCAAGCCCACGAGGATGTACCTGGGTCTCATGGTGAAGGGGGCGAGAGAGCACGGGCTGGACCCCCATTATATCAGGGAGCTTGAGAGAACTCCAACAGTGGAGTAGTATGGTTTACTTTAAGCTCTCTTCTCTCCAAATGTTGCGGATAGCTGCGTGTGCTCGCCTTTCAGGTGGATGACATTCCTGTTATTACATGTTTAGTGGGTGAACGACGCCCTCACTATATCCATTATGTATTCTTCAAGGCTCCTCTCGTCGAACATTTTCACCTTGCCCTGGGCCTGCAGCACCTTCTTTATCAGGTTGAAGCAGAGCCCCGCTCGCTGCGCCAGCTTCTCAGCCGGCAGATCTATCACGCCCGGGAGCGCTGAGATCTCTACCGCTAGCTCCATGTAGAAGCCCATGAGATCGGCTGCTATCTCGTGGTAGAACTGGGAGTCCAGTGGCGCCGCCTCGATCATCATGTCGCTGACCTCCGAGTACCTGTCGCCCACCTCCATCATGTTGTGCAGGATGGGCCTCCAGTAGGCCTCCAGCGACGTCGCCTCTCTGCCCGTCTCGATTATCCCTTTGAGGCGCTCGATGTTTCTCAGCAGGATCTGTTTGAGTATGTCCTCCTTGCCCCTGGGGAAGTACCTGTAGACGGTTCCGATGCTGACGTTCGCCTCCTCCGGTATGTCGTTGATGCTGAAGTTGTTGGGGCCCTTCTCGTGGGTCAGCTTCACCACGGCGTCGAGTATCTCGTCTATCTTACTCTGTTTATCTCTCCTGAACTTGGGCGCCATGGGTCTATCGTGGGCGACCGTTGTATATGAGTTTTTACTCAGCAACACTTATAACTGAGCATTCGCTCACATATTGCGACTGAGACCACAAATGGAGGGAACGATAAGAGAATGCAGAGACAGGAACTGGAACAAAGTGCCTATGAACGCGAGCTAGTCATAGAGAGAGTACACCTGAGGGGCATCTACAACAACATCAAGATGATAACACGCCTCGAAACGCCGATACCGGGGGAACGACTGAGAGAAGCAGTCAAGAAGCTGGCCAAAACGCATCCGCTCCTCGCCTCGAGGGTCGTGCTCGATGAGGAAGGGAGATCTTTCTTCACCACGGAGGGCGTGTCGGACATCCCCGTAAAGATCTACGAGAAGGACTCCCCCGAGTCATACAGGGGGGTTCTCTACAAGGAGGACGAGGATCTCATCAACATGGAGACGGGACCCCTCAGCAGGGTGATCCTCCTGGAGCACCCTGAGAACCCCGACCTGGTCCTCTACGCTCACCACGTCGCCTGCGACGGGCTGTCGCTGCTCCATGCGTCAAGGCACCTGCTGGAGTACCTGGTGAACCCTGGCAGAGAGGCTCAGACAATGGAGCCGACGCCGTACTCGGAGGAGATACTGCGCCGATATCCGGCCAACTTCGTGAACAAGCTCATGATAAAGCGGGTCAACGCCGACTGGTCCAAGCGGAGAAGGGTGTTCACCGAGGCCGAGTACCACGAGATGCAGAGGGGCTGTCAACGGGACCGGTCCGTGCACATCGGCTTCACAGAGGAGAGGACGCTGGAGCTGCGGGAGAGGTGCAGGAGCGAGGGCGTAACCGTGAACAGCGCTATGGTGACGGCCATGCTGGCCGGCACGAGGGCGGTTCCTGAGCTCAGGCGGAGCGACGAGGTCGCGTTCACGGTCAGCATCCGGGGCATGCTCGAGCACGACCCCGGAGAGGCGTGTGGAATGTACGCCTCGGGAGTCACCTTTGACCTGAGATACAAAGACGGAGCAAGCTTCTGGGAGAACGCCAGAATGGCTCATGAGTTAGGAAGGGGAAAACTGAGCGACCCAGACGCCCTGTTCGGAAGGAGAGCCAGTTCGATAATACTGGATCCCACCATATTCGACGCGATGATCTTCGCCATGTACGGGGGCTTCAAGGACAAGCTGATAGAGAAGTTCCGTGGAAAATTCGGGAAGATGAACCTCGGCGGCATACTCACCAATCTAGGCGGCGTGACCATACCGCGTGAATACAGATCCATTCGCGTCTCCGATGTCCTCTTCTTGCCCCCCGCAACGGGTGTGGGGGTCCTGGCCGTGGCAGCGAGCAGCATCGTGGGCAGGCTGAATGTGATGATCCCCTACAGGGAAGACGTCCTCCCGAGGGAGGCTGTGCTCAGGTTCGGCGAAGCCTTCCAGAAGACGCTCCACGAGGCGTTGAACTGAGGCGTGGTGATATCCTAGCTGAACATCCCTTAACCTTTTTTATGCTGGGGTAGTCTAACCCTGCTCGGGCTCTTCCTTCCTCTCCCCGCCTATCACTGAAAGCTGCGTGAAGCTGCTCCCCTCGGCGGCCCCGTGCTGATGCGAGATGCCAGCGGGAAGGAATACCAGACTGCCGGATTCGATGTCCAACTCTCCATCTGAGTTATCAGGACGCCCCTCCCGCTCAGGGGCCAGATGTATTGGTCCTGGTTGTGGCTACTCTTAGGCCTCCTGGAGCCCGGGGGGAAGTTGACGACGGACACCCTGAGGCCCCTTGTTCCCGTCAGGTTCGCTATGTCGTCTATGACGATCTCCTCGACGTCCCGGTTCAAATCGACGGGGATTACCATAACCTCGCCTTTTTCTGTCCGGTTCATTTCCGCATCTCTTTGGAGAACGAGGATAAGTGGTTTGCGGAGGGTGTGTAACGCCTCGAAGACCGAGTAAAAAAATTTTTACTAAAGCCTTTTTCACTGGGGGCTTTAAATTTCACGTGAATGATAAAGTCCTTGTGGATCTGAAATGGCGGGCGGCGACGAGGAGGCTCTGGAGAGCTTCGAGGCCGAGGTCTTCAAGGCCCTAGACCACCAGATGAGGAGAGACATCCTCCGGTTCATAGGCGAGGGCAGGAGCGCGACCTTCACCGACATACTCAACTCGGCGAGGATACCCGACAGCCCCACCCTCTCCTACCACCTGAAGATCCTGGGCCCCTTCGTGGAGCAGAGGGCGGGCAGGTACGGATTGTCGCGCCTGGGGAAGGCCGCCTACACCCTGCTCCTGAGGACCACGGCCTACAACAGGATGGCCCTCCTCTACAGGAAGAAGTTTGGGGCGATGGTGGGCCACGTCGTCCTCTGGGCCTCCGCCATAGCCGCGGCGCTGGTGATGGGGGTGGATTCTTTCCTCTCCGCCATCATCCTGCCCTCCCTCGCCGGCGTGAGCCTCATGACGATAAACGAGCTCTTCGAGTAGGGAGCCCGTCTCCCTTGTCTATGCGATCATCCATCTGAGGTCAACAGTGATCATCAAAGGAACTGTTTCGTTTGAAAGGCATGACAACCAGGCTCAGATGTCCTTGTTTAATGACCTCTTGATTTTGTAGATAAATCTGAAAATAACGTTTTTGTGTGAAGGCGCCCGATACGATCCCCGATGAGACTCCAGCGCTAGGTGGGAACCGATGCTTTCAGGTTTTAAAAACAGTTAGAGGTACAGGCGGTAAGGGAAAGTCAGTGGCGCTTGCGAAGCTGACTCAGTAGTAAAGCTCCAGCAATCAAGCCGACCAAGACGGCTTCATGGGGGAATCCGGGGATGCCTCCCGGCTGGGGCTCCGGCTCTGGTTCCGGCTCTGGTTCGGGCTCCGGCTGCGTACTCTCCACGGTCGTCTCCCCGATCACCAATGTATTTTCCAGTAGCGTCACCGAGGCCCTGTGAGCCGTGTCCTCAACGATGGTGGCCTCCCTCGTCTCCTCGAAGAGGAGCTCGTCACCCTCCATCACGGAATAGGTGAGCGTGTAGGGCTCCTCGGGCTCCTCCATGAAGCTTCCGTCGACGACCACCTCGAACTCCTCCAGGCCCTCAGGCAGGATGATGACCTTGGTGCCGTTCTCCATGTCCAGGTAGAGGGCTCCATCGATCTCCGCGTCGATCCCCGTCCTAGTTGGGTTCTCCGCGTTGTATCCGACGTGGTGTCCCTGGGCGTCGTAGACGTTGAGGTAGAGCTCGTGACCGGGATGCTTCAGCTGCACCGTGGTGCTCTTGGGCATTGTGGCCTCGATGTAGGCCCTAATGAACAGCCCCCATCCGCCGTTGATGTACGTCGAGAACTCCCTGTACTGCACCCAGTACCAGTTGGCGGTCGCCGCGTTGGGGCCGACGACCCCCTTGTCCCAGAAGAAGACGGACAGCCCGTTGAGCCCCGTCGTCTCGTGCTTCACCAGCTTGAACTCGAAGGTGAGGGACCAGAACTCGGCCTTGCTGCTGATTATCACCGCGTCCACGGCGGTCACCACGTTCTGGGCCGCCGTTTTGACCTCGGGGCTCGTGATGTTCGCGTGTGAGCCCACCCTCTGAGCGAAGTCCTTGATGTCTATGTAGGGCTTGGGGTTGGCCTTCCACGTTCTGTAGACGATGTCCTTGAGGGCCTTGCTCATCTTGGCGGGGTCCGCTTCCAACGCCGCCTTTAGCTGAAGCCCGAGTCTGTTTATCGCCGTGGTCAGGGTGTTCATTCCTCCGGTGTTCAAGGCGGCGAGTGTGTGGGACTCCCTCTCGATCTTGTAGGTCTCAACGATCTTCCTGGCTAGTTCCTCGGCTCTCATGTCGGGGTTCTCCAGCAGCAGGGGCACCCAGCTCGAGTAGGTGAGCCCAGCCACTGGTGAGGCCAGCTCGGAGGCGACAACGTAGTCAGCGCTGTATCTCAGCCGGTCGACCACCTCCACCTGGCTCATGAGGCAGGCGTCGAACGCGAGGACGCTCATGTAGTTGGTGGCGAGAGCGCTGCTTATGTCGCCGATGTTCAGGTGTCCCCCCTGGTGGCCATCCCAGACGACGCCATTCATGCCCTGACCGTGGTCCCCTATGATTAGCACGTTCTTGTACGCCAGGACCTTCTTGGTCGCGTACTCCAGGAAGTACTTCAGGACGTCCTTGTAGCCCATGTTGACAGACCCCACGTCCCTGAGCACCTTGAGGCGTCCGTCCACGACCTGGAGTATGGTGGCCTTGTTCCCCTCAAGCCTCTTTGTCTCTCCCTCCAGGGGTGGGGGGTTCCTGAATCGGAGGTCCTTCGCCTGGGGGTCCGGCCAGGAGGTGTTGAGGTCGAGCATCACCAGTACACCTACCTTCGGGTTGGGGTTGGCCCCCGTCGCCGCGACGACGTCGAGGAGGCTCGATAGCTCATTCTCCTGGAGGGGCGGCTTGACCGTGTCCGCTGGGATGTAGTGCAGTATGAGCCAGTCGGCGGGGTAGAGCTTTAGGATCAGCTCCCTGCTCGTCTCGTGGTCGCCGCTCGTCGCTTGGATGGTGATCTTCTCGATCAGGGGGACCGTCATGCTGCCCGGGTTCGCCCTCTTCGAGTTGTCGAAGGAGACGTTGACCGGTATCTCCCCCATCGCGAAATGGCTGAGGGGGATGGTGTCGGTCTTGAGGTCTATCTTGATGTGGGCCGGAGGAGGATCCTTAATCGTTATCTTCACCGGCTCGGTGAGCTCCGTCCCGCCGTAGTCGATTCCTATCTTCGTCTCGTTGTGCTGGGTTGGGTAGACTACGACGTACTCGGGGAGGGTGATGTTGAACCTCTTGTAGCGCTCCACCCTGAAATCGAAGGCCTCTGAGGCCGCTAACTCCACCTCGTCGGAGGAGACGGCCCTCGCCTGCACTCTCATGTCCATCACGCTCTTGTCCCCCTCCTTCACCCCCTGGCCGTAGGCGAGCTCCATCCACCCATCCCAGTTTACCTCGGAGCCGGCTCTCGGTACGAAGCAGCCCGTGAGGTCGCCCTCCACCATCTTGGTCTCGAGCTCCCCCCACTGGCCGTACTGGTCCTCGTAGGAGAAGACCCAGTCGACCCAGTGGATGAGGTCCGCGCCCGGCCCTTCTGCGGTGAGGTTGAACCTTACGTCGTTTGTTTTTGGATCGATGATCCGAGGCCCGGTCACGGTGAGCCGGAGCTCCTCGCTCACCCTGTACCTGAAGCTGAACGTGTTCGAGAGCGCCACCAGCTCAGCCCCTTCATAGGCCCTGGCCTTCACCCTCATCTCCAGAACCCTCAAACCATCAGAACGCTCACCATGCTCCAGCAGAAGCTCATGCCACTCATCGATGCCTCCGGCGCCCTCCCGCGGGATGGCTATTCCCTCCACCGAGTCCTCATGGAACGGGTCGAGGTCAACCCACGCACCCTCCTTGTTCCTGTATGAGAAAGTCCACTCGACTCCGTCCAGATCCACACTCTCTCCCTCCCAGCTGAGGTCGAACTCGGCCGTTTCGGCCATCGGTTCCACGTTCTCCGGACCCGTGAGCTCGAGGGAGGTTTCCTCCTTCCACTCCGTCACCCGGCAGGCGGCGCATCCGAATGCCCAGTCTTTCATAATGTTGAGGCTCGGCCCCTCCAAGTTACCGACGCCAGACGTGTACTGGATCCAGAGGCTGAGGATTATCTTGTCCTCTCCGAAGTAGCTCAGCTCCCCGTTCACGCTGCAGGGCAGCGTCAGCGTCTCCACCCTCTCCTCGGTCCTGTTGGCCGACGGCGGGTACATGTAGCTGTAGCTGACGATGGACTTGACAAGGAACCTCACCGTCATGGGGACGTCGGTTCTGAAACGCCAGCTGTTCCTGTAGTTCTCCACCATTGGTATGTCGATGTCTCCCTCGACCCAGGCCTCGCAGAGGGCCTCCTTGACGCTGTCGCCCCAGTCGTCGGGGCAGCCGTAGATGGCGAAGTCCCCTGAGATGTACTGGCAGGGCCACTTGAAGGCGGTGACGATGTGGGCGTTCAGGCTTCCCCTGATGGTGAGCTGCTCGGCGTCGAAGGCGAGGTGGAGGCTTGCGTCGTCTCTGACGCCTTCCAGGTCCAGCTGTTCTCTGTCGAGTCTGGCGTAGTGGTTCATCCAGCCGGCGTAGAAGGTTGTGTCCCCATCCTTGCTCTCCTCCCACCTCATGAACGGCTGCTTGTCGCCGCTTCGGATCTGGGATTCGGTGACTCCCCAGGGCCAGTTGACGTAGCCCTGGAGGTCGTCCGTCGAGGCGTCCAGAACAATGACCCTCGGATTCTCACCCTCATCAACGGCAGAAGCCGGGGGTAACTTGACTGCGGGGCCTGTCGCGCTCCCCAGCAGGAGGAGGAGCAGTATAAACAAGAGGGAAGGACCTAACTCAAAATCCGAGAAGAACCATCTTTTTCTCAGGCTCATAGATGTACATTATATCATATGATAGAAAAAACTTAGCAGAAAATAACTAAATAATTGCACATGAAAGTTACACCTCCATCAGTGTTGATCAGTATCGTTCTTGATACCTCAGGAATGATAGGCGGCTCCTCAATGGGGCGATGATCGAATCAAACGGCGAGAATCGATGACAGTAGCTGGCCGAAAATCATTCCCACCAGGAGGCCGGTGGAGATGTAGTGCTTGTAGTCTATGCTGCAGAACTCGTGGGCCACGGGTATCAGCTCGTCGACCGTGATGTAGGTCATGACGCCCGCCGCGAGCGCCAGGCCGAGGCCGACGATGTGCATGTGCACGCCCAGAATGCCCAGGAAGGCCGAGCCGAGGAGGGCTCCCAGGGGCTCCGTCATCCCCGAGAGGAAGGCGAACCAGGCGGCCCGCCTCCTGCTCATGCCGGCCGCCTTCAGGGGCGTGGCCGTGGCTATGCCCTCAGGGATGTTGTGGAGGCAGACCATGATCGCTATGAGGACGCTGAGCTCCTTGGCGTGTGCGTAGCTGAGGCTGACAACGAGCCCCTCCGGCAAGTTGTGGAGGGATATCCCGATGGCGACGATGACCCCCGTCTTCAGCAGCCGGGGGTTCGCGATTCCCGTCTCCCACCTCCCTGTCTCCATGTGAGGCGTGGTGAGGTCTATCGCCATCATCAGGAGGGCCCCCGCGGCGAAGCCAACCGTCGCCTCCAGCTGATTCAGATGGGCTAAGGCCTCGGCGAAGAGCTCCAGGAAGGAGACGACCAGCATCACCCCCCCGGCGAAGCCGAGGAGGAAGCCCATCGCCCTCTCCTCGATCTCCCCGAAGGCGAGCACCAGGAGTCCTCCGATGCCGGATGCGGATCCGGCGGCGAGGCTCAGCAGGAAGGGGTAGACGAAGTCCATCACTCTCGGCAGCCTCGCATTGCCTAACATAATTTAGGTTAGGTTAAAATTCTTTCTGTTTTAGGCGCGCCGAAAACTTGGGGGGCCTCACGCATCGAGACTCCGCCCGCAGGGTCGTGCTCGTTCCTCATCTCCTTGATTGGATCGACTTCTTGGGCAGTCTCCTGTTCTGTTCATATTGTTTCATGATATAATGCCTCTCCTTTTTCAGCATGTAATCGAAATCCTGAGTCAGGTTCTCCAATCTCTCCGCTATCGAATCCAGCTTCTTCTCATGCTCCAATAATACAGTTATTATGAAGTCTAGGGTATCCATTTTATGTTGTTTCTTCATTTATTAGCCTCTCATTAATATCAATTAATATTTGATGGAGCCGTTATTAAACATGTCTTAGGTCAAATAGTTTTCATTATGTCATACTTTTAATCTCTATTACGTTATGGAGTTTATGTTATTGTGAAATTCAAGCATAATGACGGGCTACAAGCATGAGGTCCGAATTCGTCCGATTTAAGAGAACAATCTGCGACTAAACCTTCCATTGCGGGGCTAAATTGGACGCCGGAGCCCTATTTTTTCACCGAGTTCGGCTAAAACGATGGATCGTTGTTCTGAAAATGGATAATATTGTCCATTTTCGTTAGAAAAACTATTTATTAGTTTTATAGCTGAAAATGAGTTAGAAAAGAGGTAATTTGAGAGATGTCGATCCGGGCTGACCTGGTTGAGGCCTCTTCACTGAAGGCTCCCGAGAAGGTGGCCTACGTGACGGCCCTTCTGGGAATGCTCGGGGACCAGTTCTCCACGAGGCTCGGCCTCTCGCATCCCATGATCTGCGAGGCGAACGCGAACACAGCGTGGCTGATCTCGAACAGCCTCTGGCTGCCCTTCGACCTCCTCGTCTCCGTCTCGTGCATCGCCTTCACCGCCCTCTTCCTGAGGCACTGCAGGGCCGAGGGGAGGTGGGCGATACTGGGCTTCCCGCTCCTACTTGGGGGGACGAGGCTGCTCTCGACCCTCATGAACCTCCTGCTCTACTTCTCGTTCTGAGTCGCCACAGCTGGGTCCAACCCGGATTCAATTGGAGCGCATGAAAAGAAAAGGGAATATGGTGTGCCTCTAGCGAGCGTTCTAGCTCTCGATCCTCTCCATCCTGAAGGAGACCGGGCGGATCCCGTCGGTGCAGCAGGTTATCGCTGTCCCCTTCTCCACCCACAGATCGAAGTTGCCCCCGAACCGGAGGACCGAGAAATCCTTGTAGACGTCCCTCCAGGCCCAGGAGCAGAAGCCCTCGGGCTTCTCGCCGTTCTCTACGATGAACTCCTGGCCCTCCTCGAAGGCTGTGCAGACAGGGTACTTCTTGTCTGTTCCCGGTATGTTGGGCACGTCCCCGTCGAAGATGACGGAGGGGTCGACCCTCTTCAGGACGGTGATCTTGACCTTTGATCTGGCCACGTTAACCACCTGGAGCCTTTAGGGTGCGTGCATTTTAAAAATTAACCTAAGGAGGGATGCTGCGCCGTCAGGATCGGACCAGAAGACTATCCGCACAATGTGCTCATTCTCAGCGTGAGCCTTTGAGGGATGGCCCCAGGTGTGAAAAGGTTGGGTGTTCTTCCTTTCATGGGGGTCGACCCCGTTCTGGAAATTGCGTACCTTTGAGAGCTCGGAGAAATGAATCCTTTTCCTAAAAAACAGGAAAATTAGTTTATTTTATTCACTGACTATTCAATTAGTCAGGTTTTTAAACAGTGGTGGTTGGATCACAATTGCCTGTTAGGCGACTCCTCCAGGAAGGTTCTACTGACAAAATACCTGGAGGAGCCACCCGAATTGTTATAGAGGCCACTTCCATTAAAACTTTTTGAAGTTGCACTTTCATGTTTCACACATCGGGCATAATATTTCTACGGTAGGAACTGATGAGACAATAACCACATTTACGAAAATCCCATTAATCATTGCAGTTTCTTAAGCATGGCCAATTATCTGCGTGTGATTTGTGAGCCAGATATTCTGGAGCCATGTAATCCTTGGCCATCCTTGGATCCAGCGTTGAGCACAGGAGGCGGTGCCCCGGTGCTCTTTACTCGAGGCGTAAAAGTCATAACTGGTAAGCGTGTTGAGGTAGCAGGTCTTGGTTTTGGAGCGCCTCTGCGATCTCTACTTCGAGCTCTCCAACGAGGACAGGCTCAAGATACTCCAGAGGTTAGGTAGAGGCAGGATGAACGTCACGACGATGGCGCGGGAGCTCGGGATAACCAACCAGGAGTGCAGCAGGCACGTCTCGCGGCTCTCCGAGGCGCTACTCGTGGAGAAGGACCCGGAGGGCCTCTACGGCCTCACGACCTACGGTCTGCTCTCCCTGAGGATGGTCCCGGCGCAGATATTCATCGCGGAGCACAGGAACTACTTCAACACCCACAGCCTGAAGGAGATGCCGTCTGAGCTCGTATGCCGCATAGGAGAGCTACAGGGCAGCGAGCCAACGCGGGACGTCATGGTGGCCTTCAACCTCGTGGAGTCCGTCTTCAAGGGCGCCGAGGAGTACATCTGGATGATCCACGACCAGTACCTCCTCAACATCCTCCCCCCGGGCGCGGAGGCGCTGAGGCGGGGGGTGAGGTTCAGGTCTATGGACTCCCGCACAAGAGCGCCCCAGCGGAACTTGGAGCGGGGCCGCCCCGCCTACATCAGTGAGGAGGACGAGGAACTCTTCCGCAGCTCCTGGGCCGACGGAACCATCGAGGTCAGACACCTCAACAAGTTCGACGTATTCCTCTACGTCTCCGAGAGAGAAGCCGTGATAGCCTTCCCGCTGACCAGCGGAGATTTCGACTACCTCGGCTTCGCCGCCAGAGAGCCGGGGGCCCTCGGCTTCTGCCGCGATCTCTTCGAGTTCTACTGGGGTAGGGGCGTGGAGCCGCGGCCGGAGATGATCCTCGAGGCTCACGAGAAGAGGATGCGCCACTACAGGGACAAGAAGGATGATGATGGAGAGAGCAAGGATGCGCTTTAGCCCTTTCGAGCCTGTCTTCTGATCTGTGGGAAAAAGGAGTCGAGAAGCAGAGATTGAGAGGCCTACCGTATCCAGAGTGGTTTGCCTGTTCTCGAGGGCGTAGATCTGTGCAAAGTTCTCTCGGAGACTGAACGATCCAGACATCGATGCGCTTGAGCCTCCCCTTTGGGTTCTCGTCGCGTTCAACGTTTTAGGTCGAGGTGTTCTAAAGAGTAGTATCAAATACATGATTTACCTTCAATTCAATCATCAGGATGTCGTGACCTGAGATGACTGTGGAAATTTCATGGCCCTCCAAGCCCTCCAATAGGGCCGTCCTCGCCCTCGCAGTGCTGCTCGTGACGGTCCTCTTCTCCTACGCCGTTGGATCGGCTTTCACCGGAGGCGGCTTCGCCATGAAGTCGACGCTCCCCCCGAGCGACTTAGAGAGCAGCTATCAGGAGATGAGGTCTGAAGCTGCATCCGTTGCCACTTCGGCCGCGGTGAAGGAGTCGGCCCAGGCAGCATCAGGACTCTCCTCGCCCTGGAGCTGGGTCGCCTCGCTGACCGATGGAGGCGCCGAGGAGAGCGTGGTCGACATCGCAGCCGAGTTCGCCCAGAGGATGGTCGTCTTCATGGCTGAGATCGAGCTGGAGGTGGCAGACGTCAACTCTGCGCTCGATGAGATCCAGTCGCTGACCGAGGCGTGCGGCGGCTTCATCGCCAAGGTCTCGACGAGGGAGGGCGTCGGGGCCATGACCATCCGGGTCCCGCAGCTGAGCTTCCTCGACGTCATATCTGAGGTAGAGGCGCTGGGGGAGGTCCAGCAGAGGGACGTGAAGGGCGAGGACGTCACCGAGGACTACGTCGACCTCGGGGCCAGGCTCAGCAACCTGGAGATGCAGGAGGAGAGGCTCGTAGAGATACTTGGCATGTGCACCAGCGTGGAGGAGGTCCTCAAGGTGGAGGCGGAGCTGGAGAGGGTGAGGGGCTCCATTGAGGGCGTCACAGGCCAGATCCAGTACCTGGAGAGCAGGGTGGAGCTCGCCACGATAACCGCCCTGCTCAGGGAGCCCGCCGAGAGGCAGGCGAGGCTCCTCCCCCAAGTCGACTGGGGGGGCCCGATGAGCGCTGGCCTGCAGGCGCTCACAACCATCCTCCAGGGCCTGCTGACGATCGTGGTCGCCCTCGGTCCCTTCGTCGCCATCGGGGCGGCGACCCTCTACGTCTACAGGCGCTTCTACGGGGCGAAGAAGGGCAAACCCGCCTGATTATAGAAGTATGCACGGGCAATGGGCCCTCATACATAAACGGAGCAATCCCCGAAAGACTGTGCTGGATGCCGAGTTTTAAATGCATCTTGATCATTCACTCTCCAGAGGTCATTCTGCATGGTTGAGAGGAGCTCAGGCGAAGTCCTCAGGAGCACGCTTCGACCCATGAAGGACGAAGTAGTCGCGAAGCATGGCATAGTCACAGCCAATCACCCCCAGGCCGCTGAGGCCGGGTTGAGAATACTGAGGGAGGGAGGCAACGCCATCGACGCAGGTGTGGCCACGGGCTTCGTCAACACCGTCGTCGCCCCCTACACCTCCGGCCTGGCCGGGCAGGGGATCATGCTGATCCACCTCGCCGACGAGGGGAAGACCGTGGCCATCGACTTCAACGCTAGGTCCCCAAGAGCCGCCACGCCCGAGATGTTCAAGGTCGTCGGTGTGGCGAAGACGGGCATCAACATCTTCACGGTTGAGGGCGACGAGATCCGGGTGGGGGCCAAGTCGGTCTGCGTCCCCGGGACGCCGGCCGGCCTCTGCCTCGCCCACGAGCTCTACGGTAGCCTTCCCATGGAGAAGGTCATGGAACCCGCCTTAAACCTGGCTTCCGAGGGATTTCTCGTCAAACCGCACACAACAGCAAGGATCGGGGCCATGATGGCCCAGATAAGGTCCAGGCCTCTCCTCGCCGAGATGTGGATACCCGACGGCAGGCCTCCGCTGGGCTCGGTTGGAGAGAGGATCGTTCAGAGGGACCTGGGGCGGCTGTTGAAGCGAATCAGCCGAGAGGGGCCCGACGCATTCTACAGTGGGGACGTCGCCTCAGCCATCGTGGAGGAGGTGCGAGGAGGCGGGGGTGTCCTTACGAAGGAGGACATGGAGGGCTACGAGGCGAGGGTTTTGGAGCCCCTTGGCATTGATTTCGGGGGACGGTCGATCGTTACCGTACCGGCGCCGATCGGCGGCCAGACCGTGCTGGAGATGCTCAACATCCTCGCTAACCTGGATCTCACGTCCCTGGGGCATAACACAGCCGAGTACCTCCACGCGTTCATCGAGTGCGCAAGGCACGCCTTCGCCGACAGGTACAGATTCCTGGGCGACTGGGAGGTGGCCCCCGTGCCCCTTGAGGGGCTACTCTCCGAGGAGTACGCCAAGGAGGTTGCGCTGCACGTCGATCTTGAGAAGGCGGCGATCGAGCCAGAGCTCGACGAGGAGCCCTGGGCCTACTACATGGACAAGGAACTCCACGACCCCTGGAAGTACGATCCCGGTCCCCAGCCATCCCCTGGCCCCTTCGCCGGCATGGCTGAAGGCAACGGTACAACGCACTTCAACGCCGTGGACAGCGAGAGGAACGTGGTGTGCTGCACCCACTTCGGCGGGTTCGGAGAGGGGGGAATACCCCCGGGCTCCGGGGTCTACCTGAACGGCTTCATGGGGCAGCTCATCCCGGTGCCGGGTCACCCCAACTCAGTGGAGGGCTGGAAGCACCCCCTCACCAACGACTCGCCCATAATGGTCCTGGAGGGAGGGAAGCCGGTCTTCTGCGTTGGGGCCCCCGGGGGGAGGAGGATCATAAGCCGCATCGCCCAGATAGCGCTGAACGTCCTTGAGTTCGGCATGGGCATACAGGAGGCTTGCACCGCACCCACCGTGGACGCCAGCACAATGGCGACGATAGTCGACTCAAGGATCCCCAAGGAGATCGTCGCGAGGCTGAGGGCCATGTCCCACCGAGTAGAGGTCGTCGAGGAGTCCCCC
>Ga0209427_10004110_pt1 | contig 16900 bp, 16 predicted proteins | sample DeeMarSWOR136_30_FD_187465 | JGI IMG/M metagenome (GOLD analysis project Ga0209427, IMG submission 187465) | Marine sediment microbial communities from White Oak River estuary, North Carolina - WOR-1-36_30 (SPAdes) (version 2) | ecosystem: Environmental > Aquatic > Marine > Intertidal zone >...
CGCTTTTTCGACAGTTTCTCGGGTAACGTTCAAAAGTATCGGCATTTGCTGTCTAGTCGGAGGTCATGCCGGTCTCCGAAAGGTGATATCTCAAAAAAAATTCCACCCAAACTCCGCAGTGGTCTGAGCTTTGAGACTTTACGCCCATTAACTAATCGCAGAATGTCCCGTTCTTATTTAGGAAACCTTTCTCAAAGTCTCAAAGATCAGACCACCGGCAAGGAGCAAAATAGATATCACCTTGAGGAGATTGGCATTGCCGGAGAATCGACTGTCCTACTAACACTTGGTGGTTGAAAAGATTGTGTTAACACATCTGAACGTTACGAAACGATTAATCCTCACAGGGCCATGTGGTCTTTGCAGAAACCCTCATCCCACCTCCAACCAGAACTGACCGCTCCTGGATGGATCATATCCACCCAATGCTGTGACTCTCTTCCTGAAACTCTGGGACTCGATGGTCTTAAGGATCGCTTGAATATTTCTGTCATCCAACATGGAGGATGGAAAAATGAGATCATATTGTTCCTTTTCAATGGGAATAAAATCCAGATCAAGGGCCCTTGCAGCCGCAAAAATGCCCAGGCCACAATCGGCCGCTCCGCTCAGCACGTCTACGGCCACTGCCATATGCGTGAACTCCTCATGTCCATAACCTTTGATGCTCTCTGGTAATACCCCCAGTTGCTCCAGCTTATAATCGAAAAGAACGCGTGTGCCCGATCCTGCTTGACGGTTTACAAAAGCAATATCATCTCTCGTGAGGTCATTGATACCCTCGATGGCTTTCGGATTTCCTTTGGCCACGATCAGGCCTTGATCTCTTAGAACCAAATGAAAAATGCTCACACTGATCCCTTTGAGGTATCGCTTCACATAGGCAATGTTATATTCTCCCGTCTCCGTATCCAGAAGGTGCGACCCGGCCACATGGCAAGTCCCTTTTTTGAGGGCCATTAGCCCTCCAAGGCTGCCCACATTGCCTGACGAAATCCGGATAGGGTGTCCACGCCGCCTGATCTCATCGGCAAGCACATCTATCGTCATATCATGACTGCCAATCACAACGACCGTGTTGAGAATCTCTTCCTCGTCAACAAGAAGCTCTGCTTCCATTTCTTCGCTCTGCGTGACGCCTTCAGACAGGGCCGGAATACGCAGTATCCCTTCTGCTCTTGTCAGTGTTGTAATGGAGCCGGCCGCCCTGGGCAGGGGTGTGGCTATCGTCCTCTCTCCCACCCTCCCAATATTTACCCGCAAAAATTCCTCAATCCCCAGCTTGGAAGAAATATCTCTGGATGGCTGAACGCCAATGGTTTTTCTTTTGGGAGCTGTACACCCTTGAAGGCTGTATAGCAGAGGCCGAATAAACTGATCGAAAGAGAGTGTGGCCGAGACAGCATAACCTGGATTTCCTATAACGGGCTTCCCCTGCACGACCCCCAAAATAGTCGGCTTGCCAGGCATCATGGCCACACCATGCACAAGGACCTCTCCCATTTCCCCGATTATATTTGCCGTATAATCCTTGCTCCCTGCAGATGAACCCGCGTTGACGATAATAAGATCCGCCTCTGAGTCCACGGCCCTCTTCAGCGCCTCGCGTATGTTTTCCCCAAGGTCAGAAACGATATCGTATATGATGGGAATGCCTTGGCAATCCCGAACGAGTCCGGCAAGGATGAGGGAGTTATATTCAATAATTTGACCCTTCTTCAACTGATCTGGATCTCGGATTTCCTTGTAATGGACGAGTTCAGAGCCTGTCGGGATAATCACTACCTTTGGCTTTTGCCATGCCCTGAGGGAAAAAATGCCGGCGCTAATGAGCGCTCCCACATCGTAGGCACGTATCTGATGGTCTTGAGGCAGGAGTAACTGAGTGGCCACGATATCCTCACCCACCTTTCTAATATGCTGCCAAGGATACGCTGGAGAGTGGATTTCCACGTCCTCTTCATTGAGTTCATGGACCTTTTCAACCATGATAACCGCGTCAAAATCATCAGGTATGGCCTGCCCCGTATTAATCCATAAGGCTTCTCTGCCTATCCTTAGGGTTCTTGGATGTCTCTCAGTCGTCCCGTATGTGGCCTCTGCACGAACCGCAATACCATCCATAGCCGCCGAGTGGTAAAAAGGTGCAGACATCTTTGCAAAGATGGGCTCCGCCGTGACACGACCCCGTGATTCTTCCGTAGAAATCTCTTCAGCACGGGTCCTCTGGTCTGCTTTGAACCTGGAGAAGAATACTGCCTTGGCCTCTTCCAGGGTCTTCATAGCCAAATAGACATGCCTCTTCAACACGATACTCCTTTCTTAGGACGAATGAACAAAACCTTTACCCGATCACCTTCATACAGCCCTTCCGTATTCCGCTCCACCCGAACCAGGCCGTCCGCTTCCACCAGTGTGGATATAAGACCAGATTTTCCAAAGATGGGTTCAGCCATGCGTTTTCCGTCCTTTTCTATCAATCTGACCCTGATATAATCCTCCCTTCCACTGGCCGACTCTATGTTTCGAGTCAGCTCCGCCTCCACCTCTCGGCTCAAAGGGCTGGTAAAATTCCCTTTCCCTGACAACCTGGACAAAAAGGGGTTGAGGAAGATCTCTGCCACCACCATGGCCGAAGCCGTATGCCCTGGCAGACCGAATGCGGCTTTGGAGCCTATCCTCGCAATGATGGTGGGTTTACCCGGGCTGATGGATATCCCGTGGACAAGAAGTTCCACGTCGCGAAAGGATTCAAAGACCTTGAGTGTCATGTCCCTGCTGCCCACTGAACTTCCACCAGATATCCAAACGGTGTCCGCCTCTCCGAGTCCTTTTTCGACCCTCGCCTTGAGTTCCTCAAAATTATCCTTACACAGTCCCAGTGCCAGGGGTTCTGCGCCTGCCTGCCAGCAAAAGGCGCTCAGGGTGTAGGTGTTGATATCCCTCACTTGTCCCGGCTTGGGCCGCTGGTCGATCGGGACAACTTCGTCGCCAGTAGATATGATGGCCACCCTCGGTCTTCTATACACATAGACTCCAGAGAGGCCCATTCCGGCCATAACCCCTAAATCCTGGGGTCTTAACAGACACCCCTTTTCCAGGACCGGGGATCCCTTTTTGAAATCATCATCGGGTAAAATCACATGCTCAAGGGGGGATATGGCACGGTTGACTTCGATTGTATTTTCATCCAGTACGTGAGAGTACTCCACCATAACCACCCCGTCAGCACCCTCGGGCAACATACCTCCGGTGGAAATTTTCACGGCTTCCCCAGGTCCCACACCTCCGGTGGGCACTTGTCCCATAATCACCTCTCCCTTAACCTCAAGCATTGCAGGAAGGCTCTCAGTCGCGCCAAAGGTATCTTTTGCCCTCACAGCATACCCATCCATAGAAGACCTGTAAAACCCTGGCAGGTCTTCTGGTGAGATGATATCTCGGCTCAAGATCCGACCAAAGGCCTTCTCCAATGGAACCCTCTCATCTCCCAATGGACCAAATTGTTCAATGATCTGGAAAACCTCTTCAGAGGTCTTGACTTTGAAAAACAAGCCTTGATTGCCCCTTTCTATGAAGATAACCCAAATTGCTTCTCCACGCCTCTCGCCCCTTTACAATGTGCCACAATGGGGAGAAGGGAAATGTGCGGTATTGTGTCATAAATGACATAACCCTGCAATAAAAATCCTGACCCCTTCCTTAATATAATATGGGGATGGGCGGATACGGCTTCAACCTTCCTCTTGCTCTATCATAAGAAGGGAAGTTTCGCGGGGTTCCTCCGCTGGGGCACATATATTTGAAAAACGCCTATTATTCTTTATAATTGATTAGTAGAAAGTTTTTCTATAACTTGTCTTCCACAGAAAGGAGTCGTCTTGAATACGAGGAAGCCAAAAGGCGTTTATATAAAACATATCTATTGGCTCACAGAAGATGAGGAAGCCCGTTTAAAGGACGAACTGGAAGTCCGTGGTGTCCGAATAAGGTCGGCTAAAGGTGTCGTCTGCGCCCCTTTAGATGCCATCAACAAGATTTCCAGCGTCGCACCAGAGGTCTGGGGGGGTACCTGTGCTAGGCAGGGTAGTTGGTATAGGACCAGTGACAAGAACGGGCTTTACCTGGTGATAAGTTCCTTTGAACTGGAGGGCTATGAAGACAAAAAGGCGGCAAAGATCACCCAATCAAGTTTTGATCCACCCCGGTTGGCAAGGCCTGAAGAGAAGAAGAATATGATTCATAATTCGGACTTCATGAAGCGGGTCCCTTCTGAGTGGCGGACCGTCCCAGAAATGGAAAAGAGAATCTATTTAAGATGGGCCAAGAGATTGGGCTCAGATGTGGAGGACTACGACTTCCTTTATCTTTCTCATACAGCCAACCATGCCAATTTCATTAAACCGCACTTTTTCATCCAGGAAAATCAGAGCATCATACCGTATTCTATCGACCGCACTGCTCATCTCTGTTCCTGCTGTCTAGAACTGTTTCAGGTGCTTGGCACCGAGTATCAAAAAAAGCTGGTGGCTCCCTGCCCAGGCGCCACCATTTTTGCCCGCCTGAAACCGAATCGCTATCTTTTAGTCGATAAGGCTCAGGGTTAACGGTTAAACTGGTCTCAGATGCACGCGAGTTGTCAGGAGAGCGCTTTGCAGATGGTATCTGAAACAAAACTCACCTATACTCTAGCGTTAATTTTGACGGTGCTCGTGGCCTTTCTCGCCTTTTCTGCCATCGCCTGTGCAACGGAGAACAGGCATCCTTTTTCCCCTGGTGAAAAGCTCACATTTCAGGTGCGGTGGGCCTTTATACCCGCAGGAGAGGCCGTTCTTGAGGTATATCCCATAGAAACCATGAATGGTAGCAAGGTGTATCACTTTGTGCTGACTGCCAGAACCTATCCTGTCGTTGATCTCATCTATAAGGTGCGTGACCGAATAGAGGCATACACCGACGCAAAACTGAGTCATTCAATTTTGTATAAGGAAACAAAGGAAGGGAAGCGGAAAAGAAGGGTGGTTGTGAATTTCAACTGGGAAAAAGGAGAGGCCCAACGTTCCAACTTTGGAGAAAAGAGGGCGCCTATCTCTGTTAAGCCTGGGACCTTTGATCCACTATCTGTCTATTACGCCCTTCGCCTCCATGACTTAAAAGAGAATATGGAACTTGAAAAGCCTTTCACTGATGGCAAAAAATGGACATTGGGAAAGGCAAGGGTTGTAAAAAGAGAAAAGATTACGGTCCTAAGCGGCACCTATAATACATATCTTGTAGAGCCTGATTTGGAGCATATCGGTGGCGTGTTTAAAAAGAGTAAAGATGCCAAGCTCAAGATTTGGGTTACAGCAGATGATCGTCGTATTCCTGTTAAGATAAAGAGTAAAGTAGCCATTGGCAGCTTCGTTGGAGAACTCATTTCGGTGGAAAATAAGATATTAAAACGAGAATAGGCATTTTTATTTTCTCTTTACTTGCACTTTCTTTTTTATTATAGCTCACATACCTAACGCAATGGGCATTCATTGTCCTTCTGAAACAAGTGTTTAGATGCCCCTTTTGACAAAAAACTGACTGTTAAATCGAGGTGCTAGTTATGAAGGATGTGGTTATTGTTTCCGCATGTCGTACTGCAATTGGAGCCTTTGGTGGAACCCTTAAGGATATGCACGCCACCACCATTGCGAGCGTCACCATGAAAGAGGCGATGAAACGTGCTGGCATTGAGCCCTACATGATCGATGATGTCCGCTATGGTTGCTGCATGGAGCCGGCAGATGCCCTGAACGTGGCTCGTGTGGCTGCTCTAATGGCCGGCATACCTGACACCGTTACGGCGGTCACCATCAATAGGGTCTGTACGTCTAGCATGGAAGCGGTGATCTCCGGCATGGCCATGATCCAAACTGGGATGGCCGATATCATCCTTGCTGGTGGAACCGAACATATGTCTGGCATTCCCTACGCGGTTCCTGGCGCGCGGTGGGGATGCCGGCTTCAGGACGGAACCCTTGTGGATATGCTGATCCGTGCCCTTCACTGCGGGTCTCACCTCATTCCCCACCCTGAGGACGGTCCCGTTAAAGAAGGGATGCCTCTAGAGCTTTTCAAGGGAAAACCCTATATCATGGGACATACCGCCGAATTTGTCGCCCAGCTGCACAACATCACTCGGGAAGAGATGGATGAGGTAGCCTTACGCAGCCACAACAACGCGGAAAGGGCCACATTGGAGGGTGATTTCAAGGACGAAATCGTTCCCGTCGAGGTTCCCCAGAAAAAGGGAAAACCTCCCATCATCTTTGACAAGGACGAGCATTTTAGGCCGGGCTTGACCATGGAGCAACTGGTCAAGCTTCCTCCTGCCTTTGTGCCCAAGGGCGGGAAAGTAACGGCCGGAAATTCCTCGGGTATCAATGATGGTGCCAGTGGTATGGTCATCATGTCGGCTGACAAAGCAAAAGACCTGGCGATCCAGCCCATAGCCAGAATCAGAGCCACGGGAAGAGGCGCCTGTCATCCCTCTGTTATGGGTCTTAGCCCGGTTCCAGCGGTCCAAAATCTTTTGGCCAGGGGTTCAGGATTAAAGCTTGAGGACTTTGAGCTGATCGAGGTGAATGAGGCCTTTGCCGCCCAGTACCTGGGCGTTGAAAAGGAGTTAGGCCTGAACAGAGAAATCACCAATGTGAACGGTTCTGGGATTGGGCTCGGTCATCCGGTGGGGTCGACGGGGTGTCGCATTATGGTCACGCTTCTCTACGCCATGAAACATCGGGGCAACAGCCTCGGACTGGCCACCCTTTGTGGGGGTGGTGGCGTATCCATGGCGTGTGCGCTGGAGATGATGTAGCACCTCCCTCTACTTGGTCTCAATGGAGAGATCTTTCTCTTTATATCCAAACAATAAAAGCACCCTATGGGAAAGGGATACAGCCCCCATGGCGCTCAAGTTGACGTCCACGTACATCTCTGTCCCAGGTATCTTTTCACAAGTCAACAATTCGTAGGGGTTTTTACTAAAGTATTCTCTATTTGGTCCCGAAAGTGTAAGAACCATTTCGAAGTCCTCATTGTGCTTTGCAGCCACGACTTCGCAAATCTTGAGGAGCATCGCCTTCCATGAGTTTACATTGTACTTCTTTCCCCCCAGCGTAAAGGATACGATTGACTTACCTGTAAATTTCTCTTTTTTGACGGCGGCTTTCTCTTCTATAGGGGGCGCCGCAGGTTTCGGCTTTAACGTACCGGGTATGTCAGCCTTGGCATCGATCTCTAAGGCCAAGAATTTCTCTACGATCTCCCGCTCCGGCTTGTGCCCACATAGTTTTTCTGTCACCTCCGCAAGGATATCATAAAGCCATTTTTCTGGTTCAGTCAGGATTTTCCTCCAGGCTTTTGGGAGATTCTCTTTTACTAAGAGTGATTTCAGCCTTGTACTATAGATATGCTCAGCCGCCTTTAGTGACTTTCCTGAAACAATATTCTTTTTTGAGAGAAAATCCTCAAAGTTCTGTGCGATCTCTTCAGCTTTTCGCTCATTCATGTCTATGGTATGAAATCTCTTCTCCTCCGGGCTTCCTTTGGCAAGGGGCAAGGTAAACCACCAGGTGATGCCATCGGTTAAGATGGCCATATTAACCCCTTCCTGCGTTGCATAATTCGACAATTCCTCCTGGTATTTCTTCAGGGCTTTTACGCCCTTCTTAATACCAATGAATACCTTGCTGGACTCCTTGTCCCGCAATGAAAAATCTATCTTCCCACCATTTACTTCATATTCCGGCTGGATTTCTTCGATATTAAACGGATCCCATTCCAAAAAAGACAGTACTTTCAAAACAATTCCCTGCTTTATCTCTGGTTCATCGAAAGAATCGTATCGCTCGTCGGATTGGATCTCTTTTATGAATTCTAAGAGCCTTGCTTCCATTATCTGCCTCCTGAACCTTGCTGGATCCCTTTTATCTTACGGGCAAGCCCTTACAAATAGGCGCCTTACAGTCCACGTTATTGAAGCTATATCAATATGTTATTTATTGTCTTATAAGTCCGAGCCTTTCGTCAAGCAGGAATTTATTACAGTGCCCGCTTGCCTTTCGCCGGAGCTTTCACATACGGCTTGTCTGGAATCCCTTCCCCGAGGGGCGGTCCCCCTGGTCTTCTTACATTTGGAAGATTCCTATGTCAGGCTGTAAACAGGACTTCGGGGCCTTTTAATCCGCCTCCTTTAACAGAATCCTGGCCACCTTCCCCGCCTGGTCATATATAAGCAAACCTCGATCGATGAAATCCTCTGACTGGTTCCTGTTCGCCTCCACAAATACCGCCTTTAGGATGGCTACCCTCTGCTCAATAGCCGTAATCTGGGCCTCCTCCGAAGACTCTTCATCAGCCGGCACCTTGGGAACCCCCATGAGCATACACCAAACCAGATCATCCAATTCCGGCAAAATCCCGCTTTTCGTCAGATCGACCGTCTTTTTGAAATCATGGTAGGCCCTGATAAATGCATCCGTTTGCTTCATGACTCGCCCTTGCTCATCACCACGTGACCTCAAGGTCGGCTTTCTTATTTCGCTGCCCCATCTGACTCCGTCTATCCCGGACTCGCGCAGCCGGCCTTCCCATCTTTTCCTTTTTCAATGACTTCCAATCTTTCTGTGCTTTATCCCTTTGGAGCTATCCTGGCCTGTTCAGAAGACTATTATTACTAAGCCACCATCCTGTCCATCCAAAATTCGCTCACAATCCGAAAAGGATGACATTTTGATTTCTGGGCTCCAGGATTCAAAATTTTTTGCCTGAGCTGAAAACTTTACGCGCTTACCCCATTCGCCCATCTGCAAATAAGTCTCTTTATATGTGTATAAAATATTATATTATGATACAAGATTTTGATTTTACATTTAAAATGTAATTTAAAAAATGCTTAAAAAACCGCTTTTTTTAATTTTCACCTTGAATGACTCAAAATTTCTACTAAAATGCAACAAAAAGACGAAAATGGAATTTTGATACAGAAACTGTCATAATTTGTATACGCTTTCTCTCACCTCAAAAGAACGCACTTCCAAAAAAATCATTCATTTCAATGCGTTAAATATTTTTCCCATTAAGGAACAACAATTGCTATAGATTAGGGTTGCTGCTGTGTTGTTCTATTCTCCTGTAAGCCATGGAAACCTAAAAAAGTGAAACCACCCCCGCGCCAGGGCGCGGGGCATCCGCGTGTCCGTCCTCTGCATGGGCCTATGCATCCTCCTTAGCAGGCTAATGGTGAGGACAGGGTACGGAGGATACAAAGGCGAGTGCATTCTATCAAATCCCGAGGTGGCGACCTCTTCCTTGGGTAGGAATGACCTCTTGGCTATTAACCGTAGGGACTAAGCCCTTATGTCAGAGCAAGAACATCTAAGGTCTTTAGCAAGAGAAGCGGAGCTTTACAGGACCCAGGGCCTCCTAGAGCATTCCAAAGAGAAATACCTTCAGATCCTTCAATTCATAGAAGAAAGAAAATTCACTAACCATCGAAAACTCAAAGAAGCTGTCAGGGATAAGATTCAGACGCTGGAAGAAAATCTGGCTGCAGAAAAGGAAGACACCCGAGAACCCGCACTCTCTGAAAAGCAGCAAAATATGATTAAGGACCTGTTCTCGGTTTCACAGACAAAAGAGGCGGCCAAGGTTGAGGGCGCTGTGGCGCTGGCGGAATTCGGACAATACGAGCGAGCCCTGGAGGAATTCCATGCCCTACTCAAGGAAGGCACACTACCCGTTGTTGCCGCCAAAAACATTCTCAGATGCTACATGGAGCTTTCTTGTCCAGATGAGGCGGTTTCGCAATTCAGAGAATGGGTGACAGCCGGAGACGTTTTGACGCCGCAGGAGTTGAAACTCATACGAGGGTTTGTTCAGAATCTCCTGGAAAGGAAGGGCATCAGGAGGGAACTCCCACCCTTGGTCGAGACATCTCAAACGGAGAGCCAAACTTCGGAAGATGAGGAGGGCTTCCTGGACATATCTTCAATTTACATTGAACTGGGAAATGGCCCCCGGAAAGGAGATATGGTGGAGTTCCAGGTCACTTCGCAGTCGGGCAATACGATTAGCGTCAACATACCCGGTGAGCAAAGGGATCTACTAGAGGCCTTTAGACCTGGACTCCGACTGCCAGAATTACAGTGTTACTCACCTATAGCCGTGTTTAAAGGCAGGGGGGTCGTTATCAAAAAGAGAAAGGTGTGGAACGGTCGAAACCAGGGGAATTACTTGTTGGACATCACCATTGATGAGGAATAGCGTTCTCACCAAGAATCCCTATCCAGGTCCATGATCACGGGGCTCTCCGCTCCCTGCTTCTTTGATACGGGTTTCTTCGGCCCTTTTTTCGCTACCTCGATGGCTGCCGGACAGGGGTTGTCACTCCCCACCCTACCGCTCACCAGGGCGGCACCAAGGCCCAGCGGACCAAGCAGAAGCATACCGCCAAATGCCTTGCCCATGGTGATTATGGTCTGACTGGGGTCCATGACAAATGCAGGATTTCTTAGTGTACCTCCAAGTTTGAGAGGCTTGGCAAACTCTCCTATGCTCAGGCTGAGCTTACCCACCCCGCTGATGCCAACGCCTCTTTTAGGATAGGATCGCATGCCCAGATTCAGTTTCTCGGTCTTCAAATCGATTTCTCCATCCCCTACCAGGCTCGTTGCCTTGGTATCGATGACCAATATTGTGCTGTCAGCAAGCCCCTGCTTGATATCGAAACGGCAGACAAAACAGTTCAGCTCCGTGTAATCTTCATCGCTGGACGAATCGAGCAATTTGCCCAGGCTTGACCCCACATCTGCCCCAAGCATGTCAATGTATGTATTATTCATCCGCCCATTTTCCATGATCAAGGTGACCTTGCCGTTTAGCCCAGCCATTAGCGCAGCCATGGAACGACCGTATGTACGAATGTTCACATCCACATCCACTTTACCCTCGAGGATATCGGTAATTTTCAAATCCTTAAGCATCCGGCCGAGATCAGAATTGTCGATCCTAAGGACTGTGGCCACCATCGCCCCTTTTCTCCGAAGACGTAGGTCCAAACGGCCCTTTAGAGTCCCGCCGCCTATGAAGGATCTGGCCTCCCTCACCCTGAGATGTCCCCTTTCAAGGAATATCTGGGCATTAAGGTCCCTGAGCGATAAGCGGGGCATCAGGAAACGCTTTGCTTTAATCATGATCTCAGCGTCAACCCTTTTCAGCGCATCTAGAGTCAGCGGGTCAGATGAGAAGGCCTTCTTCCTTTTTGCCGCCTCAACAGACCCTTTTGCGGCTCGACTCCTTCTTTTTTTCTTTGATAAAAACGGCCTGAGGTCAAGTTTCTGAGAAGACAGCACTGCAGCCAGCCTCGGTCTCTTGCTATCCAGCCTTATCTCCAACGAACCCGTAAGGTCGCTATTTCTCAGGGACCCTTTGAAATCTGAAAAATTGTATGTCTTGTTCGCCAGATCATTGACCCGGCCAGTGGCCTTGAACGGCCCGTTGAAGGGAATTGAGTGTCCTAGAACCTTCTGTAGGTTTGCCAAGTTTTTGCCCTGTAGGTGGAATGTGAGTCGGAAATCGCGTTGGGCTAAAATATCATTTACGGTCCCGCTGAGATTCAAGCTGGCCAACTTCGAATGGCCCATTTGCGCCTGGAAGTTCTGAACGATCAGCCTACCGTTGTTGTCTATTAACCGGCCTGTCGCATGGAAGGGCCCTTTGAGATGCAGTCGCTTTCCGAGCAGCCCTTCCAGGGCTGTTAGATGCTTGCCCTTAATGGCGACCTTAAGGTCGATCCCCCGTTTAGCTCGGGGTTCCTTTATGGCCCCCTCAACATCCACCTTGACCAATGCTTCGGTGCCTATACGCGCGCTGATGTTTTTGATGGTCAAATGGCCGTTAGGATCAGCAAGTTTCCCCGTCACCTGGAAGGGGCTGAGAACGGGTACTTTGCCGAGGTTGATCAGATCCGTAATGTCAGCCGTTGACTGGCCTTCAGTCCTCACATTGAAGGAAAAACCCCTGGCATTCGCCGCGTCCTCAATGACACCCTCGGCCCTAACGGTCGCGTTACCCGTCTTGGCCACCAGACTCAGTGGGCATGCTTTTTCTGGATCAGCAAATGAGGTCAGGGATCCCAGCGTACCCGCAATCTCGATCGACCTACCCCTGTAAGCCCCCTCGAACCTCAGGTCGACAGGGCTGTCCGTGTTCGTGGCGGTAGCACTAACGCTGTCCAGGCTTACTTTATACGTTTTCTCTGAACGGCCATTCTTGTAGACGAGGTGGCCCTTTTTAATCTGCAACCGGTTTAAAGCGAATAGAGGGAGTTCCCATTTTCCTTTGACCTCTCCCCCCTTCACTTCAGCATCCGCTTCACCCTTTTTCTCCGTGACCCCTATGTTCCATCTGCCGGACTTGTCCGTCTCTAGTAGAATGTCAGGCTCCACCAGAATAAGACGTCGAACATCAATATCTCCCCTAATGAGCGGAAGGATGGCCACTTGCAGTTCGAAACGCCTGATCATGGCCAGCTCAGGTCTGGATCCCCAAGATGCATTCTCGAAACGAACGTCCTCCACCACTAGCGCCGGCCTGAATCCAATCTTGAGCTGGATATTGCCACTCAAGGTCAACTCCCGGCCAGTTAGGTCCCAGACGACCTTTGATATCCTCGGCTTCAGCTCATCGAAGTGGTAGCTCGATATGATCAAATAGGCCAAGAAGGTGGATGCGCCCATCAGGAACAGGGCCACCTTTATGATCCACTTTCCGTGCACGGCACCCCCTCCCTCAAACTGAATGCTACGGGTCTGCTGACTGCAAGATTATCGGTCAAAGGAACCCCTCCCACTTTGCAATCTTTTGCCTGGGGATTCTGCTCCGGAAAAATATGGACTGCAGAAAGGCCCACAAAAAAGCCGACGTGAGTCGGTCATAGGTTCACTATATACTTGAAATTATAACAGAAAATAGCTTATTGGTCAAATGGAAAAGGAAGCACGCCAGGGGAGGACTGTGGATGGCTACTGCGATTTCTTGGTGATAAATCTTCTGTATCTCAGGTTTTCAAATTCTCCAGAGAGGCTTTCCTCCAGTTCATTGACTAAAAAGCGCAAATAGGGGTAACTCTCTTTCACACCATGGATATCCAATTCATCTATAGACTTTCCCATTTCATCTAGGGTCTTATTCAATTCCTTTATAACGTCAAACTCCACGTCCACTTCCGTACTGGAACTGAAGGAAGACACCATGTCACTTTTATTTTTCTTTTTTGTCATAGGAAACTCTCCCTATGTTCAAAAAATAATGCCTCCGGGAACACTCCCTCGTATGCCTTCTTGTAATGACTAGAGTAACGGATTCAAACCCTTTAATCAAGAACTTGATGGACGGCTTCGTGGAAGCTTCCCGCTCCCATATTCTGCTCCGTATTCCTTCTCCACGAAGAAACTGATGAGATGAGAGGGGAGGAAACCTGACATTCTTGGCGCGCCATGACCCCATGTCAGGGCAAACATGGAAATGAAAAGGGGTTGCAACCCATAACGTTACAACCCCTTGATGACTTTGGTGGAGGCGGCAACCGGATTCGAACCGGTGAATAACGGTTTTGCAGACCGCTGCCTTAGCCACTTGGCTATGCCGCCTCAGGTATTTGATAATCTGGAGCGGGAAACGGGATTCGAACCCGCGACAACCACGTTGGCAACGTGGGGCTCTACCAGCTGAGCTATTCCCGCATACGTGTTCTCATTTTATAGGGTAAGAATCATTTGTCAACGAAAAATCAGGGCCTTTGCCCAGCTGCATACGCCTTTGCAACCGAGCTCTCTTTGCCACTATTTCCCCCCTTTTTGGGGGAAAATCACCCGATGAAAATGACGAAAATAGGCCCATCCTGACCAGAGGGTAAAAATGAGCGCAATCCAGAGGAAGATCATCCCCACCTTATGAAAATCAATATTAAAATACTCATAATGGAGACAGAGGCCTATTGTGGCAGTCACTTGCAGCGCGGTCTTATATTTTCCCAGTGCGCTCGCCTGGATGACCACTCCCCTATTGACCGCAATACTTCTCAAGCCTGTCACAGCTATCTCTCTGGCGATAATGAGCATGACTATCCAGGCGGGAATTCGGTCCAAGGGGATCAGCATTACCATTGTGACGGAAACAAGAATTTTGTCTGCCAGTGGGTCAAGAAGTTTACCCAATGTGGTGATTTCACCATATCTTCTTGCAAAAAAACCATCCAAGAAATCTGTGACAAATCCTAATCCGAAAAACAGGGCGGCAAGAGAACTCCCCAATCTTCCGGGATCTCTCAAGCATATGACCACGAGGGGAATACAGAGCAACCTGAGGATGGTCAGGGTGTTGGGCAAATTAAATATCACCTCACCCTCACGATCCTTTTTCATAGCGCCTCCGTTCTAATAACAGACCCCGATGCCATCTACTTCTTCGCTGCTCGTTACTTTGTGCCCGACTTATACGCTTCATAATAATCCAACACCTTTGCAACGAAAGATTTTGTTTCAGGAAACGGGGGCATACCTCCATAGCTCTCTACCGCTTCCGGGCCAGCATTGTAAGCAGCAAGGGCCAAAATTTCGTCGTGCTTAAAGCGCTCCAGGAGAAGACTAAGGTAACGGGTTCCGCCAAAGATATTCTCTTCCGGGCTAAAAGGGTTCGCCACTTCCATAGCATTCGCCGTTTCGGGCATGAGTTGCATCAAACCCTGAGCGCCTTTGCTTGATACCGCTCTATTGTCAAAATCTGATTCAGCCCTGATCAGCGCCTTGACCAGCGATGGATCTACCCTAAACCTCCGACCGGCCTGCACAATAATCCCCTCGTATTCTTTTATATATTGGGATGCCTTCTTTTTGGGAGTCCGGAGGAAGAGTTTATAGCCCGTGTCCTTCTTGATATCAGCAAAGTGCCAGACGCCGTTCTTATCCTGATAGCGATAAATATCTGCCGAAGATAGACTGTAAAACCCTAAAAGGAGAGATAGCCCGATGGCACAGGAGACCGCTTGCCTCATGGCAGACATTCTAACCCATCTTTTGCCAATCAGCCAAGAATTTTTCTAGCCCAATATCCGTCAGGGGATGCTTTATCAACTGCTGAATGACCTTGTAGGGAATTGTGGCAATATCTGCTCCCATGAGGGCAGCGTCAACCACATGTGTGGGATTTCGGATACTGGCTACGATAATTTCGGTATCAAAACCATAATTGTCGTATATGGTGATGATCTGCTCCACCAAATCCATACCCGTGCTGCTGATATCGTCCAACCTGCCTACAAAAGGGCTTATATAGGCAGCACCCGCCTTAGCGGCCATCAAAGCTTGAGTGGGAGAGAAACACAGGGTCACGTTGGTTTTTATGCCCTCTGCGGCCAAAACCTTAACTGCCTTCAAGCCTTCTTCGATCAAAGGTATTTTGACCACAATGTTATCTGCCAGCTTTACCAGATCCCTCGCCTCACTGATCATTCCTTCCGCATTCGTGCTTACAACCTCAGCGTTCACCGGACCATCCACAATACTGCAAATCTCTTTGATTAACCCTTTGAACTCCCTCCCTTCTTTAGAGACCAGAGAAGGATTTGTCGTGACGCCATCCAAGAGCCCTAAATCGTTCGTCTTTCTTATCTCTTCCACATTCGCCGTATCAATAAAGAATTTCATAACACCTCCGTTCCTTTCAAGTCTTGTAGTGATTAAATGAAGGCCTCTAAATCCCCTTGGATTATCCGCTTAGTCTTTGCCACCAGAGAGGTCAGATTGAACAGGACACGCCTTTCCTGCTTACTCCTTACTCCTCACCCCTCTCTGACTCTTTCCTTTGTAACGCAAACTTATCAGCGCATTCGTCACTGCAGAATAGATACTCTTGTCCTTCTATGACCCTCCTGACCGATTCCCTTCTCGGTATATAGGTCCCGCAAAAAGGATCCTGTACCATCTCGTCAATGACGCCTCCAGCCTTGCGCCTGTCGATCTTGGTCCGCGGAGAGAAGACCCCTTTGACCAGACGGTACAGAATATAGGCAAGAACTGCGAGAAATATGATCTTTATCATCTAAATATCCTTTAATCCCCTAATGGGACCACCTCTTGACCATTGTTCTGTATCCTCCCCAACAGTTCAGCCATGGTCACGCCAAGGGAGGGGTGAATCAGATCCGGGGCCAATTGGACCAAGGGGACAAGAACAAATTTCCTGAGATGCATCAGTGGGTGTGGAATCGTTAAGTCATCCTCATTAATAATCTCACGACCATAGAGCAGGATATCCAGATCAATGATCCTGGACTCCCATCGCTCTCTTCTAACCCTGCCCATGTCCGACTCGATGGCCAGGAGTATTCGCAATAGGTCCTGGGGGAGTATCTTTGTTGATAGGGAAACGACCCCATTCACATACCACTCCTGTCCCTTCACGCCTACAGGCCTTGTCAGGTACCAATCGGAACGCCCCGTGAGTTGGCATCCGGGAATTTGCTCTATCATCGCAATGGCCGTTAAGCAGTTGTGACGTTTATCTTCTAAATTGGAACCTATTCCAATGTATGCGATCCTCTTAGAGTGTTTGGAGTATTGGGGTGTTGGAGTATCGGAGTGTTGAGTTCCAGTTATGATCTTATTCTGCATTGATCGGTCAGAGTCGTTCAAAATGCCTCCATCCTTGGGACGTGCGAATCCGCGGTGCCTATTTCTATCATCTTCTCTGCATTCTTCCACTACTCCAGTACTCCAGTACTCCACGTTAGAATGTCATGGACTTGATTCTTTTAATGGCTTCTTCAAGTCGATCCCGTTTCTGGGTCAGGGCAATTCGGAAATAT
>Ga0209427_10004111_pt1 | contig 16899 bp, 12 predicted proteins | sample DeeMarSWOR136_30_FD_187465 | JGI IMG/M metagenome (GOLD analysis project Ga0209427, IMG submission 187465) | Marine sediment microbial communities from White Oak River estuary, North Carolina - WOR-1-36_30 (SPAdes) (version 2) | ecosystem: Environmental > Aquatic > Marine > Intertidal zone >...
TTTTGTTGTCGTACTGGACAAAACCGTTGAGTCTTGTCGATGGAGTAATCTGGAAATCGATCTTGCCGTAACCCGAGGCCAGCCAGGTTTTGTCCGATGTCCCGGCTAAGGTCAGGGCGTCGATATCCTGGATGCCCCAGGAACCGTAGAACCATGCCTTGTCTTTGATGAGCGGGCCGCCGAAGTTAGCGCCGTACAGATAGACTCTGTTGATACCCGCGGCTGTGTAGCCGATATCCTTGAGACCCTGAGGAACATTGTCGGCCTGCCAGGCGTTCCTTTCTACATCCAGGTAGAAGGTGCCTGAATAGACGTTTCCGCCCCGCTTGGTGACCAAATTGAGCTGCACACCACCTGTCTGAGCCTTGACGTCGTTGTTTCCGTAGTTGAGCTGCATTTCCTCGTAGCTTGACATGTTGAGATAGGCGGGAGCCGCGCCCAGAGCGGAGTTGTCTGTGATGTTGGCTCCGTCGAGGTTCCATGTGCTGTCACCCGAATCAGATCCATGGCCGTAGTAGTCTGACTGCTGACCCGCCTCGTTGCCGCCGACATCTTCTCTGTCGATCAGCATTCCAGGAAGAATCTGCATGATGACCCATGGATTCCGGGCTGTGGGCAGGCTCATGATCATCTCTTCGGTCACATTCACGCCCACCTGGGTTCTCTTGGCATCGATGACTGGTGTCTGGCCCACTACGGTGATCTGCTCTTCGAGAGTGGTCATCTCCATGGTGAACTCGAGGATAACGTCTCTGCCGTAAGAGACAACCAGCTCTTCCCGTATTACGGTCTTGAATCCAGGAAGCTCGAGCTTAAGCGCATAGTCACTGGCAACAGGAAGGCTTACGAATCGGAAGCTTCCCCTCTCGGATGTAATGGCTGTCTGGGTGCCGATTTTGGCACCTGTCAGGGTGACCGTTACGCCGGGGAGAGGATTGCCTTCTGTATCATTGACCGTGCCCCTGATGTCTCCGAATTCCTGTGCCGAGACAAAGACACCCACAAGCAGCAAGAATGCAACAATAGTAAAGACTTTTTTCAAGTTGTCCTCCTTTTTCCCATAAAGGGTAAAATTCGTTTTTTCCCTAGAGTGAATGGTTTCACTCTCACCAAATATTCTTCAACACTTTTCTGTAGCCGGTTTGCACCTCCTTAGGATATTATTATTTTTCTTGTCTTGATACACATGATTATCTAGCAAATTTTGTGCCAATTTGTTATTTTCTCTCTGTGGCTCCCGTTACTTCTTCTTTTTCTAAAGGTGTATCTTTAAGTATCATAAAGAAAATAGGTTGTCAAGATATTAATATTGATCCTTATAAAGTAATACCATTTGTTTTTTGAAAAAACCCGAAAAAATTGGGCTCAAAAATCCAATTGTTTGGATTGTATTCAATTATTTGGATTTTTTTAATGGCTTTTTAGAATCCGAAGCAAAATCTCGAGGGCGACTTGTTTAGCTTGTTTTCCGCTCTCTTTGATCGGTCCTACACAAGAGGGGCATCCTTCCTGGCAGGGACAGGCACTGATAGTCTTACGGCAGCGTTCCAGGAGTTCGGACTCCAGGTCGAAAAGGGAAGGGCTCAGCCCTATTCCTCCCGGGAAATTGTCGTAGACAAAGATATTGGGTTCAAAATCGATATCCGAAAAATCAGAGGGGTCCTCTTCCACTTTGATGGAGAAAGGGATACTGCGGGGAGGAAGAGACTTTCCTGTGGAGTTGTCGCCGATCGAGACGCCGACATCGTGGATATCACACATCATGAAGAGCGGCGCTACGTGGTGCATGCAGTAGGCCAGGCCGAAGAGCCCGTTGATCTTTTCTTCGGATGGGAAGGGGATGGCGTGGAACACTTCTGAAGGAATAGTCAGCCAGTAGGCTGTGGTGTGCATCTCGTTTTGGGGGAGGCTGAGGTCCCCAGCTCCCACGTTCTCCATGGTGTGAAATTTGATTTTTTTGAATCCCACGACCTGAGTAGCTACATGGACTTCCCCGTGGGAAAGAATACAGGTGGTAAGCTTCTTCTGGTTGAATATGTCCAGGATTTTGATCTTGGTGTAGTCTATTGCATCCGTGTAGTAGTCCACATCCGTTCTTTTCACATAGGCTCTTCTCTGGTCGAAGTTCAGGTCGTCCACGAAATACTGTTCCCCTTCACACATATAGATGGCCTTGGGGTGGAGAGCGGTGAGAGCTGAGGAGAAGTCGACTTCGGCTACAGCACGGGATTTTTCGGTGGTGTCGACGACCACGAAATTATCGGAGCTGATGCTCCTCAGGCTGACTCCATCTGCTGGGTAGACATCCGATGTCCAGAACCATTTGTCCTTGGAGTGATGGACGAGCTTCTCCTCTTCCAGAAAATTGAGAATCTCCCCGATATCTACCTGTCCGAATCGTTCGCCATCCAGGAAGGGGAGCTCGAACGCAGCGCACTCGATATGGCTGATGAGGATGGAGAGGTTGTCCGGGTTGATCAGGGCATGTTCCGGATTTTTGGAAAAGAAGTAATCCGGGTAGTTCACGATGAACTGATCGATCGGGGAGCTGGTGGCCACGAGCACGGCTGCCGATTTTCCCGTTTTTCGCCCTGCCCGTCCTGCTCTTTGCCAGGTGCTGGCAATGCTTCCCGGGTACCCGGCAAGCACAGCCACATCGAGGCTGCCGATATCGATACCCAGTTCAAGGGCATTAGTCGCAACGACGCCCCTGATCGTTCCTTCCCGAAGGGCCTTTTCGATTTCTCTTCTTCTCAATGGAAGGTAACCCCCCCTGTACCCTCGGATGAGGCCTTCCTTCTGAATCGTTTTTTCGACATCTGTCTTGAGATAGGTCAAAAGCACCTCGGTTACTAGGCGGCTGGGGGCGAAAACAATGGTCTGAAGGTCATTCTGGAGAAAAACCCTCGCCACCCGGCGGGATTCATTGACATAGGATCGACGGATGCCCAAGTGTCTGTTCACCACTGGCGGATTGAAAAAAATAAAATATTTTTCGCCGCGCGGGGCTCCGTTGTCATCGACCAGGGTAACGGATTTCTCTGTCATCCTTTCTGCCATTTCCAGAGGATTGGCGATGGTCGCTGTGCAGAGGATAAACTGGGGCGAGGATCCGTAGAAGCTCGCGATCCTCTTCAGACGTCTCAGGATATTGGCCAGGTGGCTCCCGAATATGCCGCGGTAGTTGTGGAGCTCGTCTATGACAACGTATTTTAGATTCTCGAACAGCTTGATCCATTTGGTGTGATGGGGGAGGATGCCCGTGTGAAGCATATCCGGATTGGTGAGGATGATGTGCCCACGGGCCCTTATGGCTTTTCTGGCATCCTGAGGGGTATCGCCGTCATAGGTGAAGATTCTGATTTCATCGGGCAGGAGTTTTATGGTTGATTCCAGTTCGGCTCTCTGGTCCTGAGAGAGGGCCTTGGTGGGGAAAAGATAGATGGCTCTCGTAGAAGGATTTTTGAGCAGCGAATCCAGAACTGGGAGGTTATAGCACAGGGTTTTTCCCGAAGCCGTGGGGGTGACCACGACGATGTTCCTGCCCGCTTTGAGATGTTCGTAGGAATGGTACTGATGGGTGTAGAGCCTTGCAAATCCTTTCTTTTCCAGGGCTTCCACAAGAGCCGGATGGATTTCCTCAGGATATTCTCGGTATCGTCCTTCCTGGCCAGGGATGTGTTTGATGGCCGTTATGGAATCAGTTTTTACCCCGATGTCTTTCAATGCTTCTAAAGATTTGAGTAAATTTTCTTCCCTGGACATCATCCTTTCCTCAACGTTTGGTGTTCAATATCTATTATATTAGTCATTTGCTCCGGATGGGTCAATCGAACAAATCATTCTTTATCGCCGAGGTACCGTGGATGCGGGGTTGGAAATGCTGGCATCTTCTTGTTAAAGATGGGGCAAAGGTTTAAAATGAGTTGTCATGCTCAATGAGATTCAGGTCAAAAAGGCTTCGCAGCACAACCTTAAGCACATCGATGTCCAACTGCCCAGGAATAAACTGATCGTTGTCACCGGACCGAGTGGGTCAGGCAAATCCTCTTTTGCCTTTGATACCTTATTCGCAGAGGGCCAAAGACGCTATATTGAATGCCTCTCTGCCTACGCCCGGCAGTATATCGAGCAGATGGAAAAGCCAGAAGTAGAATCCATCGAAGGCCTTTCTCCTTCCATCTCCATCGACCAGAGAACCATTTCCTCGAATCCTCGATCCACCGTGGGAACAGTCACAGAGATCTATGATTATCTCAGACTCCTGTATGCCCGAGCGGGTACTCCGCATTGTCCGCAGTGTGGCCGGAGGGTGTCTTCTCAGACTCCTAAACAGATCATAAGGAGAATTCTGGATTCCTCAACAGGTGAAAAGGTAAAGATCCTCTCCCCTGTTGTCAAAGGACGAAAGGGGGAATACCATCGCCTGTTTGAACGGTTATCCAGAAAGGGTTTTGTTCGAGCGAGAATAGATGGAGAAATCCGAGAGCTGGACGAGAAAATCGAACTGGAGAGGATGAAAAAGCACACCATAGAGGTTCTGATAGATGAAATCGTAATTTCCGATGCTGCCTGGTCGAGGCTGGCCGAGGCTGTAGAGAAAGCGCTGGAGATGTCCGATGGAGACCTCCTGGTCATAAGGCCGAAGGGTGCTGAGGCCTACTATTCGCTGAGCCTTTTGTGTCCCTACTGCGAGATCAACCTTCCTGAGCTTGAACCCCGGTTTTTTTCCTTCAACAGCCCCTATGGAGCGTGCCCCGAGTGTCATGGCCTGGGTTACCAGACGGTCCTGGATGAGTGGGGGGAGGTTGTGCTGACCGATGAGCTGTGTCCTTTGTGTGAGGGAAGTCGGCTGCGTCGAGAGAGCCTGGCCGTGAAGATCGGTGAAAGGAACATTTACGAGCTGACAGATCTCTCGATCAACCAGCTTGTACAGTCGCTGTCGGTGTTCAGATTCAATCCGGTTCAGGAGAAGATTGCGGCTCCCATCCGAAAAGAAATCCTTTCTCGGCTCACAGTAATGGATGAGTTGGGAATGGATTATCTTCAACTCAACCGTACGACTGCGTCCCTTTCGGGAGGTGAAGCCCGCCGAGTTCGTTTGGCAGCCCAGGTCGGCGCTAAACTAAGGGGTGTTCTGTATGTTCTGGATGAGCCAACCATTGGCCTCCACCAGCGGGACAATTCAAGGTTGATATCTCTGTTGAGAAGCATCAGGGACAAGGGAAACTCAATTATCGTTGTGGAGCATGATGAACAGACTATACGTTCTGCCGATCATATACTGGATTTAGGCCCCGGGGCAGGGGAACACGGAGGCTATAAGGTTGCCGAAGGGAATCTCGAGAAGATCCTCCGCTCTCAAGACTCTTTGACTTCCCAATACCTCAGGCTGGAAAAATCTATTTCGCTACCGGAGCGAAGGAGAAAACCAAAAGGCTGGATCAAAATCAGAAGAGCGACCGAGCATAATCTAAAGAACATCAATGTGCCTATCCCCCTTTCTGTCATAACCGTGATCACGGGAGTTTCCGGTTCTGGAAAAAGCACGCTGGTCTACGACATCCTTTTTAAAAGCCTCCTCAATACTTTTTACAAGTCCAAACAGAGGCCGGGAAAGCACGAGCTGATTCAAGGCATAGATCAGATCAACAAGGTCGTCTCTGTAAACCAAAAGCCTATAGGCCGTACGCCCCGCTCCAATGCTGCCACCTACACCGGATTGTTCACGGCGCTGCGGCAGGTTTTCGCTTTGACCCAAGAGGCACGGATAAGGGGATATTCACCGGGCCGCTTCAGCTTTAACCTGAAAGGGGGCCGGTGCGAAGAATGTGAAGGAGCCGGAGCCAAAAAGATCGAAATGCATTTCTTGCCCGATGTTTATGTCACCTGTGATCGCTGCGGAGGCAAACGGTACAACACGGAAACTCTTGCAGTTCGATATCGGGGGAAAAATATTGCTGACTATCTGGCCATGACGGTCAGCGAAGCCTTCGAGTACTTGAAGGCGCATCCGGTTTTAAAAAGGAAACTGGGAGTGCTGAGGCGAGTCGGTTTGGGGTATATTCGTTTGGGTCAGCCCGCTCCGACTCTATCAGGGGGAGAAGCCCAACGGATCAAGCTTACCAAGGAATTGAGCCGGAAGAACACCGGAAAAACGCTCTATCTTTTGGATGAGCCGACTACAGGATTGCATTTTGATGATGTCCGTAAGCTCCTTGATGTGTTGGCGGAGCTTGTCGAACTGGGCAATTCTGTCGTGGTCATCGAACACAACCTGGATGTCATCAAAGTTGCGGATTATATTATCGACTTAGGACCTGAGGGTGGAGAGAGGGGCGGCTGGATTGTCGCCCAGGGCGCTCCTGAAGAGATCATTCGGGTGAAAGAATCTCATACAGGGCGTTTTTTACGAAGGATGATTGAGGTATAATGATCATGAATGACGATCCCTGTGAAAGGGCGGTGTTTAAAGAATAATGGCTTTTAAAGATATCATTGGAAACTGGGGAGTGAAGAGAATTCTGAGCAAGGCTCTCAAGCAGAAAAAACTTTCCAACTCCTTGCTCTTTGCCGGGCCGGAGGGAATAGGGAAAAAAGAGACGGCCCTGGTTGTTGCAAAAGCTTTCAACTGCTTGAAAAAATCAGCCGATGCCTGTGAGGAATGCCCCCATTGCAGGGCTATAAACAAAGGGAGTTTTCCTGATGTTATGGTTTTATCTCCGACAAAAGAGGTGCTGAAAATCGATCAGATGAGATTGTTAAAAGACACAGCATATTTGAAGCCTATGGTCGGCCAAAAGAGGGTTTTTATTGTGGAAGAAGCTGAGAAAATGAATGATGAGGCATCTAATTCTCTCTTGAAGGTGCTGGAGGAGCCACCAGCGTTTGCACAGATCATTCTTGTCACTTCCAATCCCTTTAGAATTATTCAGACCATAAAGTCCAGATGTCAGCTTTTCATGTTCTCTCCTATCGCAAGAGATGAGATCATGAAGGCTCTGGCGTTGAAAGGATACGGAGAGGATAAGGCTCGGATCCTCTCTCTTCTTGTAAGTGGGAATTTGAAACAAGCCTTAACCCTTGAATGGGAAGAGGTCCAGACCCTGAGGGAGCAAGCCTGGCATCTTTTTCTCGCCCTTTTGAAGGAGGAGAAGATTTCGCCTCATATGGAGCAATTTTCTTCTTTGAGGACGGCCATGAAGGAGGAGTTGGAAGATGTCTTCAGAATTCTATCCTCCTTTTGTCGGGATGTCATCCTCATCAAAGAAGGGGCGGATAGAGAACTGCTGTTGAATCCTGATTTCGAAGAGGATTTATTAAAGATTGAACATTCGATGACGTTGGAACAAGCCATGGAGATTCTTTCAAGGATAGATTTTGTAATCACTGGATTGAAGAAAAACCTCAATACGAATATTTTGCTTCATTCAATGTTCTCTAAATTTTTGGAATGGGATCATGTCTGAGATAGTATGTGTCTTATCGGAACGCTCGGGAAAAGTCTACCGAATCAAGAAGGGTGATCTCGACCTGAAAAGCGGAGATCCCGTCATCATCGATTCTGAATTGGATGGGGAGTTGGCAGTAGTCATCGATGTTTCCAGCAGAATATGCTCCTCTCCCAAAATGGTCAAGGATACTGTAAAACTCATTCGGAAAGCAACAGAAGATGATCAGAAAAAATTCTCTTGGCTCGAAAAAAAAGAGCAGAAAGCCTTCAACTTCTGTCTCCAGAAGATCAGGGAACGAAAGCTGCCCATGAAACTCGTTAGGGTGCGCTATTTTTTTGATGAAAAGAAAGGCATTTTCTATTACACTGCTGACGGTCGAATCGATTTCAGGCTGCTGGTTAAAGATTTGGCGAAAGAGTTTAAGATGCGTATCGAGATGCGTCAGATCGGGGTGAGAGATGAAGCGAAAATGATCGGAGGTCTGGGCGTCTGCGGACGGCCTCTCTGTTGTTCTAGCTTTATGAAAAATTTTGAACCAGTCACTATCCAGAAGGCCAAAAAACAACAGATCGTCATCAACCCTACCAAGATTTCAGGGCTTTGCGGCAGGCTGATGTGTTGCCTGGCTTTTGAGGAAGAAACTCGGGGTCGGATGTATACGGAAGAAGAAAAGGTTGAAGAAGACTAGAAACTTGCTATTTTGAAGCGAATTTGAACTGGACGCTGCTCGAAACAGCAATAAGAGTGCCCTCTGTAGAGAAGGCTTTGACCTGCCAGGAATATTCTTTTCCAGGCATCATGAGATTTTTGATGTCTTCAGAAAGCCTGATGAAGTTTTCCTCGGTCGCTGTGCTCCACAGAAGATTGCCATTGTCATAGATAAAAAGTCTATAATCGACGTTTTCTCCCAGACTCTGCCATCTGAATGCAGAGGGAATCTGTGCGAGGTTATCGATCACGGGAGAGATGAGCTTTATGGAGGAGCCTCTCACCAAATCATCATTGATGAAGAATTCAGGGGCTTCTGTCTTCAGATTGGGAAGAATCCCAAAGGCCACAATCAAAACCAGAGCAGCAGAAACTGCAGCTACGGCCCATTGCTGAGGCGTGAGGAAAGCAACCACTTTTTCCAACCATGAGTGCTCGGCTGTTTCTGGTGCATAAACATCGCGGAAAATCTCACTCCCTTTGGCTTTAACTACGGTGATCAACTCGTCTCGCTCAGCCATTTTTTCAAAGCAATGAGAGCAATTGAAATAATGTTCTTCGAATGCCTCTCTCTGCGGTCTATCCAACCTGTTGAACAAATAATCGTCAATGAAGTCTTCGAACATACATTTTTTCATCGTGCTTTCCTCTCCATTGGACTTCATTGATTTAGTCGCTTTTTTCCTAAAAAGTTGAAAAAAATTCATTGCTTCATGACCTTCTTGAGCAGCTTTTGAGCATAGTTGACTCTTTCGCTCACCCGACGGGGAGTGATATTCAGTCTCTTGGCCACCTCCTCTCGAGAGAGTTCTTGATAGTAGTAGAGATAAAGGACTTCTTTGTACTTGGGCTTGAGTTTTTCGATTGCCTTGGCGATCCACTCTGCTCTTTCCTTGTTTTCGATATGCTCTTGGGGGGAAAGATAAGGATTGGGTTCAGGAGCGTGCTTGAGTACTTTGCTTTTCTGTCTGATGTAGTCGATGATCCTACGGGAAGTGATTGTATAGATGAATGTTCCTATCGAGGACTCTCCCCTAAATTCCCCCTTATTAAGTTTTTCGAGAACGTTGACCATGATCTCATTCACTACGTCTTCCCAATCCGGAGTTTGAGCACCGATAGATTTTTTGACTCTGAAACTGACGACAGGCCTGTATTTGGCGATAATTTCTTTGGTGTTGATCTCTAGCTTTTTTTGTTCCACCTTGGTCCCATTATATAGCCAGTTTTCTTGAATGACAAGTGCATGAAGAATAACAGAAAAACACTGTTTTGTTTCAATATTCATGGGATTTGGGCGACTAATATTTTTGCCTGCGAAGCATTAATTAAGGAAATGTCGCGGAGGAAAGAATGGAAGCCAAGGTTCGGGAAGTGATAACATTGAAGAACGAATGCGAATTTTTCGATTTGATCGAGAAGAAAATGAAAGAGCAGGGATTTGAAGTTTTGGAGACGTTGACCTCAAAAGCGGAGAAAAAGCCAAATGAGGCGGGTCAATCTCACACCATCGGCTTCGTTGGGGCCCGGGTTAGGTTGGGACGGCTCGCGGTAGAACATTCCCGACCCAATCCAGCCCTTGACCGGTGAATTAGCTAGACTAAGCAACCCATGTCTGTGCATAAAAATGCCCACCTCTGGAAGGAGAAATATATTATTTACTAGGAAGGAGGGACTTTCAATTTTTTTCGAAATTTGCCGACTAAATGTGTGCCTATGTTAAGAAGGAGACCCAACTATACCGAATGAGACAAAAACACGATGGATAAAGAAATACTCTCCGAGCCATCAAAAGTTCTGGTCATTGAGGATGACCAAGGAAGGCAGACATCCTATTACCCCGTACTCGTATGGAATGGGTTAGGTTGTTATTCCCCAAAAAATTTTCGAGAAACACACTCATCTGGCAGCCAAATGCTTATCCAGGAAACAGTCGGCAAGATATCTTCCGCAAGGAAAATACTTCATGACATAGGTAAGCGATATGAAACACCCCTCCAGAGAGATGCCTTTCTTAACTCTAATCTTTTGTATTTGATTGCGGCCACCGATGGAAACGAAGATACGGTAGGGCATTCACAGCTCGTGGCCCGCTACAGCCTTCTCCTTACCAAGGCTATGGGGATCGATGATTGGAAGTTTTGTCGGGATATCGAAAGAGGAGCTTTGCTTCATGATATCGGAAAGATAGGGATTCCCGAGTCTATACTGAGGAAGGATGGCCCTCTGACTGCAAGAGAAAGAGAAATCGTCAAAGAACATCCTCTTTTGGGTTACGAGATGATCGAGGAGTTCCGGTTTTTACACAAAGCTTCGCTGGTCGTTCTTTTCCATCATGAAAGCTATGATGGTCGCGGATATCCCTACGGGTTGAAGAGAGAAGAGATTCCTCTCGAAGCGCGGATTTTTGCCATAGCCGATACACTGGATGCAATTACCTCTGATCGCCCCTACCGCAAAGGGCAGAGTTTCAAAAGGGCTTTTGATGAGATTGAAAAAGGGCGAGGGACTCAGTTTGATCCCTACATTGTCGATGCCTTTTTCTCTGTTCCCGAGGAAAATTGGCAGCAGGCCAAGTCAGATCCCGAAGGATCCTTCTCTATCCATACCTTGCATTAACCGGCGGCCCATCGACCCTCCTTGCCGCATCTTCCTCTTTAAGTCTTAGAGCACAAAGTTCTGCCGTATGGAAGACTTTCAGAGCATCTTCCTTGCCTGATAAGCGAGATTTTAACTGGAACAGACATCCGGGACAGTCAGTCGCAATCATCGTCGCTTCTTTTATGATTTTTTGGCTTTTCCTTTCCCATATACGGGCAGATATCTCTGGATTTTTGAACGAAAAAACCCCACAGAATCCGCAGCAGGAGAAAGGAGGCTCTTCAAGGAGAGGATCAAAACCCAGAGATTTTAAAAGTTTTATGGGCTCTTCTTTCAAGCCCAGCTCATTCAGATAGTGACAGGGGTAGTGATAAAATATTTTGGGTGAAGCTTCGAATCGGTGTGTTTCAGGAAGCAAGCCTTGTTTCACAACGAACTCTGTGAAGTCGAAGATTTTGTTTGTCCAGACAGTGGACTCAGGGGAAATATCGGGGTAAGTCTTCTTCAGCATGGCATGGCCTGTGGGGCATACGGTGAGGATGAAATCGGGCTTTTCCCTGGAAAAAGACGTCAAATTTTTCTTGGCTAGCTTCTCCATATCTTTGTGTTGTCCTAGATGGAAACTGGGTGCCCCGCAGCACACCTGATCCTCTGGCGAAACCACCTGGAAGCCTAATCTATACAAACTCGAGAAAACAGCTTCTCTGATTTCTGGAAAAAGAAATCTCGCCAAACATCCCTGGAAGAAATAGACCTTCTTCCCCTCGGTGTTTTTTGAAGTCTGGATTTTTTCAGCTTCTGCAGATGAAGGGGATGTTCCTCTGTTCCAGGAAAAGGAGGGTAGATAAGAGAGGAGTTTTGCCCCCATGTTCATCAAATATTTTTTTCTGAAAAGGCTTGAGAGCCCTCTTTCCCAGAGCCTGGCTCCTTTCTTCCCCTTGAGCCGCAGGATAAGCTCTCCGGTAGGGATTCCGACCGGACAGAATTCCTCACATTTTTTGCAATCGGAACAGAAATCCCATCCCTCTGAAGATTCTTTCATGGAGTGGGTCAGAGCAGTGATCAGCAGCCCGATACCCCCCGGATACACAGGACCTCCGTAGACATGGCCGCCCAGAGACTGAAAAACCGGACAGACAAGCATGCATCCTCCACATTTCAAGCAGGAGAGGATTTTATCGAGATCTTGGTCTTTGCTTGCCTCTAGTCTCCCGTTATCCAGGATTATGATATGCAACTCCTCTGGACCATGTACGCCCATTACCAGTTCCTTTTCTATGTCTGTTGTTCGGCTGGTTCCAGTGATGAAAGACACGTAAGCCGTCAGTTTTGATCCAGAGGAAGCGATGACCAAGGCTTTGATCAGGGATGCGGCCTGTTCCAATGTTTCGACGAATTTCTCTACTGTTACCAGAGCGATATGGACAGGCGGGAGAGAAGTTACAAGTCGGGCGTTTCCCTCGTTGCTTATGATCACCAATGTCCCTGATTCTGCTACGGCCAAATTTGCTCCGGATATTCCGACATCGGCTTCGATAAAACTTTTTCGCAGATGTTTCCGGGCAATTTTTACGATTTCCTTCGGATCAGGTGAAACATCCCGATGAAGATGTTTGCTGAGAAGCTTGGCGATCTGTTCTTTTGTCTTGTGGAGCGCAGGGGCTGTGATGTGAGAAGGTTTTTCCCCAGCAAGCTGGATGATCCATTCACCCAGGTCCGTCTCCACCACCTGATATCCCTTTTTTTCTAAAAAGCTATTGAGCTCGATCTCTTCACTAACCATGGATTTGGATTTGACGAGCAGCTTGGCCTTTTTTTCCTGAAGAATTTTCTCAATCGTTTGGAGAACATCCTGTGGGGCAGCTGCTTGGTGGATAAAGGCGCCTGCCTTTTCGGCTTCCTGACTGAATCGCTCAATGAGTTCTGGAAGCCGCTTGATACAATCCTGCTTTATGGCTTTGACTTTTTCTTTTATCTCTTCCCAGGGAATTTCGTTCTTCGTGGTCTCAAACTTTGCGAAGTGATGAGAGGATGCCTTTTCAAGAGCTTTCTGGAGGTTTGCGTCACCGAGTGCCTTCTTGACCCTTTTTGTCTTTCCTCTTCGGCGAAGCAATCATTCCCCCCTGCCGTGCTTCCTCAGATAGGTGTCCGCGCTGACTAAGATTTCTCTAGGCTTGCTGCCTTCCGAAGGACCGACGATCCCCTCCTGTTCCATCTGATCGATTATACGAGCAGCCCGGGCATATCCCAATTTGAGTTTCCTCTGCAGGTAGGAAGCGGAGGCTTGCCCGGTCAGTAGGACAAGCTCGACAGCTTTTTCAAAAAAAGGATCCTTTTCTTCATATTCCTGTACCAGCTGGGCTGTCGGGCTTTTGAGAACGTGGATGATTTTTTCATCATAACTCGGTTTTCCCTGTTCCTTGACGAACTTGACCAGGCGGGTAATCTCGGGGAGTGAGATGAAGGAACAGTGGAGGCGGAGGATACGGGGATAATTAGGAGGCATGAACAGCATATCTCCCATGCCCAGAAGTTTTTCGGCCCCTGATGTATCAATGATGATGCGTGAGTCGACCTTCGAAGGGACACGGAAGGCAATACGGCTCGAGAAGTTGTTCTTGATCGTGCCAGTTATCACGTCGATTGACGGCCGCTGGGTGGCCATCACCAAATGGATGCCAACGGCCCGGGCCAGTTGAGCAAGCCGGGCGATACAGTATTCCACTTCCTGTGCCCCGATCATCATCAGCTCAGCCAGCTCGTCGATGATGATTACAAGGTAAGGAAGAGGTTTGAGAGTCTCCTTTTCTTCCTCTGTCAGCTTCCCTTTCTGCTCCTTTAGAAGCTTTCTCACCTGCTGGTTGTACTGTTCGATATTTCTTACCCTCAGGATTCCCAGTTTATGGTAGCGAGCCTCCATTTTTTTGATGGAATCCAGGAGCACAGCCTCTGCTTTTCTGGGATCTCTAACAACAGGGCAGATGAGATGTGGGATGCCGTCATATATCGAAAACTCCAACCGTTTAGGGTCGATTAGTATGAGCTTCACCTCCTCAGGGCTGGCTTTGTACAGGATGCTGGTGATGATGGAGTTGAGGGCAACACTCTTTCCCGTTCCTGTCGCTCCTGCGATGAGGAGGTGAGGCATTACGGAGAGGTCCGAGACATATGGTTCCCCATGTATGGTTTTCCCCAGTGCCACTGTCAGTTTGGAAGGCGATTTAAGGAATTTTTCGGTTTGAATGATGTCCAAAACTTTAATGATTTCCCTCTTATTGTTTGGCACCTCGATTCCTAAGGAAGACCGTCCCGGAATTCTCTGAATCCTCACCGATTCAGCCCCCAGAGCTAAGGAGAGGTCTTCTGCACAGTTAGCTACCTGACTCACCTTGATCCCGGGCTGAGGATAGTATTCGTAGGTCGTGATTACTGGCCCCGGGTGGTATTCTTTGACTTCTCCTTCTATCCGGAATTCCTGCAGTTTTTCCTCGATCGTCTGCTTCTTTTCATACAGCTCGTTCTTGTCGATCTGCTCAGACTCTTTGCCAGAGTCGAGCAGGCTGAGGGGTGGAAAATTGTAGTCTCCTTTTTTTTCCATTTCGGGGAAGAGCAGTTTTTCCTGGGGTCGAGGAGGAGATGGAGGTTTGATGGCATCTGCCTTCTTGGGTGCTTTTTTATCCTTTTTTTTCTTCTCTCTTTCTTCTCTTTTTCTATTTTTTTCTGCTTTCTTTATGTTTTTCTCATCTATCTTTGGAGCGGCATATTTTTCGATCACCCTTTTTTTCATCTTTTCTCGACGCTTGGACTTCTTGTAACGGGTAATTCGTATCCTGACTTCCTTAAAGATGAACTGGAAAATACCGGAGACGATGTAGAAGATCTTACTCAGGGATAGATGTGTAGAGAATATGAGGAAGAGAATGATCAGGCCGAAAAGAAGAAGGACTGTTCCTGTGTGGTTGAAAAACCGGATCAAAAAAGAGGAAAGAATATTCCCGGCCAATCCCCCTGATAGAACTCTGGCACCCCGCCAGTTTGTCTCTGGAAACAAAGCAGAGACGAGTGCGCTGAGGATAAAGAGAAGGAAAACAGCACCTCCAGTTTTTGAGAGAAGGCGTTTCTGTTCTTTTGGAAAGATAGCCTGAACACCGAGATAAAACAGAAGGATAGGGATAAGAAATGAGGTGAAGCCAAAAATTTGAAGCAGAATTTCAGCAGAGGAGGCACCCGCCTTTCCTGCAAAATTTTTCACCTTTGTCTGGCTAGATGCTGTGCTTGCCCAAGAAGGATCCTGGGAGTCATAGCTGATCAGGCTGATCAGAAGAAAAAGAGAGAGCAAGATAAGAAGAGTTCCACTTATCTCTGAGGTTTTGATGTGTTTTTTTCTTTTTGCTTTTCTGGGGGTGTTGATTTTTGTTCTTTTCTTCCTCTTAGCCATCGCCAAGATTATATCATATTTTCAGAATGCAGTACGTTAAAAAGGGCCACAAACTGAGCTAATGACACCTCTTCAGGCCTTTTCGCCTCTTCGATTCCACATGTATGCAGAGATTTCTTTATAGCGGACACAGAGATGGGAATATTTTTTAAGTTGTTTGAAAGTTTTTTTCTCCGGCTCCGAAAAGCTCCTTTGAGGAATTTCTGGAACCGGTCCTGATCGGAGATCAAAAATTGAGGATGAGGCCTCCTCATGAGCGAGATAAGAGCAGACTCCACCTGAGGTGCTGGAGAGAAGGAATGAGGAGAGACCTGGAAATGAAGTTGGATGGAAAAAATATTCTGGAAGAGGATGGAGAGAGGGGCGTACTTTTTAGTTCCTGGTTGGGCACAAAGTCTGAGAGCGAATTCCTTTTGGAGGAGGAACGTGCACGCAGAAAAAAGATCTCTATTTTCCATCACCTTAGAGAGAAGAGGAGAGGAGATGGAGTAGGGAAGGTTACCGACCAGCTTTGTTTGATTTTTTTGAACAAGATCTTCGAAATTGACCTGAAGAACATCTCTTTCAAGAACCGTTAGGTTGGAGGAAGACTGTCTTTTCAAATGAGGAATCAGGGTGCTGTCTTTTTCGATGGCAATGACTCGAGCACCTTTTTTTAGGAGGGGAAAGGTCAAAGCACCCCTTCCTGCACCGATTTCTATGATGAGTTCCTCTGGCTGTGGATCGATGACCCTGATTATTTTTTTGAGAACATGTCTATCCGTTAGGAAGTGCTGTCCCAAGGCTTTTCTCTTGGATTTCCTCATTTCACAGGCATCTCAACACGTTTGGTTTCTTTGAAGACTATACCAGTTTTTGAGCGGAAAAAGATATGAAAATTTTAGATATATGCTCCGCTGCCGTTTCTAACTGCAATTTTGGGACTTCTTGTCGAGTAGACTTTTAGTTAGCAAGAAGGTATGATAAATTCCCTTATATTCAGTTTTGATGGAATTTTCATTTGTGTCCCCTTTAAAGATTTAAGCAACCGTGCCTAATTTGATTATTTGAGCGCTCCGATGGACGAGGCAGAAAAGATTTTTTACTCAATATTTAAGACCCCCATACCCTTTTCGCTTAAGGAGAGATTCCAAAGAGCTTCAATGAGTTTGTCTGCTGGCTATACACAGGAAGAGTTGGCAGAACATGATAGAGTCGTAAATAGAGTAAACGATTTGGAAGCCTTAGAGTTGGTTGCCAGACATACCAAGAAATTTCCTCTTCTTGTCGTGAAAGTTCATTTAATGATTTATCTTGCAGAAACGTTGCCAGAATACAGGAGTTTCTACATCAACAGAAATGATGCTCCATATAAAGGATGGAGTTTTATTTTTTTTAGCAGTATGAGAACGATTCTAAAGTTTCTGAAAGGATTCCTTCTGCTTGCTAAATTAAAAATATGAACGAGGTCTTGATAATCGGATCCGGTATCTCAGGAATTTCTGCGGCCTTGTGTCTCGCTGATCGAGGAATAAAAACTTGTATTCTAGATGTTGGTTTTGAGCCGCCTCAGCAAGAGAAGATAAATATTAACCTGTATGATTTTTGTGATAAGAATGACGGTTTTGATCTCATGATCGGAGAAGATTTCGAGGGGCTTCATAATCTGGACCGGCGAAAAAAAAACATCCCTGCAAAGCTAACGGCTCCAAGAATGAG
>Ga0209427_10004113_pt1 | contig 16895 bp, 13 predicted proteins | sample DeeMarSWOR136_30_FD_187465 | JGI IMG/M metagenome (GOLD analysis project Ga0209427, IMG submission 187465) | Marine sediment microbial communities from White Oak River estuary, North Carolina - WOR-1-36_30 (SPAdes) (version 2) | ecosystem: Environmental > Aquatic > Marine > Intertidal zone >...
TGATGCGGACCAAAAAGGCCATCAAGAAGGGCATCGAGTATCAGCGCAAGGGTCTCGGGTACAGTTTCATCGAGGTACTCTCAATGTGCCCCACCAACTGGGGCATGACACCGATCCAGGCTTCTGGGTGGATCAAGGAGCACATGGTACCATGCTTTCCGCTCGATGTATTCAGGGACCGCGGCGATGAAAAAGAGGCGGGGAAATGACGGAAAAGATGCTCATCGCCGGATTTGGCGGTCAGGGAGTGATCCTTGCGGGGAAGCTCATCGCCTATGCCGGGATGCTCGAGGGCAGGAATGTATCCCACATACCCTCCTACGGTGTCGAGATGCGGGGCGGTACGGCGAACTGTCATGTGACCCTATCCGACCGAGAGGTGGCATCGCCCTTCGTTCCCCACCCCACCACGCTCATTGTCATGAACAAACCTTCCCTCGACAAGTTCGAGGAGAGCGTCATCCCGGGCGGGAATCTCTTTATCAACAGCTCGCTCATAGATCGCCCTTCGGAGCGTGAAGACGTGAAGGTCTACTACGTGCCTGCCAACAACCTGGCCGAGGAGGCGGGAACAGGGAAGGCGACCAATATGGCCATGCTCGGTGCCCTCATTGCTGTGACCGGAATCGTGTCCATGGAGAGTCTAGAGCGGTCACTCCCAGAGGTGGTCTCAAAGAGGAACATCAAGTACAACGAGATCAACATTCGGGCCATGAATATGGGATACGAGTATATCAGGAATGGAGATTCGGGCTGAATTCTGGATCAAAATGAGGCGTTGACGTTGAGATAGCCTGTCACCAGTGGCCTTACCTCGCTTACCACGTTGAAATCGACCTTGAATTTCCAGTTTATCCCGAGGGTGTAGAAGCCCACATAGGGTGACACATACACCCCGAACTCCTCAACACTCGTCGTCTTCACGGTCACCTCCGTACCGAGGGCGTATTTCCTGGTTTGCGGCGCATAGTTGAGGTTGAAGTTGAAGTCGATGTCGTTCGTTTCGGTCGTGGGCTCATAGTTCCGGGTAACATAGTTGTAGTGGTATTGAGGCCGGGCAAAGATTGAGGGGATGAAGTTCCAGTTGCCCACACTGAAGCGTTGCTCCAACAGGAAGTAGAAGTTGTCGAAATCAAGCACATCACTGCTGGTGAGAGTCAGGTTTCCAGTGGTGAGGTAGAAGCCTATTTTCTCGCCTATGTATTTGAACTGAAGCCCCGCCCTCCACTCCATGTCCGATTCGCCCAGAAATGTATTGAAGATGATCGAGTTCGTGTCAAGATTGAACTCCAGGTCAAAGGAGTTGAGGTACCCGACTCCATATCGCTGGTAGGTGTACACTTTCCCACCGTACCGCTCGTCGATGGTCCGCACTCCCAGTATAAGCCCTGTACCGATCAGGGGGAGGTATCCGTTGTACTCGAATTCGCTTTCCGGGTGATAGAGATGGCCGATGTAGTAATCGCCCTCGCCTATGACACCGTAGTAACCGGTCCAGTAGGTGATGTCCACAACCCTGAAGAGCCGGTTGATCGTCGCCTGTGCCCCGTCGAAGATGAGTGAGGGTGAGCTGTCAGTTTCAAGCGTCGGGTTCAAATACTCGAAGGCGACTTTCCCCTGGTACTTGTACCCTCCTTGGAAGGAGAGGTCGAACTGGCCCCTGGTGCGCAGATCGCCTTCCTGGGAAAAGAAGGTGGCCAGGTCCATTTCAGGAACGAAGACATTGGCAGTGAAGGCTCCTGGCGCTATCAGGGTGAATATGATTATGAAGAGCAATAATCTGGTACGACCTTGCATGGCTCCCCCTCAAAAGCGGCGGTGTGAACGCTGCCTAGACTGCTGAGGCTTCTCTTTCTTATGTCGGCTGGATTGGAGAAAAAACGAGTGTTTTATAAGGGGAGTTACTTGGTGAAGATCGTTTTGAAGAGGTTGCCTATGGAGTCCTCGAGTCCTGAGGTGAAGGCGAACCGGTTGAACTTGTTGAGGATTTTCGATTTCAGGGCCGTACCCTCTTCCATGGAGCGCCTGAACTCCTCGAGAAGAAGGCGGTAGGTTGTGTTCTCTGGGTCGTAGTTCGTTGCCTCCTCGAGAAAGAACTCAGCCCGCGCGCTTTTGCCCACATAGTAATTGCAGATTGCCAGGTATATGCAGACGGCGCCGAGCCGCTTGTCGTCTTCAATCAGGTTGTAGGCATCGAGCAGGTACTGAATGGCGGCGTCCCACATTTTCAACTGATAAAAGGCGTAACCCGCATCGAAGAAGTACTTGCCGTTTCCATCGTCGCGCTTAGTGGCCTCAACCAGATGCGGTACCGCCTCCCGGTACTCTCCGCCACCGCAGAAGGCGAGGCCGAGAAGGTTGTAGAGGGCGGGACTCTGCGAGTAGTGCAGTGCCCGCTCGAAATTGTCGATTGCATCTACGTAGCGCCCTTCGTTGAAGAAGGTGATGCCGCGGTACATGAACTCCTTGGCATCGGCAGATATGTCATCGGCCGGAGCCTTCCTCCTCGGCTTTTTCCCCTGCGCCCCCTCTTCGATATACGCGCCGCCTGTAAGCGCCTGATAGGCCTCGTTGATCTCCTTGAACTTCTCTTCGGCCAGATCGGCCAGTGGATTTCCCTGATGCTTGTCAGGATGATACCTGGCGGCGAGCTTCCGGTAGGCTCTAATGATATCCTGCTTCGATGCCGTGCGGTCGAGGCCCAGAATATTGTAATAGTCCTTTTCCACCCTCGTGCCCTGTACCATTTCATCTTTATTTACGGTACACTTGATATAGTAATTGAGCCCGGGCAAGTGGTACAGTTTAAATTCTATCGGCTTTATATTAAAAAATCAACCCCAGGCATCCTCTGAAATGTATCTTTGTGCGACGCGGTTTCGACCGATAATGAAGGCAGAAATCAGGAGCCATAGGTTCAGCGGATACTGGGTGCATGTTTCCGCCACACGGAGGAATCAGTGAGAAGGTTTTCCGTCTTATCCACGCTCGTCATGGTTACACTCAGTCTCGTGATTGGGGACAGCCTCATTGCTCAGGATGTCACGGAAGAGGTTAGCGCACCGGTCGAGAAGCAGCTCCTGTCCGATGCCATGGGCTTCCTCGGGATACACATCGGCATGAACCGCGAACAGGTACTGAGGAATGCTGAGTCAAACGACCTGATCACGGTTCCTAAAAATCGGGACGTGGATTTCTTTCCTGTGGAGGAACGGGAGATTCTCACCCTGAGCGTTAAACCGGAGATTCCCTTCATCTACCTGCAGTTCTTCGATGATGTGCTCTATGCTATAACGGTCATTTTCGATGAGCGCTACATGGATTACTACACCCTGAGCGACTCCCTGCAGAAGAAGTACGGAGAGTACACATCGCTTACGCCGCAGTGGCGGCAGTGGAAACTGGACCGGGTTACCGTGAAGGTCGAGAAACCGGCGGTTGTTAAATACATCGCTTTGAAGGATTTTTTAGAGGCAGCCTCTTTCGACGGCAGAGCCCCGGGCCTGGATATGGAAAAAAGGGAGTTGCTTCTCGGGGGGCTGTAGAAAAGCAAGGAAAGGGGCAGCTTTAGGTGTACCCTTCAGGGGAGACTTCTCAGTTCTATGGCCATGTTCTTCAGTGTACTGGTCGTACGGGGCGAGAAGGCACTGTTCTTGAGGATGAAGACCGTGTTGTTCTGAAAAAGCGGCTCATCCTCAATGGGGAGCGAGGTGGTCTTGAGCGTCTCCCCCCATATTGCGGTGCCCGGTATGGGGGAGAAATATGAGATGTGCGGAGCCCCTCCAGAGCGGTACACGAACTGTATGGTTCTCTCCACGTCCCGCGGCATCTGTCCGGGCAGACCGAGCATGACATAGGTCCCCAGGTCCGCCCTGTCGTAACCCGCCTCTCTGAAACATGCCACAGCCCTGCGGTAGTCCTCGTTTCCCGTTTTGTTTCCCGTGCGGGCCTGGAGCTCAGGGTCCGCGGTTTCCAGTCCTAGGCGGATTGTCCGAACACCTGCTTCATGGCACAGGAGGGCAATACCGGCGCTGACGTACCGGGTGTGTATGCCGTTCGGGAGATGGATGGAAAACTTCATGCCCCGGTCGAGGATGCCACGCAGGAGGGGCATGAAATGGTTTTTGGAATCGACGAGCAGGGCATCGTCGTAGAAGGCGACGTTTCGGGTGCCCATGGTCATGCTGTAGCGACCCAGCTCCAGGAGAACTGATTCGCTGTTCCTTCGGTCGAACCGCTGGTTCAGGATATGGGAAGCGCAGTAGGTGCAGGAAAAGGGGCAGCCCTTTCCCGTGAGCACGGCAAAAAAACGTCTTGCCCTGCCGAGCTCGTGAGCCGGACAGGGGTACCGGGAGAAGGACGTGATGGAATCTCTGGCTATCAGGCTCTTTCCTGTCACCTCCTCTATGAGAGGGATGAGTCTCTGCAGGTCGTCACTCCCGTACACGATGTCCGCACCTGAATTGCGCTCGGCATGGGTTCTGCAGAGCATGGCATAGATCCCACCCAGAACCACAGGTATGCGGTGTCCGAAGTGCTGCCGTACGAGCTCTATGGCACGGATTACGCCTGGATACCAGTATGTCATCATCGACGTGACCAGCACCACATCGGGTCTCGATTGCTGTGACAACAGGCGCTGAAATTCCTCTTCGCTCATGCCGTAGCGTGCGAAGTCCCGCTCCACCCATTCCAGGCAAGAGGGTGTTTTCATTGCCATTCGTCTGTACTTGGAACACCCGTTTTCCCTGGGTCTGGGATTGTGCTCCTCAGTGCTGAACACACAGTCGATACATGACAGCCGGGCACCTGCCATTTTAAGAACTGCAGCGACGTAGAACAGACCTAAGGGCTCGGCCCATAGATTGTAGGCGGCAAAGTCGGTTATCCAGGGATTTATCAGAAGGACTGAAACTGGTGTGCCCATGGTTCCCCCATAATGTATCGAAATGATAAGAAAATGTTAAATATTATTAACCTTTACGTGCTCGACGTTTCCGAAATATAGTTTTACCTTATAGGCAGGTAATATGAAAAGGACAGGTATGGAAAATAATAGAAAAAGCTATATCATGGATATGGATGGCGTGATCTACGCCGAGGACGTGCTCATTGATGGAGCAAAGGATTTTATCGAAGTCCTCACAAAACGGGGGAACAAGTTTCTCTTTCTGACCAACAATTCACGGCAGACCCCGCTCGATCTGAGCAAAAAGCTGGCAATGCTCGGTATCGAGGTACCACCGAAGCGTATATTCACCTCGGCCATCGCCACGGCCATGTTTCTCAACCGCCAGAAACCGCGTGGCTCCGCATATGTCATCGGGGATATGGGCCTGTACAACGCGCTCCATGATGTGGGATACAACATAACGGAGTTTCATCCAGACTACGTGGTGGTGGGTGAGACGAGGACCTACTCCTACGAGGTGATCGAGAAGGCATGCAATTTCATACTCCAGGGGGCCCGGTTCATCGGCACCAATCCGGACCCTACGGGACCGAAGGAGCTTGGCATTGCACCGGCCGCAGGCGCGCTGGCAGCCCCCATCGAAAAAGCAACTGGTGTCAAACCCTATTTCATCGGGAAACCCAACCCTCTCATGATGCGTACGGCATTGCAGAAGCTCGGCTCCCATTCTGAAAATACGGTCATGATCGGTGACCGTATGAACACCGATGTGGTGGCCGGTATCGAAACTGGTCTCGAGACTATTCTCGTGCTCACCGGTGTGACGAGCAGGGATGAAGTGAAGCGTTACCCCTACCAACCTAGCAGGATTTGCACCTCGATCAGGGAGGTGCTCGAGCAGGATTTCTTCATGAAGAAGCGGTCGGCCCAGCCCCTTCACGGCTCACAGAGATGAGCGCGAAGGTATCCGGGGGAAGGTTTGTTCCGCCTTCACCAGGTCACCGGGCGTGTCGATTTCGACCCATTCCGCATGATTGATCTCACACACGTAGAGGGGCGTCTCCCCCACATGCTCCGCGATGATTCTGTCAAAAAGAACATCGACTTGTCCGTTCTGCACGGACTGGCTGAGCCACCTGGAAAGCCCCCTGCCATATGAGGGCTGAATAATGAGCAGACCGCTCGACATATACCGCGCCTTTCCAGGGCTGGTGCCTCGCTTCTGAAGCACCTTCAGCGTGAGGATACGCATGTCCGAGTCGGTCTCGATCAGTATCTCATTCCTGCTACCATCGTACTTGCCGGCAAGGTAGCAGGATCTACCCCCTGCCAGATCGAGTGCCCTCCTGAGGGTCAGTGATCGGAAGAATATGTCCCCTTCTATGATGAGCGCACCTTCTTCAACCTCGCGGCGTGCAAGCCAGAGAGAGTACATGTCGTTGGTTTTCCGGTACAGCTCGTTTTCGATGTAGCGTATCCGCACATCTTCGAAGCGATTACCCACGGTCCGGCGGATAAAGGATGAGAGATACCCCACGACGATAGTGCATGTTCCTATGCCCACTGACGACAGATTGTTGAGAGCGTTGTACAGAATGGGTACACCGTTCACCTCGGTCAGACATTTCGGGGCCCCGTTAGTCAAAGGCTTGAGCCTCAGCCCAAGTCCCGCTGCAAGGATGACAGCCCTTTCGATCATTGATAGAACACCCCCTCAAGATTCTTTGCACTATACCATGAGGTGCATGGTTATGGCAACTCTTTCAAACACCATGACACGTAGCCGGCACGTGGAGAGGCCCCAACCCCTGACGCATCTTTTGCCATCCACCCCTGACAGGGGACTCCCGAGCAATTTGGTTGCTCTGATCCTGGTATAAGGGTATCATATTCGTGGATAGGTCTTGTTATGAAGACACTGAAATGGTACATCCTCCGGGAGTTCATACCGCCCTATATCGGCGGTATGGCTTTCTTTACCACCCTGCTCCTGCTCGAGCGAGTCATGAGTTTCGTGAGCCTCGTCGCCAACGGATACGCCGATATCATCGATCTCATGGTACTCATATTCTACTCCATACCTCCGACTCTCGCGCTCACTATGCCCATGTCCACGCTCGTTGGAGCGCTCGTCGCGGTTGGCCGTCTTTCCCATGATAGTGAAATCACTGCCATGCGGGCCAGCGGTATACGGCTTGGCTCGATTTTTCTCTCCCTGTATCTGGGCGGATTCGTGATCGGAGTGCTCAGTTTCTGGCTCACCGACCGGTTGGTACCGGTCGGTAATATCAAGTTTCGAACGCTCTTTCAGCAGCTCACCATAGCACGGCCCGACGTGGGCATTGACAGCCTGAGCATCAACAAGATAGAGGAGGGTGTCACCATGGTGGTTGAGCGTGTGGATGAAAAAACCGGCGACCTCCTGGGAATCACGATATTCAAGGCCGATGAAGAAACAGACACGCGAACCATATCAGCTGCTCGGGGGTGGTTCGTGAAAAGCGGGGAGTCCCAAACTCACATTACCCTTAGGTTGGAAAAAGGAGCCGTGTACGATGAGGGCGGTCCAGAGGATGACTATTTCGGGAGTACGGTATTCAGCACTCTCGATCTGAATATTCCTGTCCAGAGCGGTGATATCAAGCAGATCGTAAAGACACCGCGGGACATGAGTATGGCTGAGCTGTGGGAACACTTGGCCGAATTAGAGCAGGGTTCGCAGACCTACAACACCCATATGATGGAGTTTCACAAGCGGATAGCCATACCCTTTGCCTGCATACTGTTCATATTCCTCGGCACCCCCTTTGCCATAACCACGGGGAGAAGCGGACGGGGACTGGGGCTCGGCATCGGTGTTGTCATCATCTTCATGTACTATATTTTACTCCTCTCTCTGGAACCGATGGGACGCTCAGGCGTCATCTCTCCCGCGCTGGTGATGTGGATTCCAAACATACTCTTCCTCATTGCCGGTGTGTTCAACATACTGAGAAAGGGTCGCGTATGAAGCTTTTCCCCGGCAGGACCTACTCTCTGTTCATTATCAGGGAATTCGTCAAGGTGTTTCTCATATGTGTTGTCTTCATAGTCGGGCTCTCCTTCATCGTGAGGACTCTGCAGAGGTCTCAGTCCTTCAAGACCTTCTCCTTTTTCCAGATAATAATGTTCCGCGTCATAGAAACACCGGAGATCATCCTAAGGGAGGCACTGCTCGCATCGTGCATGTTTGCATCGGTGTACACCATGGGCATACTCACCAAGAACAGGGAGATTCTCGCCCTGCGAAGCTGCGGGGTGAGCGTGTATAAAATTATCTCCCCACTCATCGCAATCGGCTTAGTCGTTGCCGGAGGATCCCTGCTCTTCGAGGACACCGTGGTGATCAGGAGTCTGGAGTTCAAAGAACGGTACATTGCCGCCCTCCTGGGTGAGGAGGTGGGTTCCTATGTGAGAGATCGTCATAACATCGTGGTCTTCGGGGAGAATGGTGTCATTTTCAAGATCGATCACTTCGCAGCCCAGCCACAGGAGATGACGGGTGTCATCGTCATTCAGAAAAATCCATCGGGCGGCATCAGGTACAGGCTGGACGCGGAAAAGGCCAAGTGGGATGGAGAGCGGTGGGTTTTTCAGAATGTGGCGAGGAGGGTCTTTTATGACGACGGCCGAGTAGAGGAAGAGAAGCGTTTCGAGGTCCTTCCAACGAAGATTCGCGACAATCCGGAACACTTTGGCAGCGATCGCAGAAGTATCAAGAACATGACGCTCAGGGACGGACACAAATACCTGTGGACAATCAGGAGGATGGGACTCGAGTACGAGAAACCCCTGACCGAGTATCACCGGAAGATTGCAAATTCAGCTACACTTCTACTGGTGATCATGATAGGTCTCTGCCTGGGAAGCATGCCCTTCAAGAACGCACTGGTCATCAGCTTCGGCATGACGCTCATTACCGTGCTCGCCTTCTTCTTCATCATAGAGATTGGAAAAACCTTCGGCAGCACCGGCAGGATCCCTCCGGTCCTTGGCGGATGGCTCGGAAACATAGTATTTTCTATTGTGGCTATCTTACTGCTCAGACGGGTCAGAGTCTAGACGTACACCACCATCCAGACGGTAGTTTCGACGCAGTATGGAAAAGGACAAGATCATCATCAGGGGTGCTCGTGCGCACAACCTCAAATCCATTGATGTGGAGCTTCCCCGTAACAGGCTCATAGTCATAACTGGTCTTTCGGGTTCCGGGAAGTCATCACTTGCCTTCGACACCATTTACGCTGAGGGACAGCGACGGTATGTGGAGTCACTTTCTGCGTATGCACGGCAGTTCCTGGGGCTGATGGAGAAGCCGGACCTGGACTATATCGAGGGGCTCTCGCCGGCGATCAGCATCGAGCAGCGGCGTGCGGGGCGCAATCCGCGTTCTACGGTTGGCACGATTACGGAGATATACGACTACCTCAGGCTTCTGTTCGCGCGTGTGGGCATCCCCTTCTGCCACAACTGCGGTCGGCAGATTAAAAGTCAGACCGTAGACCAGATCGTGGACCGTATCATGACCTACCGTACCGGTGAGCGGTTGGTCCTGTTTGCACCGCTGGTGCGTGGCCGCAAGGGGGAGTTCAGAAAGGTATTCGATGATGCCTCACGCAGCGGGTTCGTGCGGGTCCGTGTGGACGGTCAGATGATGCGTGTCGAACAAGCACTGGAGCTGCGCCTCGACAAGCAGCGACGTCACAGTATTGACATTATCGTCGACCGCATCGTGCTCAAGGGAGAGAGCCGGAAGCGAATCGCCGAATCCGTGGAAACGGCAAGCGCTCTGACTGAGGATCTGGTTGGGGTCATCAGGGAGGACGGTGAGGAGGAGCTCTTTTCGAAGAAGCTCGCCTGTGTTCACTGCGGGATCAGTTATCCCGAGATTCAGCCGCGGTTGTTCTCCTTCAACAGCCCCTACGGCGCGTGCCCCGAATGTATGGGTCTAGGACTGAAGCTCGAGTTTGATCCTGATCTCATCATACCGGACAGGACTCTTTCCTTCAACGATGGAGCGATTCTCACGTTCCAGCCCCGCTCCACCTGGGCGCGCGATTCCTTCCGTGCATTCGCGGAGCGTTTTGGAATCACTCACGATACGCCCATTGAGGCGATTCCCGAAGAGATATTTCACAAGCTGCTCTACGGTACAGAAGAAGAGATGACTTTTGTTCACAACCACACAAACGGAAAGGGAAGATGGGAGTATATCTCCCGGTTCGAGGGGATCGTCAGAAACCTGGAGAGACGTTACCGGGAGACGAGTTCAGAAAGCATACGGGAGTGGATGGAGGATTTTATGAAAGAGATCCCCTGCCCGGTATGCAGCGGTAAACGGCTCAAACCCGAGAGTCTCTCGATCAGGATTATGGACCGTTCGATCATCGAGGTTACCGAGATGGCTGTTGACCGGGAACTTGAGTTCTTCGAGAACCTCAGCTTCAACGAGAAGGAAGAGTTCATAGCCAGGCAGATCATCAAGGAGATTGTTGAACGGCTGATGTTTTTAAAAAATGTGGGAGTGGGGTACCTTTCCCTTGACCGCAAGGCTGAGACCCTGTCGGGAGGAGAGGCGCAGCGCATCCGGCTGGCCACACAGATCGGTTCCGGCCTCGTGGGGGTACTCTACATACTGGATGAGCCCACCATCGGCCTCCATCAGCGGGACAACAGACGGCTTCTGGATACCCTGTTCCACCTCAGGGATCTTGGCAACACCCTCATTATCGTGGAACATGACGAGCAGACCATAAAGAGTGCCGATTACATTCTTGATCTCGGTCCGGGTGCGGGGGAACAGGGCGGCAGAATCGTTGCGCAGGGAACGCCCGAAGAGGTGCAGGGCAATCCCCATTCCATCACGGGCAGGTATCTCAAGGGGGAGCTTTCCATACCAACTCCCGCGGAACGCCGGAAGGGGAACGGCAAGACCCTCACCCTGCACGGAGTGCGGGAGCACAACCTCAAGAACATCGATGTAATCCTGCCACTCGGCACCTTCATTGCCGTTACCGGTGTTTCCGGATCAGGCAAGTCGAGCCTGGTCAACGATGTGCTCTTCCCGGTTCTTGCCAACCGGCTGAACCGGACGGCGCGCACGGAGGGCGTCTGCGACGGGATCGAGGGCGTAGCGCACGTCGACAAGGTGATCGAGATCGATCAATCGCCCATCGGCAGGACGCCGCGCTCAAATCCAGCTACATACACCGGTCTGTTCACCCCCATCCGGGAACTCTTCGCCTCTATTCCAGAGGCGAAGGTCAGGGGTTATCAGCCGGGACGCTTCTCATTCAATGTCCAGGGAGGCAGGTGTGAGAACTGCCAGGGGCAGGGTACCATCCGCATCGAGATGAATTTCCTTCCCGATATCTATGTTACCTGTGATGTATGCAAGGGAAAACGGTACAACCGGGAGACCCTCGAGGTCAGGTACAAGCGCAAGAGCATCACCGATGTGCTCGACATGACGGTCGATGAGGCATACGAGTTCTTTTCGCATATCCCGCAGATCAGGCGGAAGCTTGACACACTCCGGGAGGTGGGCCTGGGCTACATTCGGCTCGGACAGCCGGCGACCACCCTGTCGGGTGGTGAGGCACAACGGATGAAACTCTCCTCAGAGCTCTCCAAGCGGAGTACAGGAAAAACCTTCTACATCCTCGATGAGCCTACATCGGGACTTCACTTCGACGACGTACAGAAGCTGCTCGGGGTGCTGCAGAGATTCGTGGACAACGGCAACACCGTGCTCGTCATCGAGCACAACCTGGATGTGATCAAGAATGCTGACCACATCGTCGACCTGGGGCCAGAAGGGGGCGATGAGGGTGGTATGGTGATCGCGACGGGCACGCCCGAACAGGTGGCCGAAAATGAGCGTAGTTACACCGGGCAGTATCTGCGTAAGAATCTGAGACCATGGGCTGAAAAGGGGAGTTGAGGGCGTTTAGGTCCTCACTGTAGGCCTCTGGGGGGTTGGTTTCGACGTACTCTTTACCAGGGGGAGTCTGATAACGATGCGCTGAGCCCTTCCCTTTCTCTGCACGGAGATGTTTCCCTCGAAGGACCCCAGTACACCCTGGGGCAGCACGGCGGCGCCTTCATGATCGGCTTCATCCTTCATACTGGCTGAAACCTGCACGGTCAGGAGCTTCCCATCCGTTTTCGGCTCGATCCTGATGGTCTTGCAGCGATCGTTGAGTAATTTCATACACAGGTTCACAAGCGTGTAGAAGAGGGGGTTCGGAAGTATGGACGCGGTTTCAACTTCGTCGGAACCTGTCAGAATGATTCCTGTATTTTGTTCCTTTGCGATGGGCCGGAGAAATGAGACGGCGCGTCTCAGCACGGACAGGGCCCCCTCGGGTCCCTTCAGATCACCGTCAATGCGGTAGAGGTGCAGGAGCTGCTTGACGATGGAACCGATACGCTCGACCCCCTTCTCCATGAGTGCGAGATCCTTGCATATCGATTGCACTTCTTCTGAGGTGTCGATCTTGTGTCTCATGGTGTCGATGAGCAGATAGAGGCTCTGTAGGGGGTTGTTGATTTCATGGGCGATGCTTGCGGCCAGTTTTCCCGCGTGGGCTATCCCTTCCGATGCGAGCTGGTCGCTGAAACTCTTCTTTTCGTCGATGCGAAGCTTGCGTACGGCACAGGCACTGCTCATGATCTTCAGCAGTTCATCGGGCTGAAACCCTCCCTTGCGGAGATAGTAGAAGATGTTCTCAGATGTTGCCTGCACGGGCGTCCACTCATCCTCATACCCGGTGATTACGATGTTGACAATATCAGGGTCAACCTCCCGCCGTACCCACTGCACGAGCTCACGACCCGAAATCCCGGGCAGTCTGAGATCGTACAGTACAATGTCATAGAGATTTTTAAGAAGCATGGCCCTTGCCTCTTCGGCATTCCGCGCCCAGTCACAGGCATACTGCTTTTGAAGTATCTTGAGAAGGAATTTACGGTAGAGGTCTTCATCCTCGATGATGAGTACTCTGAACATGGTCATACCTCCTTCTCCGGGAAGATGATCTCGATGATCGTTCCCCCTCCGCTTCTGGGGAGCGCCTTGATGGAGCCACCGTGAAGGGTGACCATTTTTCTCGTGATACTCAACCCGATGCCCGTACCGTCTGCCGTTCCTGTTGTGGTGAAAAAGGGTTCGAAGATCTGATCCAGCTTGTCCCTGTCCACACCAACACCGTCGTCCATGAAGTGAATAACCGTTTTCCCCTTTTCCTGGGAGCACACAACTTCAATGGTGCCCTTGTCTCCCAGGGCATTGATGGCGTTGTTGAACAGGTTGATGAAGATCTGCACCATCATGTTGCGATCTGCGAAGAGCGTGCAACTTCCCGCCCTGTTCTTGAAGATGACATCCCTGCCCTTTATCTTGTGCTGAACGAGTGTGTGCACCTCATCGACGATCTCGCCGAGCTCGAGGGTCTCGTACTGTCCAGGTTCCTTCTTCGCAAATTCCATAATGCTGTCGATGATGGAAAGCGCCTTTTCCATACTCCTGGAGATGAGCTTCAGATTTTCTTCGATCTCCTCGTCCTTGACCTGCTTTCCGTCAGATTTGCGCGTGATTTTCACGGCGCCCGAGCGCAGGTCAGATATTATGAGCTCCGGTATTCCCTTCACTACGGCAAGAGGGCTCCGCAGGTTGTGCGCAATGCCGGCGGCAAGCTCTCCCAGGGTCGCCATCTTCTCCTTCTGTATCAGTATCTTCTCTTCCTCGATGCGCTCGGATACATCATTGATGAGCAGCAGAATGTGTGGTGATCCCTCGATGGGAACACTCTCGATGAGAAAATGGTGCTGTCTGTTCTCCTGGAAGATGGTGATGTTCCGCCTTCGTCTCCCCTTTTCGAAATCGCCCAGTTTCGTGCGAATATCGTATCCTGAGAAGAGCTTGAGTTTGAAAAGGTTCTGGCCTTTGAGTGGCTCCCGCAGCAATTGCACGGCCTCCCGGTTGAACTGGACGATCTCTCCACCGGTGGTTACGGTCAGAATTCCCACCGGCGTGGTGTCGAGTATGATATCGTTCAATTTCGTCAGGCTCTGCCGCCTTCCGTGCTCCTCCTTCAGGTGCTTGACCGCAATGTTGAGGTTTTCAGTTTTTACCTTGTTAGTGAAGTGGAGACGTACGTTGCTCAGACCCAGGGCCAGATGATCGATGAAGGATCTCAGTTCCTTCTTGTCGATGCTTTCGCTGTGTTTGATTGCGATACGGCCGATTTCCTCATCGCCGTTCGCCACGATAGGGTAGATCTCTGACCCGTCCTCCACCACGGCGGAACCCCGTGCCGTGATGATCTCACGTTCTTCCAGACCTTTTCCCTCATCTTCCACGATTTCCTGGCCGAAGAGCCTCGGTCTGCGGGAGGTGCAGAGAATCGATTTCTCCCTGTTTAGGTAGAGCTCGAGCCAGGTATATTCGAAATGAAAGTAGTTCATGAGCGAGCGGAGCGACAGCTTGGTAGCCGACATCAGGTTCCGCTCGTGCAAACAGCACCGCGAGATCCGGTTAAGTTCCACACCTAGGCTGCTCTTACGGTTGATCTCATCGGTTTTTTGCTGGTTCTCGATATACATGACCCCGAGCTCGCGGTTTGCCGATGATAGGAGCTCGAAGTACCCTTTGATATCGGTTTTTGGAATACTGAGCGCTTCCGCGAAGGTCTCAAGATATTCCCTCGAGTCGGTGAGGATCCGGTCCATGGATGACTGATCCAGACCGAGCATACCGATCAACGCTTTGCTCACTTCGTAGGGCGGCTCAGCGGTGTGGGAGTTGAAGCCGCTGATGTGGGAGATCTGATTGGCTATGGTAACCGTGGTGGTGGTTCTGTCCGGGTTCTGCGTCAGGTACTCCTCGTCCCGATGATGATCGCGGACGGGAGTTATGAGGTTTTCGGAGAGTTCCCAGTACCTGAAGAGGAAGGCGGATACATCGGAATGATCGAAATCAAACACCTGTCTTTCCGCCTCGGTGAAGGTGAGTTTGTGTTCTCTGACCAGTTCCACGACCCGCTGATACTGTTTCCTGTCGGATATGAGCAGAATGGCCTTGCCTATATCGTGCAGGAGACCTGCGGTATATGCATCAATTTCGGAGCTTGATATGTTGGGATTCAGCTCACGGGTGATTTCTTCGGAAATGACGGCTGTGGCAATGGAGTGAAGCCAGAATGCCCGGTAATCGAACCATTTCTCCTTCTCATCCGAGAAGATATCCTTGATGGTGATGCTGAGTACTAGGCTCTTGATCGTCTTGTACCCGAGAAGGATGACGGCATCCTTTATACTGGATATGCGGACACCGGTGGTATACATTGGAGAATTGGCGATCTTCAATATCTTCAGGGTCAGTGAGGGATTTTCACGTATGATCGACGCTATCTCCTCGGCTGACTTGTCCATTGAGAGGGTTTTCGAGATGGCAATCCTAGCTATTTCAGGAAGTGTGGGGATCTCGGATATGTCGATGAGCTCAGTCAGTCGCTTTTCGATGGCATCCACTTGGTGCAAATTACCTCTCTTTCTGGAAAAGCCGCAATGAACAGAAGAGCATGGCTATATACAGTATCGGGAACTGGTTGCAGGATTTTTAATTGAACTGGAAGTAAGATCTATCGGTAAGCGGCAGTATAATCTAATAGGTCGAACTATAAAGATATCAGGGAATTCGCGGCGTTCGTCGAATTTTTTCTTTTAAACTGGAGAAGCAACTACCTTCATTAAAAATTAAAACAAACCAGGCGTTTTAACCGAAGTTCTCAAAGATCACCGTATAATATTTCAGAGATCGTAGATTATTGGGACCGCTGTATGAGACGCGACTTTTACTCTTGATATTCACCTTAATAATAATAAATTGGTCGAACTCTGAAAATAGGAAGAGTGGAAGAGAGCCTCTTTAACCCAGCCTATGAAATTATTCGCCTAGAAAATTACACAACCGATTGTTTCGTACACACAAGGGGAGATTGTGAATGTGTACATGTATGTATGGAGGAGCTCACCCCTCCAGTTTCGCCGTCTCTATAAGCTCTATGAGTTTGTCGAAATCCGTATTCGCCAGATTCTTTCTGTCCACTTCGATGATTGCCGCCACTGCATCACTGGTGGAGTTGTTGAAGTAGGTATGCAGCAGCTGCCGAATCGCCGATTGCTTTGCCTTTTTGATCGGAGTCGTCGATGAATAGACGTATTTCCGCCCCTCCTTGACATGTCTCAAGAACCCCTTGCTTTCTAGGATGTTCATCATGGCGCGAACAGCGGAATAACTGGGCGGGTTTGGTATTTCCTCCAATACCTCTCGCACCGAAGCCTGTGTGCGCCGGATGATCACGTCCATGATCTGTCGCTCTCTTTTGCTTAATGCGTAGTGCACATAATCCTCCTTGTCTATACTATGCTACTATACTAGCATTATTTATTCCATTTGTCAAGCGTTATTGCATCGGGTATGGATTTTTTTCGGGATACACCCTTGTACACAGCGGGAACCTGTTTTTCGTTGACAATGGGGTCAATGGGTACTACACTCTTTAGCAGAGGGCGGCATAGCCAAGGGGTAAGGCGACGGTCTGCAAAACCGTTATACGTCGGTTCAAATCCGACTGCCGCCTCATTTTTTATTATGGCCCCACAACCGCGGAATGCAGCTACACTCTCCATCATCGCACTCGCTACGACGGCTGTTCTGTGGAGTACGGGGGGAGTACTCATAAAGCTCGTCTCCTGGAATCCGCTGGCCATTGCCGGTATGCGAAGCGCCATTTCTGCGGTGCTGATCATGGGAATGATCAGGAAGCCGAATTTCCATCTATCCCTCCCTCAGATCGGTGGTGCAGTCACTTTCTCGGCCACGGTCATCCTTTTTGTGAGTGCCACGAAGCTTACCACGGCGGCGAACGCCATTCTTCTG
>Ga0209427_10004114_pt1 | contig 16891 bp, 15 predicted proteins | sample DeeMarSWOR136_30_FD_187465 | JGI IMG/M metagenome (GOLD analysis project Ga0209427, IMG submission 187465) | Marine sediment microbial communities from White Oak River estuary, North Carolina - WOR-1-36_30 (SPAdes) (version 2) | ecosystem: Environmental > Aquatic > Marine > Intertidal zone >...
TTCCGGTTTTTGCCGGGCCAAGCGAGGGGAGGTCGGCCCGTCGCGTCCAGATAGGCCCTGATGGGCCGCCAGGCCCCAATGATGACTGGGTTCTACCTGAGCGTGGAAATCGGACCTTGGTTGGCGGGTACCGAGCGGACAGGCGGGTCGCGCCGCGCTACTCAGGACATTCCATGACCACACGAAAGCCCACGTCATTGTCCTGGATATGCGGTGTGTTCCAGCCCCGGTTTGCCGACCGGCACGACCCCGGAGTGCAGAACCAGGAGCCGCCGCGCAGGACGCGAGAGCAGCCGTCGGGAGAGCCCGTCGGGTCAACGGTTGCGTCGCTGAGGTAATTGTCGTACCAGTCGCTGCACCACTCCCATACATTACCGTGCATGTCGTGAAGGCCGAAGGCATTCGCCGCCTTCCGGCCGACCGGATGCGTTCTGTGGTTACTATTGGTGTTGAACCAGGCATGTTGGACGAGGAAGGAGGCGTCGTCGCCAAATGAATAGCGGGTCGTGCTGCCCGCCCGGCACGCGTACTCCCATTCGGCCTCTGTCGGCAGTCTGAACGTCTCGTGCTCTCTCTCGCTCAGCCTCGTGCAGAATTCGACCGCCTCTGCCCAGCGCACTGCGTCCGCCGGTAAATCAGCGCCTTTGAAATCGCTCCGAGTACGCCGCATCAGGGCTTTCCACTGTGTCTGGGTGACCTCGAATCTGCCGAGATAAAACGGCTTGCTGATCGTCACCCGACGAACGGGCCCTTCGTCGTTTTCCCTGGCCTCCTCCGGCGGGGCCGATCCCATGTCGAACCGGCCGGCCGGAATCAGAACGAGTTCAAGTTGCGCGCCATCTCCCAAATCAATCGTTCTCACTACAGGCTCGTCGAGGTGTGCCGCGGTCTCCTGCTGCAACTGTGCTGCAGCGCGCGCATCAAAAGGCGCCGCGGCAAAGGGAGCGTCCGTGTCCGCGCCTCTCACTGTGGCAAGGGCAAACAGGCACATGACAGTCACGATCGCAAGAATTGCCGACCGACCCATGACAACGTCCCCTCCTAACATAACACACCCGGCTTCGTCCCGGTCCCGCGTGTACCGGGCTCATTCCCCCCTAATAATACTATTATATCACCTTTTGTCCGGACAGACAAGAGAGAATACTCCGTCATAACCAGTTTTCTCGCATCTGGCGTATCGTGAGCCCTCGGGCCGGTCCGCGACGCGCTCGCTCCCTATCGTGGCGAGGGGGTGGCCGCTCTCATCCCGTCGCGGTTTCTTCCAGCCTAACGCTCCTCTCGGTCCTCGTCATGTCTTCGCCGGACGACCTCTTCCGCCCGCTCACGGACGTGCCCTTCTCGCTCTTTCCTTGAACTGCTTCTTTCGCGTAATTCCCTCCTCAATCGCTCGTTGGCGGCTCGAAGCGCCTCCAGCTCTCGTTCCATTCGGTCCACGCGTTCGCGAAGCTCTCGAAACTCGGCATCCATCCGCCACAGATGGTCTGCCAGGACCTCCCGTAACGATCTACTCATACGGTCCAAATGCCCTGAGACGACTTCCCGTAGCTGTCGCTGCAATTGCTCCAAATGCGCCGGCGGCCTTCTGCCTTCCCGTCCTTCCCGGTCGCGAGGACGCTCCGGCTCGCGGTCTCGGCGAGCGGCCCGCGCTCTTCTGTCTTCCGGCCTTTCTTCGCCTTCTCCAGGTTCCCGCCGGAATTCTCGGCGAATGATCACACGCCTCTCGCCTTCAGGCCCTTCCTCGCGTACCTCACGCCGCAGTTCGGCCTCCATTTCCCGGATCCATCTGTGCCCGGCCTCGGTCACATAGGATATCCCCAATCGAGCGCCTTCTTCCAACCTTCGAGCCGTCCGTACGAGTTCCTCACGGTTCCTCGGCACGAGCACGGTCACATGGTCGTCGCTTTCAAACGGCTTGACGACAATACCGATACACTCCCGTTCCCCGACCCTTTGCTCGGTCAGCCGGACAAACGTACCGCGCACCGCACCGCCTCTATCGCGCTCCTCCGCCCGGAGCGCGCCGCCGAAGATTAGCGCCGCAAGCCCCACGACCAGCATCATTTTGCACAGGTTCTTCATGGCAGTACTCCTTCCCGATTGAGAGTTGTCAAACATTCCCCGCCCACGCCGCGCGCAGGCAGCGCAGAAAATGATAAACGAACAGCGTGCGCAAAGTCAATCAGATTATCGGGTTGCGGCCTCCGTTTTCCAAACATGAAGAAAACCGACAGTTTTTCAAAGTTCTGTTTGAAACTGCCGGCTATCTGCATTATAAACTGGCTTTGATTCAACCGTAGAGAAGAACATGACCCAGCAAGAATTCTGTCACACATGCAAGCAGAACAGCGATTGCCGAAAGGTGTACGGGCAGTTGGGGGGTCTTGAAGGGCCTTCGGTTGCGGCTAAGGTTGTCCTTGCTTTCTTGCTGCCGCTTGTGGTCTTTGTTGTGTCCCTGGCGGCTTTTGACAGGATTCTCGCTGGGGCGATAGGTGAAGGCCACGTGCTGACCGCTGTGAGCTTGCTGCTGGCTCTGGGGGCGAGCTTCACCTGTATCCTGATTACAGGAATGATAAATAGACAATTTGGCCAAGGTGGATAATCTCTGCTCTTAGTATATGAAACTTCGTGCGATAGGTAGGTTCTCGTTTCCCGGCGGCGTTCATCCTCCCGAAAAGAAGACCCTGACAAGCGAACGCCGGATCCAAGCGGGGCCCGCGGTCACGGAAGTGGCGGTGATGCTCAGCCAGCATCTTGGTGCGGTCTGTGAGCCGTTGGTCAGAAAGGCCGAGGCCGTCCAGGCGGGGCAGAAAATCGGTGACTGCGATGCGTTTGTCTCGGCTCCCGTACACTCGCCGATCAACGGCAAAGTCAAAGAAATCGCTTTGCGGTCGCACCCGGTGCTGGGGCGAAGCTTGGCCGTCGTCATCGACGCACTGCCGCACCACCCAACAAAACGCTCTTACTTCACGTTGGACGATGATTTCGATGAGGGCCGTTATTCCGCGGAACAGATATGCGAGGCGGTCCGCGAGGCCGGCATTGTTGGCATGGGCGGGGCCGGTTTTCCAACGCGGGTAAAGATCGAGCCGAATCCGCGATTGCCCAAACATACGCTGATCATCAATGGCTGTGAGTGCGAGCCGTACATCACCTCCGATTATCGTATTATGCTCGAGTGGACCCGCCAAATTGTTGTCGGCGTCAAGCTCGCCAGGCGGGCATCGGGCTGCACGCGCGTCCTTATCGCTATCGAAGACAATAAGCCGCAGGCCATAGAGCAGATGAGTGCCGCTATCAGAGAGTTCGCGGACGGCGGCAATATCCAGGTTGTGCCGGTGAAGACAAAATATCCGCAGGGCGGCGAAAGGCAGCTCATCAGGGCAATTCTGAAGCGAAATGTCCCTACCGGCGGCATTCCACCGATGATCGGTGTGGTGGTGCTGAACGTCGCGACGGTGGCGGCGATCGCGGAAGCCGTCGTCGGCAAACTGCCGCTGACCCACCGAGCCGTGACCGTGACGGGAGAGGCGATTGCGCGGCCGGGGAACTATTACGTTCCGATCGGGACCTCGGTCGAGGACCTCCTTGAATTCTGCGAAGGCGTCACCGAACGTTGCGCCAAGGTCGTTATCGGCGGCCCGATGATGGGAATCGCCATAGCCGATCTGAAGGTCCCCGTGATGAAAACAACGAATGCCGTCACGTTCCTGACGAAAGAGCAGATCGGCAGGGCGAAGTTCGCCCGGCGCCAAACGGCCTGCATCCGCTGCGGTCGGTGCCTGCAGGTGTGCCCCGAGAATCTGAATCCGACGAGGATCGCCCACGCCGTCAAACACAATCTGCTGGATACGGCGCAGCGTTACTATATGAGTGCGTGCATCGAGTGTGGCTGCTGCAGCTACGTGTGTCCGGCCAATATAGAATTAACGGGATATATCAAGACGGGCAAAATCTTCGTGGCCAGACAGAAGAAGAAGATGGCGCAGTAAGGCAAGGTCACGTGTGTCCTGTCACGTGCGACGCGAAATGCGCCGTGTGAGTACAAGAGAATGCTCAAAGACATAAGAGTCTCATGTGCACCGCATATTAGTGAGCCGTTGTCCACGCGGAGCGTCATGGTCGATGTCGCCATCGGCCTGGCTCCGGCGATGGCGGCCGCCGGCTATTACTTTCGTTTCCACGCGGTCGTCCTGATCGCGACCTGCGTCCTTTCGTGTGTGGCCACCGAATGGCTCTGCGATCTGGTCCGCAAGAGGCCCAATTCGCTCGATGACATTAGTGCCGTTGTCACCGGCATCATTCTTGCCTTGTCCCTTCCGCCGAAACTGCCCATTTGGACCGCGGTCGTCGGCAGCGCCTTTGCCATCGCCATCGGCAAAATGGCCTTCGGCGGGCTCGGCGCCAACATTTTCAACCCGGCTATGGTCGGCAGGACGTTTCTGAGCGTATCGTTCGGCGTGCTGATGACCAGTTGGACGGTGCCGGCCACGATGGATCCGGCCATGCCAGCGATCGCCCAGGGAAATGCGATCAGCGTGAGGACCCAGGCCACGCCGCTGGCCTGGAGCAAGCTGGCCATCAAGAACGAATTGGGCGCTGATATCTACGGCGAGCAACAATTCAGTGCCACGCTTACGGGCGAGATCGGCGGTTGCCTGGGCGAGACCAGCGTCATCGCAGTAGTGATCGGCGGTCTGTATCTGTTGATAAGACGAACGATAAGCGTCCATATTCCGTTGGCGATTTTGGCGGCGGCTTTGGCCTTTGCGTCCATCGCGTACTTCATCGATTCCTATGTCTACGTCCAGCCGTTCTTCCATCTGACCAGCGGCGGGCTGTTGTTGTGTGCCTTTTTTATTGCGACCGACCCTGTCACCGCGCCTTTGACGCGCCGAGGCATGTGGCTCTTTGGAATCGGCGTTGGGACGATCACGATGCTCATACGAATCGTCGGAGAATATCCGGAAGGCGTCATGTTTTCGGTGCTTCTGATGAACGCCGTGACCCCTTTGATTGACCGATTGTTCAAGCCGATACCGGCCGGAGGGAAACCCGGCGTTTAGAAGTGACTAAAGTGAGCTATAGTGACTAAAGTGAGCTAAAGTTTTGGATAATAAGGAATTTGCACGAGAACTTGAAAAAAGGACACGGGAATTTGCTGTGCGTATCATCCGTCTATCGAGAACTCTGCCCAACACGCCCGAAGCAAAAGTCATACGAACTCAAATCACGAAATCCGGGACTTCCATTGGAGCAAACTATCGAGAGGCCAATCGGGCAAGAAGCAAGGCAGATTTTAAGAACAAGATTAGAATATGTGAGGGTGGAGCAAGTGAAACGCAGTACTGGTTGGAAATAATCGTCAAGGTGAAATGGCTGTCTTGGGCAAAAGTAAAGTGGGAATATGAAGAATGCGGCGAACTTCTCGGTATCTTTACGTCCGCCGCTAATAAGTAAACTCTAAAGACGGGACTTGTATATTGCTTTATGTAACTTTAGTCACTTTAGTCACTTTCAACTTTAGTCACTTTGGACCTCTTGGTGGCAAAAAAGGATTTCCAAGTGAGTAGAATAAGACACTTTATAGAGCAAAGCTGGCTGCTGATTACGGCGTCGTTCTTCTTCGGATTGCTGATCGCGGTAACCAACGCCGGCCTGTCGCCCAGAATCGAGCAGAACAAGATCAATAAGCGGAACCGCCTGGTTGGGGCGCTGCTGCCGGAGGCCAAGAATTTCGTCTCGTTAGATACCGAGATCGAGATTGAATCGCTCCAGGGCAAAAAGGAGAAGGTCGAAGTCTATCGGGCGATGTCGGCGGCGGATGAATGTGTGGGGTGGAGTTTTAACGCCGCCGGGCCGGGTTTTGCCGACAGGATCGAACTGGTCATCGCCGTTGATGCGCGTTTTGAGAAGCTCGCCGGCTTCGACGTCCTCTCGAGCAATGAAACCCCCGGTTTTGGTGATCAGATCAAATATGATTACTACCGAGACCAATTCAAAGGAGCGCCGGCGGGGGCGCTCAAACTCGTCAGTATAGGCGAGCCGGGGACGATCGATTCGCAGATCGTCGCCATCAGCGGCGCCACCGTGAGCAGTGAGGCCGTCGTTGAGATCGTCAGCAATTCCGTCACCCAGATTAAAGCGCAGATGCAAGAGAAAGGGATCATCGGTCATGTCAAGCAGCAGTGACGCCAAAGCCGCACCTTACTCACAAACGCTGTTAGCCGGACTGTGGCGTGAGAACCCCGTCTTCCGACTGCTCCTGGGCATGTGTCCGACGTTGGCGGTGACCGCCGCGGTCAAGCCGGCCTTCACGATGGGCTGCTGCGTGATCTTCGTGCTTCTCTGCAGCAATGTTATCGTCAGCCTGATGCGCAACCTTCTCAAGCCGCACCTGCGGATCCTGATGTTCACGTTGACGATCGCAACCTTCGTCACGGTAGCCGATTTGTTTCTCAAGGCGTTTCTGCCGCGGATGAGTGAGACGCTCGGACCGTATGTGCCTTTGATTATCGTGAACTGCATCATCATCTGCCGGGCCGAGGCGTGTGCCAGCAAGAATCCTCTGGTCGTGAGTATCATCGACGCGGTGGGCATGGGTGTCGGCTTCACGCTGACGCTTTGTGTCCTCGCGGCTGTCCGGGAGTTGCTGGCGACCGGCAAGGTATTCGAGGTGCAGTTGATGCCCGAGGCGTTCGTGCCGTGGGCGGCCATGAGCATGCCGGTGGGGGCCTTTATCACGTTAGGGCTTTTGTTGGGACTGGTCAATGCGGCCACCGGAAAGAAGGCCTAAGAGGAAAGACCGATGGATACACTTAACGTTCTGCTGATGGGTTTCATATCCGTCGTCCTGATCAACAACCTTGTTTTTACCAAGTTTCTCGGCATCTGTCCCTATCTTGGCGTCTCCGGCAGAATCGATATGGCGTTTGGGATGGGCATGGCCGTGACGTTCGTCGTCACGCTCAGCGGCACGCTGACATGGATGATTGACAATTGGATCCTGATGAGACTGGGCCTGGAGGTGACGCGGTATGTCTGCTTCATATTAGTGATCGCCGGCGCGGTCCAACTGGTCGAAATGTACGTGCGGAAGTTTTTCCCCTCATTGTACGAGAGCTTCGGCATTTTTCTGCCGCTGATTACGACCAATTGTGCCATTCTGGGGCTGTGCCTGTTCTTGAACCTCTGGATGATTGACAACCTGTTGGACGCGGTCGTCCGCAGTTTTGGGGCGGGCATCGGCTTCACGATGGCGATTTGTATTATGGCCGGCATTCGTGAGAATCTGAAAATGGCCGACGTGCCGGAGTGCCTCAAAGGCGCGCCGATCACCCTGATTACCGCCGGCTTGCTGTCTCTGGCATTCATGGGCTTTGCAGGAATGATACGGTGAAAAAGTGAACTAAAGTGAGCTAAAGTGACTAAAGTGAACTAGAGTGCCTAAACTGAGCTAATGCCGTTTTCAACTTTAGTCACTTTACACTTTAGTCACTTTAGGCACCTTAGACTTTTTCGTATGCTTGTGGTTCGTGGAATAGAAAATGGTTTTGGCTGATATTTACCAGTTGTGGAGCAGTGCCTGGCCGGCGGGCCTTACCATGCTGGGTCTGGGCAGTGGCTTTGCGCTGGTGCTCTTGATCGCCAGCGTGAAGCTGAAGGTCGAGGTGGACCCCAAGGTCGACCAGATTCACCAGGCTCTGCCGAATCTGGACTGCGGGGCCTGTGGTTTTGCCGGTTGTCGTCAGTACGCCAAAGCCGTCCTGGAGAATGCGGAACTCTTGGGGCAATGCGCGCCCGGCGGACCGGAAACCTCGGCAAGAATCGCGGACATACTGAACCTGCAGGTCAGCGAGTCGGGGCCGCAGAAACGGCCCATCGTGCACTGCCGGGCCCATACCGCCGACAAGACCTTTTTCGCCAAATACCAGGGCATACAAACGTGCATCGCGGCAAACGCTCTGGCGAACGTGCAGGCCTGTGCGTTCGGCTGCCTCGGCTTCGGCGATTGTACGCGAGCCTGCAAGTTCGGTGCGCTTCATATCGTTGACGGCCTGGCCACGGTGGACTACGATAAGTGTACAGGCTGCACCGCCTGCTCGAAGGCCTGTCCCCGTCATCTGATCGAGATGGTCCCGTTCCGTTACGAGAATATGATGACGGTGGCATGCAGCAGCAAGGAGACCGGCAAGAGCACGCGCTCGATCTGCAAAGTGGGCTGTATTGGCTGCGGCGTGTGTGCCAAACAGTCCGATCTGTTCAAGCTCGAGGAGAACCTGGCCCGGTGCGATTACGCCAAATACGAGACGACTGAGAAAGAAGAAGCCGCCATGAACAAATGTCCCACCAAAGTCATCATCTACCGCGGTAAAACCGCGCCCGAGGCACCTCAACCCGGCAAGAAAGCTGTTGCGACCGCAGAAGCATAGGCGGAGCTATGTAACATCTGTTGTGGAAAGCAGAAAGTGACGATGTCCGCCCACAATTCGGGCGCGATCTGACGATTGTCAATCTCAGGAAGCTCTGCAGCCTTTTCATCTGCTTTGTGGCAAGCATATCGAATCAGTTTTTGCAGTTGAAGTCGAAGGCGTTTGCGGGTAGAATTCGGCCTCGCTTTTGTCGAATACCGGTGGAACCAACCAATGACAGGCGAGTCTGACGAGCGCGTCGGAAGAAGCACAGAACGACGTGTTGTTAGGCGGGAGCCGTGAAAGGAGGTTTCAGATGAGATGTAAGATGATAATTGCGTCCCTGTTGGCTGTCGCGGCGTGCTGCCAGGGGTGTAAGTCGGCTTCGGTGGCTCCCTATGCCGCAGAAGAGAAGGTGATTGGCGAACGGTTGTCTGAGCTTGGGATTGTTCTGCCGGAAATGACCAGGCCGGTGGCGACATACGTGAACGTGGTGGAATCCGGAAAGCTGGTCTTTGTCGCCGGGCAGCTTCCTATACGCAACAACAGAATCCTATTCACCGGTAAGGTTGGACGCGACCTCGGGCTGGCCCGGGCGCAGGAGGCGGCGCAGTTGTGCGTCATCAATGGCCTCGCCGCCCTCAAGGCGGAACTCGGTTCGCTCGGACGAATTCGTCGCGTTGTCCGCGTGGACGTCTTTGTCAATAGTGCCGATGGTTTCACCGACCAGTCGAAGGTTGCCAACGCTGCATCTGTGCTTCTGCACCGGTTGTTTGGCACGGCCGGCAAACACGCACGGATCGCCGTGGGCGTGGCTGAACTGCCGCTCGATGCGGCGGTGGAAGTCGCGATGATCATCGAACGGAGATAGCGGCGTGGGTGTGCTTCAAATGCGACGGCCGTTGCCCCAGGCATGACCTCGGATTTGGAGAGGTCAGGGAAAATGCGAATGACGGAAAGAGCTGACAAATACACGCTAAGCAATGGAATGGTCATGCTTGGCGAGCCGATGGACGCCGTGGGGTCGGTGGCGTTCGGCTTCATGCTGCCGGCCGGGGCGGCGCGCCTTCCGGACGGCTGTTGTGGGGCTTCAAACGTAATTGCCGACTGGATATTCAGAGGCGCCGGCGAGAGAGACAGCAGGCAGCTTGGCGACGCCCTCGACGGGCTGGGGCTGGTCCGTGGCCGGTCGGTTGGCAGTTCTCACCTAACCATTGGCGGGGCGTTGGAGGCGGGAAACCTCACGCCGGCGTTGGATTTGTACGCCGACATCATACTCCGGCCCGGATTGAACGAGGAGCTATTTGAATTGGCCAGACAACTGGCGGTTGATGAGGTGCTCTCGCTGGATGATGATCCCCGGCAGAAGGTGATGCTCAAGCTGCGAGAGCAGTTTTATCCGAGCCCGCTGGGGCGAAGTACCGTCGGCGAAGTCTCCGAGCTCAAGGTCGTGACGGCCGAAGCCACGAAGCAAATCATCATGGACAGATTCAATCTCTCGGAGACGATCTTTACCGTCGCGGGCAAGTACGACTTTGATACGGTCTGTCGCCAAATGGAAGGGCTTTTCGAGTCCGAACAGAAGCAGCGGGGGGAACCAATAACATTGGGTTCCAAGGAAGGCAAATATACACATATTGACAATGACGGGGCACAGGTGCACATTGGCCTGATGACCGAAACGGTGAGGCCGGCCGATGAGAACTACTACAATGCCAGAGTGGCGATATCGGTTCTCTCGGGCGGGATGAGCGCGCGGCTGTTCACGGAGGTCAGAGAAAAACGCGGGCTATGCTATGCGATCGGAGCGAGATATCACAGCCTGAAAGACGCCGCCGGCGTCATGTGCTATGCCGGCACGACGCCGGACAAGGCGCAGGAAACGCTGGAGTGCATCATCGGCGAATTTCATCGCCTGCGCGAAGGAATCAGTGAAGAGGAAATCGCCAGGGCCAAAGTCGGGCTGAAGAGCGCGCTGATCTTGCATAGTGAATCATCCAGTAGCCGGGCCAGCGCGATTGGAAGCGATTACTACATCTTAGGCAGAGTTCGGAGCCTTGATGAAATCAAAGATGAAATCGAGGCGACCAGCGTGGAGTCGGTCCTGGGATTTTTGCGAGCTGATCCCTTGGATGACTTTACCGTAGTGACAATCGGCCCGAGGCAAATCACGTTAACATAGGGCAATACATGGAATTCAAGACGAAGACATTGGAGAACGGCTTGGTTTTGATCGGCGAGGTAAACACGTCAGCCAAGTCAGCGGCGGTAGGTTTTTTTGTCAAGACCGGCTCACGCGATGAGGCTGCACAGATCAATGGCGTCTCCCATTTCCTCGAACATATGTTGTTCAAAGGAACGGAGAAGCTCAGTGCGCTCGAGGTAAACGAAGCGTTCGACAGGACCGGGGCGCAATTCAATGCCTTTACCAGCGAGGAGAATACCGTTTACTATGCGGCGGTCCTGCCGGAATATCTGGCGGAGGTCACGGGACTGTGGACGGAGCTGATGCGGCCGGCCCTGAGAGACGGAGATTTTGATATCGAAAAGAACGTCATCAGAGAAGAGATTGCCATGTACAAGGACTTGCCGAGCTTTGACGTGATGGAGCGATGCAGGACGTTGCACTTCGACGGTCATCCCTGTGGCAACAGCGTCCTTGGCAGCGAGGAAAGCATCGACAGTTTGATGGCCGAACAAATGCGGGATTACTTCGCACGTCGGTATGCGCCGAACAACATGGTCTTGGCCTGCGCGGGCCATTTCGATTGGGACGAGATTTGTTCGATTGCAACAGAATCGTGCAGCACATGGCAAAGGCAGAATGTCGAACGAAGACGTGAGCACTGTGAAGGCAGCAAAGGCAAAGAGCGGGTCGCCAAGGCCAATCTGGTTCGCGAACATGTATGTTTGATGAGTGCCGGGGTGTCCGCCCAGGACCCGAGGCGATTTGCCGCTTCGCTTCTGGGGATGATTATCGGTGATGATGTGGGGTCACGGTTCTTCTGGGAGTTAGTGGACAAAGCCCTGGCGGAGGCGGCAACGATGCAGTTCGGGCCGATGGACGGCACGGGAGCGTTCTGCAGCTATATTCGCTGCAGCCACGAGAATGTCGTGAAAGTGCTCGATACGGTCAGAGGCATTCTTGACAGTCTGGGCAAAAACGGAATCACGAAAGAGGAATTGAATACAGCGAGAAATAAAGTCTTGAGCTCGCTGGTCATTAAGAATGAATTGCCGATGGGCCGGCTGGTCGATCTGGGCTTTAACTGGACGTATCTGGAGCAATACCGTGCGATTGAAGACGATGTCAGGGCGATTAAGGACGTCACTGTGGACGACGTTCATACCTTGATCGAGCAGTTGAGGCTGGGTGATTTTACACAACTTTCTTTGGGGCCGGAACGGAACGGTCAATAGCAAGGAGACACAGACATGGGCAATCCAACGAGAAGGGAATTGCTTAAGACGATCGGTTTGGCTGCGGCTTCAACGGGGGGGCTTTCGATCTTGCCAAGCTGCGCCGGAGCAAACCGAAAGGCGGCGGCTGGAAGGAAACGGCCGAATGTCGTTCTGGTCATCACCGACGACCAGGGCTACGGCGACCTGGCCTGTCACGGCAACTCAGTCATTCAGACGCCCAATCTGGACAAGCTCTATACCCAGAGCGTGCGACTGACGAATTTTCACGTCGGCCCAACCTGCTCGCCCACCCGGGCGGGTTTGATGACGGGGCATTACTGCAATCGAACGGGCGTCTGGCACACCATCATGGGCCGCTCGCTCCTGCGGAAAGACGAAGTCACGGTCGCCGATGTCTTCTCAGCCGGCGGCTATCGCACGGGCATCTTCGGCAAGTGGCATCTGGGGGACAACTACCCGTTCCGGCCGCAGGATCGGGGGTTCGGCGAGGTGCTTGTGCACGGCGGGGGCGGCGTCGGTCAGGGGCCCGATTACTGGGGCAACGATTATTTCGACGATACGTACTTTCACAACGGCACGCCGGAGAAGCACACGGGCTATTGTACCGATGTATGGTTTGATGGGGCCATGAAGTTCATCAACGCCAATAAGAACCGTCCCTTCTTCTGCTACATACCGACGAACGCCCCGCACGGCCCCTACAACGTTGCCGCCGAGTACATGAAGCCGTACCTGGATAAAGGATTGCCGGAGAATCAAGCCCGCTTCTATGGGATGATTACCAATATCGACGACAATATGGCCCGGCTGATGCGTCAATTGAAGGAACTGGGTCTTGAGAAAAACACGATTCTGATTTTTATGACCGACAATGGGACCTCGGGCAACGGCTACAATGCCGGGATGCGCGGTAAGAAAGGCTCGGAATACGATGGCGGGCATCGGGTGCCGTGTTTTATCCGCTGGCCTGCCGGCGATCTAACGGGCGGGATCGACATCCACCGGCTCACGGCACACGTCGATCTATTGCCGACGCTGATCAAGCTGTGCGGCCTGGAAGAACCGAAAGGGGTGAAGTTCGATGGTGACAGCCTCGCCGGTCTTCTGGCCAGTCAGGGTGACAACTGGCCCGACCGGACGCTGGTCACAGATTCGCAGCGCATCGAGCACCCCGAAAAGTGGCGCAAGAGCGCGGTCATGACCGATCGCTGGCGGCTGATCAACGGCAAGGAGCTTTACGACATGAAAGCCGACCCCGGCCAGAAGACGGATATCGCCGCCAAGCATTCGCAGGTTGTTGAGAAGCTGCGCGAGGCTTATGAAGACTGGTGGGCCGATGTTTCCGAGCGTTTCAATGAATATTGTGAAATCATTATAGGCTCCGACAAGCAAAATCCAAGCCGGCTCATGTCTCACGATTGGCACGCGCCAAAGGTGCCGTGGCACCAGGGCCACGTCCGTAACGGGATGCAGGCCAATGGATTCTGGGCCGTCGAAATCGATCGCGACGGCACGTATCAATTCGAGCTGCGACGCTGGCCCGAGGAAGTGAACGCGCCGATAAACGAAGCCATACCCGACGGCAAGGCTATCGCCGTTACGAAGGCCCGGCTCAAAGTGGCAGATATGGATGAGACCAAGCCGGTTCCCGCAGGTGCGCGGGCCGTAACGTTCCGGGCGAAGCTCAAGGCCGGCAAGACGCGGCTTCAAACCTGGTTCGTGGATGAGGACGGGACGTCCCGCGGAGCGTATTATGTCTACGCGAAACGTCTATGATTCGACTGAGGATGCGAAAGAATTGAGTTGAGGCTATGGCGCGGCTTACGGATAAACTAAGTGACGACAATGGACACAAGCCATCCCCTCAGAGAGCAAGCTCGCCGCCAGCTCGGCCTGAGGATGCGGTGCGTCAGACCCATGAGATACCCAAATTCGACCTGGCCGAGCAAATCTTAGCCGAGCAGCGAAAACTCTCTTCGGTCAAAAGAAAGGGGCCGGGCAAACGAGTGAAAGCCCCGACTCCGCAGGCCGTCAAGCCTGTGGCTCGTACCGTTGAGCCGCCGCCTATGTCAGCAGAGCAGAAACAAATCATCGCCGAGATCGTGACCAGAGACATCGAAAACCTGGTCAAAGGGAATGCTTCAAGCCTTCAAGATTAGACCTTTGGGATGCTGATATAGACTTGGAACAGGATTCTCCTGAAGCGCCCCGAAGGATCGTGTGCAATATGAATCGAAGAGATTTCATGAAGACGTCGGTTGCTGCCGGGGCTTATGTGCTCCTGGGAACACCGTCGGGGCTCGCCGCTGAAGAAGGCCAACTATGGTTCAACCGTCCGATGCGCTGGGCCCAGTTGGTCCTTGTGGAAAACGATCCCGGTCGGTTCGATCCGGATTTTTGGTTGGATTATCTCAAACGGGTCCACGCCGACGGCGTCTGTCTAAGCGCTGGAGGCGTCGTCGCATATTATCCCACAACGGTCCCGTTGCACCATCGCAGCGCATGGCTTGGCGATAGCGATCCGTTTGGCTACCTGGTCCACGGATGTCGAAAGATGGACATGGCGGTCATCGCGCGCACCGATCCTCACGCGACGTGGAACAACGTCCATGAGGCTCATCCGGATTGGATAGCCGTCACTTCAAATGGACAAGCGCGACGGCACTGGTCCAATCCCGAATTATGGGTGACCTGCGCGCTGGGCCCCTACAACTTCGATTTCATGACGCAGGTTCACGAGGAGATCGTGACGCTGTATCACGTGGACGGGATCTTCTCCAATCGCTGGGCGGGTCACGGAACCTGTTACTGCGAGCATTGTGTTCGGAATTTCGAATCCTTTTCCGGAATGGCCTTGCCGCGAACCAGCAACCGACAAGATCCGGCGTACCGCAAATACCTCCAATGGCGAATCGACCGGCTGAGGCAACTGTGGTTTCTGTGGGATCGGACGATCCGGGCCGTCAAGTCCACGTCGCGATATATCCCCAATGGCTTTCCCGATAAGGTCGTGACAGGAGCGCTGTCGGATATCTTCTTCACCGACCATCAGGCGAGAAGTGGTGTGATTCCGCCCTGGTCGAACGGTAAACGGGCGAAAGAGCTTCGCGCGACGATGGGCATGAAGCCTCTGGGCGGTATATTCAGTATCGGCTTGGAAGAGCAATACCGATGGAAGGATTCCGTGCAGAGCGAGGCGGAGGTTCGGATCTGGGTGGCGGAAGGGACAGCGAACAACATGCGGCCGTGGTTCGTCAAATTCTCCGGGACGATCTACGACCGGCGTTGGCTCAAGGTCGTCGAGAAGATCTACGATTGGCACTATCGCCATGAACGCTACCTGAGGAATGTGGCCCCATTGGCCCGAGTGGCGGTCGTCTATTCGGAACAGACGGACCGATACTACGGCGGTGAACGGTGGCAAGAGCAGAGAAGCGACCATGGATTGGGGATGTATCACGCTCTGATCGAAGCGCGCATTCCTTTCGAGATGGTGAACGACCGGTTGCTCGAAGCCGAACACATCAACCGATTCAAGTTACTGGTTCTTCCCAACATCGCGGCCTTGTCCGATGCCCAGTGTGAACAGCTCAGGCAGTACGTCCGGCAGGGGGGGAGCCTGGTCGCTACCTTCGAAACATCACTGTATGACGAACAAGCGAAGCCGCGGCGGGATTTTGGCCTCGCGGATTTATTTGGTGTCTCTTTCAACGAGCGAGTCGAAGGGCCGATGAAGAATTCCTATCTGCGGCTGAAGCCCGATGTGAAGACGGGCCGGTATCATCCCGTCCTCGAAGGATTGCAGGATGCGTATAGAATCGTCAATGGCATTTGGCGAATCCGCGTGACGCCGGAAGTGGATTTTCCTTCACCCGTGACACTGATACCCAGTTATCCCGATCTGCCTATGGAACATGTCTATCCACGGACGCCGGATACGGATATTCGCGAATTGTACTTGCGGCAGTTGGGAGAGAGCCGGATTGCCTATATCCCCTGGGACATCGACCGAACGTTCTGGAAGATTATGAACGCAGACCATGGGAGGCTGCTGCGGAACGTCGTTAACTGGGCGGCAAATGAAGGGCCTCCCGTCTGGGTGGCAGGTCCCGGGATTCTGGATGTCACCGTGTGGCGGCAGGCCAAGTCGATGACCGTTCATCTGGTGAACCTGACCAATCCCATGATGATGAAGGGGCCGTTCCGGGAATTCATCCCGGTCGGCGACCAGCACGTACAGATTCGAATCCCCCGTGATAAGGAAGTCGATAAGATTCATCTGCTGGTCTCTGAAAAGGCTCCCACTTACCGGATCGATAACGAGACGATCAAACTCACGGTGCCGTCGATTCTGGATCGCGAAGTCATCGCAGTAGATTTTCGAGCGTGATGGCTGAGAGCATCAAGGACATGGTTTCACAGAAACGATCTTTCTCAACGAAAGGACAGGCCAATGGTTGACGGTATGAAGCGACGCAGTTTTCTCACGGGTATTGCGGCCTTGGGTGCGGTCCACGCCTTGGGTCCTGACGGGGCAGTGGCCGTTGGATCGGCGCGCCCGGACAAGCCGGCACGCCTGAGAATCACCAAAGTAGAAATCCTCCAAGTGGCGGGACAGAACAAGAGAAGGGTCCTCTACCTGAAGATCCATACCGACGAGGGCCTTGCGGGTCTCTACGGGCCTATCGACAACGAGGCGGCGATGTTCGTCGATCGATTCTTCAGGCGGCAGCTCATCGGACAAGACCCGCTGGCGTACGAGGCCTGTTGGGACAACATGTTCCGGGCAAGCCGGCACTCCCGCGGCAGTCACTATATCATGGGCCTCAGCGCCATCGACAACGCGTTATGGGACCTGCGTGGCCGCCTCTTTGGATTGCCCGTCTATCGACTTTTGGGCGGTTCGCGTAAGAAAGTCAGGGCCTACGCCAGTTGTCTGGGATTTTCGCAGGAACCGTCGGCTCTGCAGGCAAAAGCCAGGGAGTTGAAGCAGGAAGGCTATCGGCACCAGAAGTGGTTCGTACGGGATCGCGGGCCCAGTTTCGGTCCTGAAGGCG
>Ga0209427_10004115_pt1 | contig 16889 bp, 14 predicted proteins | sample DeeMarSWOR136_30_FD_187465 | JGI IMG/M metagenome (GOLD analysis project Ga0209427, IMG submission 187465) | Marine sediment microbial communities from White Oak River estuary, North Carolina - WOR-1-36_30 (SPAdes) (version 2) | ecosystem: Environmental > Aquatic > Marine > Intertidal zone >...
GATTCGTCTGAATCCGAGCTGCATTTTTTTCGACCGGTAAAAACGCACTAAGTCTTTTGCAAGAAATTCGGATTCAGGAAACGCCTCATCCTCATCTGGAAAAAAAACAAGTTCAGGTCGTACCTCGTCAAGCATTCGTATCGCGGTTTCCCTGAACTTCTCCCTGTTTCCCTGTTTTCTGAACTCAACCCGGGGCAGTTCATGATCGAGCGTGATCTCGGTCGTTCCCATTACCTTTGGCACCTTTGTATGCCAGCTGCCTTTGAACTCAGGAGTCTGGTGGATAAGTAGATAAATCTCGTCAACGTAGTTGCTCAGGTCCTCCAGGCACCAGGGCCACTTAAAATAATGGAGCATCATCAGCCCAACTATTTTATGAATGTGAAGCTCTTTTTTTATTGCCTGAATCTCGGTATGCATTTGCTTTCTCTCGGCCAGAACGTATTTGCTACAGATAAATAAGAATTTATCTTAAGTGTACTGGAAATACTCCGGAAGCCACGATTTTATGCAACACAGAGGAAGATTAATCTCCTCAACTCAAATATGTCCTCAAACATATGCAGTTTTTCTCCTACAACATACTAGTCTCTAAAATTGTGTCAAGAAAAAACTAATAAACACACATTGTATTGAAATATTGATTAGGAACTTAACTCCGAAAATATTATTGATCTTTTCTTGTTTCTAAATAAATGGTGTTTACTATTGACGATGAGTCTGCTTCGTAATAATTTACAAAACAATTCACTTGCTCCTTCTTCTCCGCTGATTCTATAATAACCTGATTTATTTTTATCAGTGAGCTGATTATTACTCTCGAAGAAAAGAAAGGGCTTTTTCGATTTGAAAAAAAAAGCGATCCTGATGCTTGAAGATGGCCGTTCCTGCGAGTGTCGGAGCTTCACCGGTGATGGAGAAACCTTCGGGGAGCTTGTTTTCAATACCGGCCTCACTGGATACCAGGAAGTGATCACTGATCCCTCCTATCAGGGCCAGATCGTGATGATGACCGCTCCCATGATCGGTAACTACGGCATTCGTCATAGCGAAGACGAATCCCTGAAAATCCACACCGAGGGTTTTGTGGTGAAGGAGTACGGAGGTGAGGGTTTCGATAGCCGTGATACGGTGTCCCTGAAGGTTCAACAAACTCATCCACGTTATTCGGAAACCGGAAGTACTCAGTTAGTCTCTTATTTTCACAACAGGACCATTACGAGCCTTGCGAATTACCTGCGAAGCCAAAAGGTTCCCGGCATTGAGGGGGTGGACACCAGAGCTATCACAAAGCACATCCGGGAGCGGGGTGCGATGAAGGCAGGCGTTACTACCAGGACACTGGACAGGGAGACATTTCTGAAAAAGGTCAAAGGCTCACCGGATATTGTGGGGCGGGACCTGGTCAAGGAGGTGAGCACACAAGAGCCATACCTCTACAGCGAGGGATCCGGGTACAGGGTGGCGGTCGTTGATTGCGGGATCAAGGTGAGCACCCTCAGGGAGCTCGCCCAGCGGAAGTGCAGGGTCGAGGTGTTTCCTGCCTATGTGAATGAAAACGACATTTGGCGTACAAACCCACACGGTGTGCTTCTCTCAAACGGTCCCGGGGACCCTGCAGCGCTCAGTCCCATTATTGCGCTTGTGAAAGAACTCATCGGCAAAGTGCCCATTTTCGGTATCTGTCTTGGGCACCAGCTCATTGGACAGGCCCTGGGTGCAAGGACCTTCAAGCTGAAGTTCGGCCATCACGGGGGAAACCATCCTGTCCGCGACGAACGTACGAAAAAGGTATACATCACGACGCAGAACCACGGGTTTGCGGTGGACCTGGATACCCTGAATATGAATGAGATCGAAATCACCCATATTAACCTGAACGACCATACCCTGGAGGGATTACGGCACAAAAGGTACCCGCTTTTCTCTGTTCAGTTTCATCCGGAAGCAGGTCCGGGACCGCACGATACGTTCTCACTGTTTGACGAGTTCATGAAACTGATGGGTGAACGGTAAACATGAGGGAAGGTATTGAATAGAAACTGATGGAAGCTTGGTAACGCCGAGAGGCCGGATGGGTGCAGTAGGGAGGTCAGAGCTTCCCACGTATTTCATGAGAGGTCAGAGGCACAGGAGTAGCTGATGCCGAAGCGAGAGGACATTCGAAAGATCCTGGTAATTGGCTCGGGACCCATCATAATCGGTCAGGCCTGCGAGTTCGATTACTCTGGCACACAGGCACTCAAGGCCCTGAAGGAAGAAGGTTACACGGTAATCCTTGTGAATAGCAACCCCGCCACCGTCATGACTGACCCACGCATGGCAGACAGGACCTATATAGAGCCACTGTCTTCAGAAATTGTGTCCCAGATCATCGCCCGTGAGCGGCCTGATGTGCTACTGCCCACCCTTGGGGGCCAGACTGCCCTCAACCTTGCCCGGGATCTTGATGAAATGGGGATCCTCCGACATTTTGGCGTGGAATGTATCGGGGCCAACATCGATGTGATACGGAAGGCTGAGCAGCGAGAACTCTTTAAACGTGCTATGGAAGAGATCGGGCTTGAAACCCCCAGAAGCCACCTTGCCCACTCCCTCGAAGAGGCACATAGGGTCATGAAGGACATTGGGTTACCCGCAATCATCCGTCCGAGCTTTACGCTCGGAGGGCAGGGGGGAAGCATCGCAAATACAGATGAGGAGTTCCTGCACGCAGTCAACAGAGGATTGGAAAACAGCCCCATTCACCAGGTGCTCATCGAGGAATCCATCTACGGATGGAAAGAGTTCGAATACGAGGTGATGAGGGACAGAAACGACAATGCGGTGATCATCTGCTGCATAGAGAACATTGATCCAATGGGCATTCACACAGGGGACAGTGTCACAGTGACACCGGCCATGACCCTTTCGGACAGGGAGAACCAGTACATGCGGGACGCTGCGATCGCGATTCTCCGCAAAATCGGGGTCGAAACCGGAGGTTCCAACGTGCAGTTTGCGATGCATCCGGAAACCGGGCGTATCGTCGCGATCGAGATGAATCCGCGTGTATCCCGGAGCTCAGCCCTTGCTTCCAAGGCAACGGGGTTTCCCATTGCCAAGATTGCTGCAAAGCTCGCGGTGGGGTATACCCTGGATGAGATGTTTAATGACATCACGAAAAAGACACCCGCCTGTTTCGAACCCGTCATAGATTATGTGGCGGTAAAGTTGCCCCGCTTCACCTTCGATAAATTCCCGGGAACGCCACGGGAGCTCGGTATACAGATGAAATCCGTCGGCGAGGTGATGGCCCTGGGGCGAACCTTCCTTGAGGCGGTTTTCAAGGGACTCAGGGCGCTCGAGCATTCCTGGATGTGGTACGAAGATGCTGCGGAAAAGCGGAACGATGAGATCATCAAGATCCTCTCGAAAAACTCTCCCGATCGTATACCCTATATTATCGAAGCTCTGAAACGGGGAATCGGAGAGATGGACATCGTGGAGATGACAAGAATCGATCCCTGGTTCATCGGAATGTTCAAAAAAGCCTCAGACTTCATCTCGCAAATTACACACAGTCCCCTCGATGAAAAGACCTTCCGGTGTGCGAAAGCAATGGGCATCTCCGATGCGTACATTGCCTATTTGAAGAAGCTCGGCGAGTTTGAGGTACGGATACGGAGAAGGGAATTGGGCATACTTCCGACGTACAAGATGGTCGACACCTGCGCCGCAGAATTCGAAGCCTCAACTCCTTACTTCTACTCCTGTTACGATGAGGAGGATGAGACCGTACCCACGGAAAAGCAGAAGGTGATGATCCTTGGGAGCGGTCCCAACAGGATCGGACAGGGAATAGAGTTTGACTACTGCTGCGTTCAGGCCTCCTATGAGCTCAGGAGGCTGGGATACGAGACGGTCATGGTGAACAGCAACCCGGAGACCGTGAGTACGGACTACGATACCTCTGACCGCCTCTACTTCGAGCCTGTTTGTTTCGAAGACGTGATGAACATCATCGAGAAAGAGAAACCCGTCGGAGTGATAGTCCAGTTTGGAGGGCAGACCCCACTTAATATTGCCAGGGTCCTGGAGGAGAGGGGGGCACAAATCCTCGGCACCAACACCAGTTCCATTGACAGGGCGGAGTCGCGGGAGGAGTTTTCAAAGCTTATCAGAGAGCTCGAGCTCACCCAACCGAAGAACGGGACCGCCAAGTCTCTCAAAGAGGCTTTAGAGATTGCACACCAGATCGGATACCCAATTCTCGTACGGCCCTCCTATATCCTGGGCGGGAAGAAGATGGCAATCTTCTACGATGACCAGAAGCTCAAGGACTACCTCTTGGGCAGCATCAGGGTATCAAATCGGAATCCGATCCTCATCGACGAGTTTCTGGAAGATGCCTTTGAGTATGACATTGATGCTATCTCTGACCGCGAAAGGGTGATCATCGCCGGTGTCATGCAGCACATAGAAGAGGCAGGCATCCACTCAGGGGATTCAGCCTGTTCTATACCACCGGTGAAATCAAAACCGGAATGGATTGAGGAGATGAAGAGGCAGACCAGGCTCATCGCCAGAGCCCTTAATGTGGTGGGGCTGATAAACATCCAGTATGCTATAAAGAATGATATTGTCTATGTCCTCGAGGTCAACCCGCGGGCTTCCAGGACCGTCCCTTTTGTTTCAAAAGCCACAGGTGTGCATCTAGCCCGCGTTGCGACGGCCGTGATCATGGGCAAGAGTCTGAAAGATCTGGGTATTGAGAGAGACTGCAGGGCAGATTATGTCTCTGTGAAAGAATCTGTGCTCCCCTTCAGTCGTTTTCCAGGAGTGGATCCGCTTTTAGGTCCTGAGATGCGCTCAACCGGTGAAGTGATGGGAACAGGGGCTTCCTTTGGGGAGGCTTTCTATAAGGCAGAGCTTGGTGCGGACACGCCACTTCCTGAAGCTGGGACAGTGTTTATCAGCGTGAATGATTTCGATAAGTCCACAATACTCCCGGTTGCGAAAAAGCTTACCGAACTGGGTCTGAAGATCACAGCAACAAAGGGGACCGCAGCATACTTGTGGGAACACGGCATCTGGGCAGATGTGATTCAGAAGGTACACGAGGGGCATCCGAATGTGCTCGACTACATGGAACATGCGAAGATCAAACTCTTCGTCAATACTCCCCTCGGTCGGGAGTCCCAGTTAGATGATTACCTCATGCGGCAGGCAGCGATTACCCACGGAATCCCCTATACCACAACAACCTCTGCGGCACTCTCTGCAGTGGAGGGCATCGAGGCAAAACTCAGGGGCCACATCTTTGTGCGTCATCTGCAGGAGATCAATTTTCTGTAATTTTTTAATTGTCGCTTGTTGACTGCGTAATTTTAGATGTTGCACATTGGACTTATTCAGTGATCCACACCAGCGTATACATTCTGTGGGTTATCCCTATGTGAAGCCCGCGGGGATACATCATTTAGGATAAATCCCAGGTTAGTGAGCTTCCACATAGTATTCATAATCGTGGAGTAAGCCTGGAAAGCTCGTCTCAAGCATGTCGATTATCTTGCTCAACAGGCTTTCAAGGAGCTTCGAATCGTTTGACACGTACACGAGGCCGAGAACAGCTCTCTGGATTGAGTTCTGCTCTTCTACCTCGGAAATTGAAGCCCTGAACTTTGACCACACCCTGTCCTTTATCGCTCGGATGATATTCCTCTTATCCTTCAGAGAGCTGGAGTAGGGGATGATGAAAACCAGCTTCGATACCAGAACTTTCATGGGGATACGATCCTGAAGACCATTTGAGCTTCCCTATTGCATGTGCAATAAAAAGTAAACAGGCAATTGAGCAGGATATAATGCTATCTTCATTCGATACTGGGTCAGCCTCAGTCTGACACCTTGTCCTTTTCACTTTCGATAATCGATTTAAAGGAAGCGAATATTTCCCTATCGGCACCGATGACGTTAAGCATGGATCCAGCCTCTTTTATCTCAATTTCCACACCACACAGCTCGGCGATGAGAGCAGCAGCCGCAATGTCCCACTCATTCAGGCAGTGTTGCATGTAGGCATTGACACGGCCGCAGGCGAGATAGCAGAGGTCGAGGGCAGCCGATCCGAAAAAGCGCATCTTTTTAACCCTGTGTGTGAGCTGCTCGAATATTCGTATACCTTCATCTAAGGAACCGCTTTTAAAATATCCCATAACGATGACTGCTTCTTCGAGCCTTCTGATAGGAGTGCGTTGAATCGGTTTATTGTTGAGAGTTGCCCCTATCCCGTGGATAGCGGAAAAGAGCTCTCCCTTTGCCGGATCGAACACCACACCCACAAGACAGCGGGGACCACTCTTAAATGCGATGGATGTGCAGAAGTGAGGAATCCCTTTCGAGAAGTTGACGGTACCGTCGAGGGGGTCTATTACCCAATTGTATTCAGACTGGATATTTTCCCGGCCACTTTCTTCACAGATGAATCCGTGGTCGGGAAAACGCCTTTTAATGATGGACTTGATCAGCTGCTCGGTTTCTACGTCTACATCGAGCTTAACATCGTGCTGAGAATGGGCATTGATCTTCAAGTCTCGCTTACTAAGCCTTCTCATCAGGTATTCCCCGGCATTCCTGGCGCATTCAACGCAGATTTCATGAACCTCACTGAGGAAATCCGATTCGACCACTAATAAAACCCCATTCCACTCTCTATCGAGATATAAATATGATACGAATATCACACATCTTCAAGACAAAGTTCTGTGTTTTATATGATAATGAGCTTTAACTAACTGTTGCTTTAAAAAAGGTTCCTGTGTATATTACCTCCCAAAGGAAAAGTGGCCATGAATTTTGATCTGTATATCTTTGATCTGGATGGAACACTCATCGATACGAGCCAGGATCTTACAAACGCTGTCAACGATGTGCTTACCCATTATAAAATAGAGACCATGGAGAAAGAGAGGATCATCGGGTATGTGGGTGACGGGATCAAGCGGCTTGTAGAGCGTTGTATCAACGGCCATAAGGTGAAAATCAATGAAGCAGTATCTCTGTTCAAAGTGATGTATGGCAAGAGACTCGTTGAGACCACCAAACCCTATCCAGGGATCGTGAAAATGCTCAGGCGCTTGGAGGGGAAGGTTAAAACAGTTCTCTCAAACAAATCTTACCCCTTTACAAAAGAGATACTCGACAGACTCGATTTGAGCCGCTATTTTTCCATCATAATTGGTGGCGATACCTTTGAAAAAAAGAAACCTCACCCTGATGCGGTAGATTACGTTTTAAAAGAAACGGGAATATTGAGAAATGCATCGGTAATCATTGGAGATGGGAAAAACGATATGCTCGCAGCTCGAAATGCGGGTATCGCGTCCGTTTACGTCACCTACGGTTTCGGTCGTCTCGAGCAGCTTGGGGATATACGCCCTGATTTCATTGTCCACTCACCCGAGGAACTCGCACAAATTTTATGTGCGAATGAGGATATATGCGAGTATTGATTTTTAACTGGAGAGAAATGTTTGCTTTTTCAATCGATATGAAATACAATGTGCAGTGATTTTTGTATTTCTAATAGGAAAATGGGCTCCTTTAAAGATCGATAGAACATCATCCAGAATTGCTTTATAAAGGCTTGACGGTGCCCTGCGGTACAAAAGTACCGCCTGTATGAAAAGAGAGCACAAGAAAAAATGCCCATTTTAATGTTCTTTGATTGCTGTCCCAAACAGCAAGTACGACTATTAAAAAAGTTAAATCCATTTCTATGTCATTATGATGAATTAATCGACATCGGTGGGGGTCCAGCCGTGAGGAGATTGTTCTCCATCGATGAGCTTCATTTTCTGTAACAGGGGGTGGACAATGGCAGGCGAACTCATTGAGAAAATCAGGGAAAAAGAACAGGAAGCATCCCAGATAATAAGCGATGTGAAAGACAAAGCCATGAAGATGGTTCTCAGTGCCGAAGAGAAAAAGGCGGACTATATCGGAGAAAAAGATGCGCTATTAAGGGAGGACGAAAAAAGGATAAAGGAGAAGTATGACAGTGAGACCCGGGAAATAATCCGGGAAATCGAAGATGAAGAAAAAAAGGAAATCGAAAGTATCAATACGCTCTGTGAGCAGAATATCGAAAAAGTGGTCACGTTTATTTCTGAAGAAATCGTAAAGGAATAGACCATGTCCCTCGACACGGTGGCAAAAGTTGAAATAACCGCTCATGCCTCGGCCTTTGATCAGGTTCTCGAGGAGCTGCAGAGACTTTCCTTGATGCAGATAGATGCTCACTCGGTAAAGGAGTATGAGAGTAAAAAACAAGAAATACAGCGCACTGCACAGAGGATACTGGAACTGAAAAAAGAGCTATCGGAGCTCGAGCGAGCAATTGCTTTTCTCGACAAGCATGGAGCGAAAGTATCCTTTCTGCAGAAACTCTCGATGCAACCTGATGAGGTTCCCAAGACGGCGTTGAAAGAGGTGGTGGAGCAGCAGGATGCCGGGTCTGTAAAGGAAAAAGCACTCCACCTCGAAGGGGAGTTGAACGAGAAAGTCAGTCAGCGCAAGGAGTACCTTCTGCAGGTGGACGAACTTACACCTTTTTCCGAATTCCATACACCGCTTGATATATGTAGAGGCAGTGAGAACGTTAAGATCGTATTTTCGAGACTCGAATGCGAGTCTTTTGACAGTCTCTCGAAGGTTGATGTATCCGAGCACATCCACATCGAGAAGATCAGTGGTGATGAAACCATCTATTTTTACGTCCTTTATCACAGGGACGCGGCCGATGCGGTTCTCGAACTGGAAAAAAACTTCAATTTCGAGCCTATCTCTCTTCCGGAAGTTCCGAAGTCACCCGCTGAGTTGATGAATGAGTATACAGACAAAATTGAAAAGATTGAAAATGCAATAGATCAACTGACAATGGAAGCAAGTGAACTCGCTCTGAAGAATAACACTCTCCACTATTACTATGACTTTTTACAGACGGAGGCCGAAAAGGAATCGGCTAAGGAGAAGTTGTTCTATACCGATACAACCTTCGTCATCAACGGGTGGATACGTGAAAGGGATTATCCTGTCCTTTCCAAAGAGCTTGGAAAACAAAAAGAGGCTCATGTCAGCCGGATCGATAAGGATGAGAATGAGGCCCCACCGGTTGCATACTGGAACAACAGGTTAATTTCCCCCTTCGAGCTTATTGTAAATCTCTATTCACCCCCAAATCACAGAGAGGTGGATCCCACACCAATTCTCATGCCTTTCTATGCCCTCTTTTTCGGGATCTGTCTCACTGAAGCAGGGTACGGGCTTGTTATTAGCATTCTCTGCCTATTGGGACTGATCGTTCTGAAGCCACGGAACGGAATGAAAAAGTTTTTAAACCTGTTCCTCATTCTTGGAATTGCCACATTTGTGATCGGAGCCTTGATCGGGACGGTCTTCGGAATCAATTTTGATCTTTTGCCCGAACACCTAGCATGGCTGCGGGAAGCACGCTACAAAATAATGATCTTCGATTCGAGCAAGGATGTACTTACCTTCTTTGCACTCTCTCTCGCCCTTGGAGTCATACACCTCATTACAGGCTACCTTATAAAAATCTACATGCTCATCAAGAGTGGTGACTGGGTCGAAGCGGTTTGCGATCATCTTCCGTGGGTGTTTCTCCTGCTCGCGCCGGTACCGAAGGTGCTCATGAAACCTCTGCCACAGTATGAAAATGTGCTCAACACGATTTTTTATGTGCTGCTTGCCCTCTGGGCCGGGATAATCGTACTTTTTTCTGAGAGAAACTCTCTTAATCCCATCAAGCGGATAGGGAAGGGGCTCTTTACCTTGTATGGAGTTTCAGGTGTTCTTGGAGACGTGCTCTCCTATTCCCGACTTCTCGCCCTCGGCCTCGCAACAGGGGTCATAGCCGGCGTTATGAACACGCTCGCTGGAATGGTAAGACAACTTCCGATAGTGGGAATAGGCGGATTCGTGCTGGTACTCATTGTTGGTCATCTCTTCAACCTCTTCATAAGCGGCCTTAGTGCCTTCGTTCACTCGATCCGATTGCAATTCATGGAGTTCTTTACCAAATTCTATACCGGAGAAGGTGAGCTTTTAACTGTGTTCAGCGAGAAGAGGAGATATACGTACACGCCGACTGAAAACAATTCGAGAAGTTGATGATTACACTGAATGATACACTATGAAGGAGGTTTCGTATGAACGTAGGGCTTTTTCTGGCCATTCTCGGTGCTGCACTTGCAGTTGCCCTCTCTGGTACGGGTTCTGCGAAAGGTATCGGTTTCGTTGCGACGGCGGCCTCTGGAGCGTTGAGTGAGGATCCAAAGAAATTCGGTAAGTTTATTCTTCTGGTCGCTCTTCCGGGAACACAGGGGATCTACGGTTTTGTTATGGGTTTCTTGACAATCCAGAAAATCGGTCTTTTGACCGGAGAGACAGTGGTTCTCACACTCACCCAGGGACTCGAAGTGCTTTTCATGAATCTTCCTATTGCAATAGCCGGTTTGTTCTCTGCAATTCATCAGGGTAAGGTCTGTGCGGGAGGTGTGAATCTGATATCAAAGCAGGAAGGTGAGATGGGTAAGGCGCTCGTTATGGGTGTTCTCGTTGAGTTCTATGCAGTGCTCGGATTGCTCGTGTCGATCTTCATCTGGCTTTTCTTAAGTTTTTAAGCCTGAACAAGGGTGAGGAAAAATACAATAAACGGAGTACGAGCATGTCGGTAGAGGGTATAATCGACCGCATCATTGCTGATGCTGAAGAAGAAGCAAAAAAAATCATTCATGATGCGGAGAAAGAGGCTGATGTAATCAGAGAGAAGGGAAAAGAGGAGGCAGAGCACTATTACGAGAAGCAAAAGTCCCTTCTCGATGAGAAATATAGAAGAGAGAAAGAAAGAGCTGTGCTGAACAAGCGCCTCGAGCAGCGAAAGAACATGCTCCAGGCGCGTCAGAAGTGGATGGACAGAGCCTTTCACGACGCTTACCGAAGGCTCGTTGACCAGCCCATGGTGGAGTATGAAAAGCTCGTCCTCTCTCTTGTGCAGAGGGTTTCTCAGACAAAAGATGAAGAGCTCATATTCGGGAAAAAGGGAGACAAGAAGCTCCTGAATCGAATTGTTGAACTGCTCAACAGTAAAGGCGGAAAATATACCCTTGCACAAGCACGGAGAGATTTTTCGTGGGGGTTTGTCCTGAGAAAGGGAAAGGTGGAGTTAAACATGTCAATCGATAGTCTCTTTAAATACAAGCGAAACGATCTAGAACAGAAGGCATGGGAGATTTTTCATGCTGGTAAGTAGCCCTGAATTTGTCGAAAACAGCGAATATGGATACTCCGTTGCGCGCATCCGGGCCCTGGAGACAAAGCTCGTGAGCAACACTGAATACAACACCCTCCTTTCGGCACCCATGGAAAGATTTCACCCGCTCTTCGTTGAGATAACCGGCATCAGGGGGGAGAAGGATGCGGATGTACACGTCCTCCTCCAGCTGATTGAAGAGACATTCACCGAGCAGTTTTTCATGGTAAAGGGTCTCATTTTAGAAGATGAGATCAAGAGATTGATCTCGCTCGAGTACGATTACGAGCTCTTGAAGCTCATTGTGAAAGAGAGTCTGATAGGCCGGGTCGAAGGGCTGTCTATCCCGGTTGAGGTATCCAAACGGTCAAATTACTCCTACCCTGTGCTCAAGTCACTGCTGGAAAGCGGGAAGTTTATTGATACCGGAGAGATACTTTATGGAACCTATGTATCTCTGCGGAATAGAAAAGAGCTGAGTGGAAATAGCATCGACAATAGCTGTGAAAGTGCATACTACAGGGAGCTCTTTCAGATATTGGAGGAGTATCAGAATCCCTTTCTCACCGGGTATTATATCAGAAAGGTCGATATACGAAACGTTCTGACAGCCCTCAGGTTACGGGTGAGAGGTGGGAAAAGAGCCGATCTGCGTACTCGTCATCTTTCCTATGGAAGCATTGATATAGGTTACCTGGAACAGGGTTTGGACCTGAACATCGAGGGATTTGCTTCAAGAATCATTTTCTCGCCGCTTGGGACCGTTCTCAAGGGGGTAGAGAAAAGGGGAGAGGAAACGGAACAGATTGTCCAGGCAGAAAAGCTTATGGAAGAAGACCTTATGAGATACGTAAGGGAGAGTGTATTCGTGACCTTTGGAGTGGAGCCGGTGCTTTCCTACCTCTGGGAAAAGGAAATGGAGATTAAAAACCTCCGGACGATTCTTCTGGGGAAAATGACCGGGGTTATACCTGAAGAAATAAGAAGATACGTGAGAGGATTATATGGTTAGCATTGCCGTACTCGGTGAGGAACGGAATATACTTGGCTTCAAGCCATTTGGAGTTGATGTACATTTTTACACCCCAACTATGGGAGAAATCGACGTCTGGTTTAAAGAAATTTTGAAAAGGGAATACAAACTGATCATCATCACCGAATCGATTGCGGTGAAGCTGAAATCGCAGATTGATGCGTTGTGGGAGAAGGAGCTTCCCGTCGTCCTTACCGTTCGAGGACTGGGAGAGACTACGGGAATCGCCTCTCAGCGGCTGCGGAAACTGGTGATAAAAGCGGTTGGTACAGATCTATTCACGGAAGGGTAGGGTATCGGTGTTAGGTATGGGTGCAAAAGGAGTCGTTGCGGGCTGAGGTCAAACCGATACAATGTTGGATTCAGGAATAATAAAGAGAAGACATTTATAAGGAGATCCGCAATGGATGTGGGGAGAATTGTGAAAGTGGCAGGGCCACTCGTTATCGCCGAGCACATGGAGAGAGCAAAGATATACGACGTTGTGCAGGTGAGCGATAAAAAGCTCATGGGTGAGATTATAGAGATGAGAAGGGACGAGGCATCCATACAGGTCTACGAAGAGACGGGCGGACTCGGAGTTGGAGAACCGGTTTATCTCACCGGACAGCCCCTCACCGTCGAGCTTGGTCCAGGTTTGATCGAGTCAATCTACGACGGTGTGCAACGTCCACTCGATGTGATCAGAGAGATCGCAGGAGACTTTATTACCCGCGGTATTTCGATCCCGGGCCTGTCTCGGGAAAAGCGCTGGTTGTTTAAACCTACAGTAAAGGCTGGAGACAGTGTCGGGGAGGGCGATGAACTGGGGACGGTTGATGAAACCGTGCTCGTGGTGCACAAAATTATGGTTCCACCGGGAGTGCACGGAACAGTGAAAATGATCGAGAGAAAGGAGTGCCTGGCTACCGACACAGTTGCGGTCATAGAGATTGAGGATGGGAATGAGGTGGAAGTGAGCATGCTCACCAAATGGCCGGTTCGTAAACCCCGGCCCTATCGAGAGAAGCTCGCCCCCGATGAACCGCTTGCGACTGGCCAGAGAGTAATCGATGCACTTTTTCCCATCAGTAAGGGAGGGACCGCATGCGTTCCGGGTCCCTTCGGGAGCGGGAAGACAGTGGTGCAGCACCAGCTCGCAAAGTGGGCAGACGCCCAGATCATCGTGTATGTGGGGTGCGGAGAACGGGGAAACGAAATGACGGACGTACTCCTGGAGTTTCCGGAGCTTCAAGATCCCCACTCCGGTGAGCCTCTCATGAAAAGAACAATCTTGATTGCAAACACCTCGAACATGCCTGTGGCAGCCCGGGAAGCCTCTGTGTATACTGGTATGACCATTGCAGAGTATTACCGTGACATGGGATACTCAGTTGCACTGATGGCCGACTCCACTTCCCGCTGGGCAGAGGCCATGAGGGAGATGTCGGGGAGGCTTGAGGAAATGCCGGGTGAGGAGGGATATCCTGCCTACATGGGAACCAGAATCGCAGAATTCTACGAGCGGGCCGGGAAGGTCGTATGTCTGGGGAGTGATGGAAGAATCGGTGCGCTCAGTGCAATCGGTGCTGTTTCACCACCTGGTGGAGACCTCTCAGACCCGGTAGTACAGGCGACGCTTCGGGTGGTGAAGGTGTTCTGGAGTCTCGAAGACAAGCTCGCTTATAGAAGGCACTTTCCTGCAATCAGCTGGCTGAACAGTTACTCCCTTTACGTTCCTAACCTGGAGGAGCACCAGGAGAAACATCTTGGCAGGCAGTGGCTCGAAAATGTCAACTGGGCGCTTGCAATATTGCAGCAGGAAGCGGAGCTAGAGGAGATCGTACGACTCGTCGGGCTCGATGCACTCTCACCGGACAACAGGCTCATCATGGAAACTGCGAAGGCTATCCGTGAGGATTTTCTCCACCAGAACGCTTTTCATGAGATCGATACCTACAGCTCTTATGAAAAAATGGTAAAGTTGATGGATATCATACTCCACTTTCACGAACTCGCGGAGGATGCCCTGAAGAACGATGTGCCTGTACTCGATATCGCCTCTCTCTCGATCCGTGAGGATATAGCCCGTGCAAAATACATTCGTGAGGAGGATCTGTCCGAGTATGATAAGCTCAAGGACAAAATTACGAAGAGCTTCCTGGAGCTCAAAGAAAAGGTTTCCACGGAGGCGTAAATGATCAAGGAATACAATACAATCAAGGAAGTGGCAGGACCGCTCATGCTCGTGGAACAAGTTGAAGGTGCCAAATATGAGGAACTCGTCGAAATCGAGCTTTCCAGCGGAGAGTTGAGGAATGGAAGAGTTCTGGAAGTCAACAGGGATAAGGCGCTCATACAGCTCTTTGAGGGTGTGACGGGAGTCAATGTGTTCAACACAAAGGTGCGCTTCAAAGGCAAGGGTATGGAGTTGGATGTTTCCGAGGATATTCTGGGGAGGGTATTCGACGGTCAGGGACGGCCTATCGACAGGGGGCCGAAAATCATTCCACAGGTGCGTCTGGACATCAACTCTTCCCCCATCAATCCCTATGCGAGGAATTACCCCTCCGAGTTCATTCAAACCGGATTTTCAACAATTGACGGTCTCAACACCCTCGTTCGCGGCCAGAAGCTCCCAATTTTCTCAGGAAATGGACTCCCCCATCCGAAGATGGCAGCCCAGATAGCACGCCAGGCGAAGGTCCTGGGAAAGGAGGAGGAGTTTGCAGTTGTCTTCGCTGCGATGGGCATTACCTTTGAGGAAGCTCAGTACTTCATACAGGATTTTCAGAAAACCGGAGCGATAGAACGGAGCGTTCTTTTTATCAATCTGGCTTCCGACCCGGCGATAGAGCGGATCACCACGCCGCGACTTGCACTCACCGCTGCAGAATATCTGGCCTACCAGCTCGACATGCACGTTCTCGTGATTCTCACCGACATGACGAATTACTGTGAAGCGCTCCGGGAGGTATCGGCCGCGCGGCAGGAGGTTCCAGGGAGGAGGGGGTATCCCGGCTACCTCTACACCGACCTCGCGTCCGTGTACGAGAGGGCGGGGAGGATCAGGGGGAAGAAGGGCTCGATCACTCAGATCCCGATTCTCACCATGCCGGAGGATGACAAGACTCATCCTATAGCAGATCTGACCGGATATATAACTGAGGGGCAGATCGTTCTTTCCCGCTCCATGCACCGCCGTGGGATCTATCCGCCGGTGGATGTATTGCAGTCCCTGTCGAGGTTGAAGGACAAAGGAATCGGTGAGGGAAAAACAAGGGAAGACCATGCAGACGTCTTCAACCAGCTTTTTGCTGCCTATGCGCGGGGACTCGAGGCCCGCGAGCTCGAGGTCATACTCGGCGAGGCAGCTCTCTCTGAAATGGATAGGATCTTTTACAGGTTTGCAGATAGCTTTGAAAAGCGCTACATCGCCCAGGGTGAGAACGAAGACCGGGCGATCGAGCAGACACTGGATCTCGGCTGGGAGCTGCTTGCGGTGCTGCCGACCGCAGAGCTCAAGAGGATCCGTCCGGAGTTCATGGAAAAGTATCTGCCGAAGTTCAGGGCTAAAGTCGAGGCTCGGTAGGTTGGTTGTACCATGCAGGCTGCAAATAGCAGGTTGCACAGCGTAAATTGCAAGGCGCAATTTGTGCTTTTGTGGGTACTCCGGATAATATGTGTTTGCATAAGAGCGTGTATATGTCGGTTTATGCTGTATGGAAACAGGCTCAATTGTGAGAGGGTAATGTAACTATGATTCTCAATATAAATCCTACACGGATGGAACTGCTGCGGCTTAAAAGGCGGCATGTGCTTGCCATCAGAGGACACAAACTTTTGAAGGACAAGCAGGATGAGCTCGTGCGGAATTTTCTTGAGATTATCGAAGAGACGAAAAAGCTTCGAATGCAGGCAGACAGCGAAATTCAATCGGTGTTCCAAAGCTATTCTATTGCAGAGGGTGTGATTGGAGGTGCTGCAATCGAGAATCTCTTTGCAATACCGGGAGCCCAGACGGAAGTCAGCTCAAAGACAAAGAGTATCATGAACTTGAAGACACCCAAATTCGAAGTGGAAATAACAGGTGATCCTTTCAACTATGGAGATGACAAGAGTTCAATACTACTCGATCGGAGCGTGAAGCTTTTCGGGAATCTGCTGAATACGCTTCTCAAGCTCGCGGAACTTGAGAAGACTTCGATCCTCCTTGCAGAAGAGATTGAGAAAACGAGACGAAGAGTCAATGCACTGGAGTACATTCTCATCCCCAACATCTCAGAAACCATTAAATACATCACGATGAAGCTCGCAGAAATGGAGCGTTCGAACCTCACGAGAATCAAGAAGGTGAAGGCCCTGATCGAAGCACGGAGGAGCGGATCCGGGGAGGAATGAAGACTCGCGAAATAGACGATTAATTCTCTTTCCCGGTTCTGAAATACTCTTTTAACTGGAATAGGGTTTTTCCACTCTCTTCATGAAATCAACCCTCCGAGTGCTCTCTTATTTACTCATCTCCTGTATATGAATATAGTAGATGTAGTACCAATTTATATT
>Ga0209427_10004116_pt1 | contig 16889 bp, 15 predicted proteins | sample DeeMarSWOR136_30_FD_187465 | JGI IMG/M metagenome (GOLD analysis project Ga0209427, IMG submission 187465) | Marine sediment microbial communities from White Oak River estuary, North Carolina - WOR-1-36_30 (SPAdes) (version 2) | ecosystem: Environmental > Aquatic > Marine > Intertidal zone >...
GAGAAGTCATTGCGGGCCAACGCAAGGATGACTCGTAACTCACTCATGCGCTCTTAACTCCCTCTACAAGCCTTTGGATTAGAAACACGCCTAGACCTAAGGTGCTGGCTGACAAAGCTGCCAGTATACACACCGCATAGGCGGGATTGAGCAGAACAGCTGGATCGAACCCTAGGATGAATCGCACCAGGTCTGACCCGTAAGTTAGTGGGCTGAAGGCCGCAGCCGAAGCGTATTGTGCAGGCAGAAAAATAAACGGGTAAAGAACGGTGCTGAAACGGATTATTATTGTGCTTAAGCCTGTGACGATCGCCGTGTAGAGATCAGAGGATTTGAACGCTATAAAAGACAAGCCTAGCATCAGGCCTGCTACACCGAAGCCAAGCCAAAACAACGTTAGAATACATGCAATCACGGAGATCAATGAGAGGTTTCCAATTATCAGTAAGGTAACTGTCAAGGGAAGTGCGAGCATTAGAGCAAGTTCCGTGGCACCTTGCAGGGCAATGGCCAGAAAAAGCTTAGATCTTGAGATGGGAAGACTAAGTAGGTATGGCAGCCTGCCTTCATGAGCGTGTTCAACGAAGTGGCGCCCTGTGTGGGATGCCATATCAAATGTTATCATAATAACTAGGCCGACGGCGAAGAACCGTCTGTAATCATTTATGCCTGTGACGAGTTGGGAGATTATTACTCCATAAACGCCGACTTGGACTAGGAAGACAGTCCATTCCATGATTATCCAGACGGGTGGCCTGAGTTCTGGCTTCAAGTCGAACCATATGAAGCGGATTACGTTACGCATTTGTTGTCTCCCTCAAGGCGCGCCCTGTGAAGTGCAGGAATACGTCGTCTAGGGAGGGTTCGGTGACTCTGATTGAAAGGATTCGGGCTTTGCTTCGATAGCATGTATCCGTCATTCTTGGAACCCATGATTCCGCCATGGACACGTATGCCTTGAATCGGTTTGAGCCCGAGTTGGCTATTTTGACCGTTCCCTCTAGTTGGCTCAGAGCGTGCTCAAGGGCTTGGTTGTCAGCAGTGTCGATCTCAAGCTCGACTATGTCGCCGCCCGTGATGCTGTCTTTGAGCTTCCTGACAGTGTCACACACGACGGATTTCCCTTCATCAAGAACAGTCACTCTGTCGGCCAAGTACTCAGCCTCTCGAACCTCATTCGTGGCAACTAGGATTGTAGAGCCTTCTTCTCGAAGTCTAAGGATTTGTGCCCAGATTTTGCGCTTTCCACGCAAGTCTACCTGGCTCGTAGGCTCGTCTAGTATAGCAAAGCGTGGGCGTTGCACAAAGACCTTGGCAACTTCCAATCGCTTCGCCTGCCCTCCCGATAGGTGCATGAAGAGCTTGTTTCGAGCTTCCCAAAGCTCCAGATCTTTCAAGATGTTTTCTATCAAAGCTTCTTGTTTGGCTTTTGGGACTCCGCAAACATTGGCGTGGAAACGTAATATGTCAGCAGGTTTGTGTCTCCAGAATCCTCTTGCTTCCTGAAACGCTATTCCGAGAATTTGGCGGACCTTGGTCGGGTGAGTCGATACATCTAGCCCCATTACGTTAGCGTTTCCTGAGGTTGGCTTGAGAACTGTCGCCAGAATTAGGAGAAGAGTGGTTTTTCCGGAGCCGTTAGGTCCCAGAAGCACCATGATTTCGTTTTGGTCGATGGTGAAGGCTAGGTCTTTGAGCGCATAGGTCTTACCATATCTCTTTGTCAGGGTATTCGTTTCAACGGCGAACAAGGGCTATCTCAGCTCTATGGAGGATTCTGGAACTGCAAGTGTAATGCAAGTCTAAAAAATAAGCGTAGTGGTCATTTTCTATGGCGCTTGTTTCTCTCCCGTTTTTGTGCGTTTCGTCGCCAGTCTCGCTTCCTCTGGGTTTTTATGAATGCTCGTCCAGGGTGTTGCTGAGCGTTTGGATCTCGTCGGAATTGCCCTATGCTTCTGTAGAAGGTTTGATAATCTATCTGGTTCTGCTTCAGAGCATTGATCTGCTGGTTCAGTTGTCTCTTAATTTCAGGATCGGTCGCATGGTCATACGCGTCGGAGTACGAGAGATACGCAGCGTGAAACTGAAAGTCAGATGGGCTATCGATTAGCAGCTTCTCCGCGGGAGTTGATTCCTCAGTCTTGGCTTCCTCAGTCTCGGGTTCCTCAGTCATAGCTTTCCAGACTTCTGTGGTACAGTAGAATTGCAGACTTCCCTTTTATACGTAACGTTTGTGATTAGAGGATAGAGGCTTTTGGGAAAGTGTTTTTGGGTGCGATTTGAAGAAGAGTGGACTAGTTTAAAGATGAAGGGCTATTGACCAACAGCTTTCTGCAGCAACGGCCTATTATTCGAAATAATGATTCTCTCTTCATAAGACAGTTAAATACTGAATTCATTAGTCCAACTCACAAAACTGTAGGAGAATAGAAGGCAAAGATGGAATCTAAAAGGGCGTTTTCTCTCCAAAAGCGAAGGCTATTGCAGAAGAAATTCAGGAAGGCTCTCGATGATGAAATGCAGGCGCTTTCTACAGAAATGCGGCAAATTCTCTGCGATGACCTAGTTACAGCGTTGCAGAACAGGTTAATTGTTCTCGCCGGCGCCGAACCAAAACGCCGCTAGGCAATGGAGAAAAACACTGATTCGTAATACATAAATCATTTATATCAAAACCGCCGAAGTCACGCCAAAGAGGTTCAGATATGCGACGCTCCAAGCTTGAAATGTACATTGATATTCTTAAAGTTCTGTCTCAACGTGGGCCTCTCAAACTTACTCATATAATGTACAAAGCCAACGTGAACTGCAGCGTCCTGAAACAATACTTGGACTTCTTGACTCAGCAAAGCCTCGTTGAAGAACGGACGGTTGGAAAGAAGCGCGTTGTTTACGCTATAACTGAAAGAGGGATTACAGTGCTGAAGTATTTCAGGGAACTCAAGACGGTTCTCCCTCTCGTTGAAGAAGCCCGCCGGCTCCCAGCTACGCTTTGACAAGCTCTTTAACTTTCCTCAATCATTTTTTGGTTTATGCTACTAGTCTTGAGGCTCTTTGAGAAGGAGCTTGAGAATCTATAGAGTTATGTCGTAAGATTTAATAGACTCCCAGCCTGCTCATAGTGTAGATGTGCATCTCACCAGTGTCAGTGTGGATGGTCTGTCAATGAGCAAGACGCTTGGAAAGAATCCTGCGGTGTTGTTAGAGAAGATTAAGGAGAGCCTGGACAGGCTTAATGAAAAGATGGAGGTTTTTATTGAGCTGCAGAAAAATGAAAGGAAGCAGGATTTTGTGGTTCAAGACTTGCCTGAGGCTCTGGATGTGATGACTCTTCTTTCATTGCCTGATCACCTCAGAAAAACAGCTGTAACCATCTGCAAGCTTGGCCGCGCCACGGCAGAAGAGGTAGCGGAACAAACAAAACGAGCTAGGGCAGTGGAAAGCGGCTACTTAAACCAACTAGTATTGATGGGCTATCTGAAGAAGGAAAGAAAGGGAAGGAAAGCCTATTTCTTCGTCGAAAAGTAGGAGGAGTTAGAGTGGGCAGAATTGTGGCCGTTCACAGTTACAAGGGTGGTACGGGAAAGACACTATTATCTGTAAATCTTTCGGCTGCATATGCTAAGAAAGGCAAAAGGGTATGCATACTTGATCTTGATTTCCGCGCGCCGAGCCTTCATTCGATATTCAATCTTAGCGGTTCAGAGTACTGGCTCAATGACTATCTAAACGGAGCTTGCGAGATCGAAAAAGTGCTGCTCGACTACACCCCTCAATGTGGCTGTGACGGAACTATGCTCGTGGGACTTGCCAACCCAAACACTGAAGCCCTGCGGGATATGTCATCAAAAGACCGCAAATGGGAGATGCGGGCCCTTGGAAGGTTGTTGTCGCTCAAGAACAGCCTTCTGAACGACATGGAACTGGACTACCTAATTTGCGACACCAGCCCTGGGCTGCAGTATTCCTCCATAAACGCCATAGTAAGCGCCGACGTTGTGATAGTCGTGAGCACCATAGACCAGTCTGACATTGAAGGAACAAAGAGAATGGTCGGCGAGCTGTACAATCTTTTCGAGAAGAAAACAGCTATATTGATGAACAAGGTGCCGGTTGAGTTCCTATCAACGCCTGTAAACAGGGACAGCGTCTACAAACGCTTTGAGAACACTCACACCTTGCCTATCATGAAAGTGATACCCTGCTATTGCGACGTTTTACGAGCCGGTGGAACGAAAATATTCGTGAGGGATGAACCGGAGCATTCGTTCTCTAGGCATGTTGAAGAAATAGCTCGAAAAATCGAGAACTTCTGAAAGTATCGACCCCGCGTATGCCCAGTTTACAACAAGGCGAAGGCAACTATTAGAGGGGCAAAGACTGATGCGACTAGGGACATGACTGTGATCATTGTGTTTAGCGATGGGCCTGCCGTGTCCTTGAAGGGGTCGCCAACAGTGTCGCCTATTACGGCGGCTTTATGGGCGTCCGACCCTTTTCCTCCAAGCTCTCCTGCTTCGATGTATTTCTTGGCGTTGTCCCATAACCCGCCAGAGTTCGCCATGAGTAGAGCGAAAATCAGGCCTGAGAAAATTGTGCCTCCTAAGTAGCCCCCTAAGGCTTCTATTCCACCTACGAAGCCTACTATCAGAGTGACAGCGATAGATACGACGCTTGCCGGCATTAACTCTTTCAATGCGCCCTTCGCTGCAATGTCTACACATCTCGCGTAGTCAGGCCTCACTCCCTCCTTACCCTCCCTCAGTCCGGGTATCTCTCTGAATTGTCTCCTGACTTCCTCTATCATTCTGAAAGCATTCTTTCCGACGCTCAGCATCACCATGGCTGAGAACAGGGCAGGCATAGCTATACCGATGAGGGCCCCTGTTAGAACAAGAGGATTCATCAAGTCGAAGCTGATGATTCTCCCTGTTTCTCTCTGAACTATCTCTTGATACGCAGCAAGCAATGCCAGAACAGTGAGCCCTGCTGCTCCTATTGCGAAGCCTTTCGTTATGGCCTTTGCAGTGTTCCCCGCGGCATCCAGACGATCAGCTATGTCAATGACTTCCTCTTCCATACCTGCTTGCTCTGCAATTCCCTTAGAGTTGTCCACGATAGGACCATAAGCGTCGCCGGCAACAATCATGCCAACTATCGACAGCATCCCGACTGCACTCATTCCGACTCCGTAGACACCGAAACCTGCTCCGATACCGAGCTCGCATATGAAATATGCAACTGCAGATGCGATTCCTATACCTATGAGAGGGGGAAACATGCTAACTAAGCCGTAGGAGAAGCCTGTAATGATGTTAATCGCAGCCCCTGTTTGGGAAGCCTCCGCAGTCCGCCTTGCAGGAAATCTATCTATAGATGTGAAATAGTCAGTGGTGATGCCTATTATGATGCCGGCAAGCAAGCCCACCGTTAGAGACCCCCAAATCTGGACAGGATACTCCAAGTAATGCGTGATTAGAAATGTGAATAGGATTAAGATTGCACAGGTGAAGTACGTTCCCCAATTGAGGGCCCTTCCCGGGTTTCCCTTTTTCCCTACTCTCACCACGGAGATGCCGACCATGGACGCGATTATGCCCAACCCAGCGAATATCAAAGGAAGGTTCACAAAGGCACTTGCATCACCAAGGGACGATCCAGCGACTTGGCGCAGTGCTTCGCTCGAGCCCAGAATCATGACGGCAACGATACTGGCAACATAAGAATCGAAGAGATCAGCTCCCATACCTGCTACGTCGCCGACGTTATCGCCAACATTGTCCGCAACCACCGCAGGATTCCGAGGATCGTCCTCCGGAATCCCCATTTCCACTTTCCCGACCAAGTCAGCTCCCACGTCTGCAGTCTTCGTGTATATTCCCCCTCCCGCCTTGGCAAACAGGGCTAGGGCGCTGGCACCAAAGCTGAAACCGAGCACTAGTTCGGGTCTGCCAGTAAGGAAGTAGACTACAGAAACCCCTAGGAGGGCTAGGCCGACGACGGAGAGACCCATGACTGCCCCTCCGCGAAAGGCTATTGGAAAGGCTTTGTTCAGCCCTTCTTTGGCCGCGTGGGCAGTTCTCACGTTGGCTCGTATAGCTACTTCCATACCAAGGAAGCCCGCGATGGCGGAACAGACTGATCCGAATATGTAGGCGGGGCCTATTTCAAGTCCGACATCCAGATAGATGCCGAGAGCTACGGTCAAGATTGCTGCCATGATAACCACGAAGACGGCCAAGGCCGTGTATTCCCTCTTGAGAAAAGCTCTTGCACCTTCCTTGATTGCTTCAGCAATCTGCTGCATCTTCGGCGATCCGCTGCTTTTGCTGTTGACGTAGAAGTAGAGGTATACCGAAAACAAGACCGCGGCAAAAGCCGCTACTGGTGCGATCAGGCTCCACATTTCGCTACACATTCCTTTCCAGGGATAGTTTCATGACTTACGTCAACATGCTTTTAATATTTTCGAAAAGTCTTATATCCCGGATTCAATGACGTAACTCCTTTCTGCTCTTCGGTGTCAGGAATGAATGAAAAGCTCGCAAACCCAGCGCCTCTCGGATTGATGGGTTTCGGAATGACGACGGTCTTATTGAACCTTGAAAATGCCGGCCTCTACGGGCAAACAGGGCTAGACAGCATGATACTCGCCATGGGACTCACATACGGCGGCTTAGCCCAGGTCATCGCAGGAATAATGGAATACCGCAAGGGGAACACGTTCGGAACGACCGCATTCTGCTCATATGGCCTCTTCTGGTGGTCGTTGGCAGCCCTAGTCATCATGCCAACTGTCTCTATATTCACGGTACAGGCCTCTTCTGCAGCTTCATTAGCCGCATACTTCTTCATGTGGGGAGTCTTCACGAGTATAATGTTCTTCGGCACCCTAAAAGCAAGTCGCGCATTGCAATTCGTATTCTTCAGTCTAGCCGTTCTGTTTTTCCTGCTGACAGCTCGAGAACTAACAAGCATAGCCTTCATAGGTGTCATCGCTGGATATGAGGGAATCGTCTGCGGACTCAGCGCAGTCTACCTAGCCTTGGCAGAAGTGCTCAACGAAGTTCACGGAAAAACTGTGCTACCCGTAGGCTAGATCCGCAGCATCAACGGGAATAATACTAAGCTATTCCTCGAAACCTGCATGAATGACAGGAACGTTAAGCAAGAAGAAGCCGGCGAAAGCCTCGAACTGCAAGACCCAATCAGGTGCTAGGGGGCACGGGCGAAAAGATTTTATTCTAGAGCCTAGCCTTCCATAAGCTCTGAAAATGGGGCGTATGGCTGTGTCAAAGCATGTTAAATGGGTTAGAGAGGATCCAGATAACAAGTTCATGTTCTGGCCGACTGATGAAATGAAGAAAAGGGCATGGGTAGGTGACAGTTCGATATACGAAGAGGCAGCGAAGGATCCTGTGGCCTTTTGGGCTGCAAGAGCTAAGGAGGGGTTGGAATGGATCCAGCCGTGGACAGAAACGTACCACTGGGATCCACCATACTACAAATGGTTTGTCAATGGCAAAATTAACGCCTCCTACAATGCTCTGGATCGCCACGTGAATTCCTGGCGAAGAAACAAAGCTGCAATCATTTGGGAACCAGAGCCAACCAATGAGCCGAACAGAATTCTCACTTACAATGATCTGTATCGCGAAGTCAACAAGTTTGCCAACGCGCTGAGAAGCCTAGGCGTCAAGAAAGGCGACCGAGTGGGCATTTACCTGCCTATGATTCCCGAAGTGCAGATTGCCATGCTTGCGTGTGCACGCATAGGAGCAGCTCACAGCGTCGTCTTTTCAGCCTTTAGCGGCGAATCTTTGAGAAGCAGGATGCAAGACGCTGAAGCCGAAGTATTGGTCACGGCAGACGGGTACTACCGCAGGGGCAAAGTTGTCGACTTGAAAGCCAACGCAGATATCGGCGTCGAAAACACTAAGATTGAACACGTTATTGTTGTGAGGCGCGCCGGAAACCAGATTAACATGGTCGAAGGCAGAGACCTTTGGTGGCATGAGCTCACGGCAAAAGCTTCAGCACACTGTAAACCCGAACCCATGGACAGCGAAGACATGCTTTTCACCCTCTACACGAGCGGCACCACCGGAAAACCCAAGGGCATAGTTCACCACACCGGCGGATACCTAACAGTAGCGCTTTGGACGTCCAAATGGGACTTCGACCTCCACGATGATGACATATTCTGGTGCACAGCCGACATAGGCTGGATAACAGGGCACACATATGCGTGCTACGGACCACTACTCAATGGCGCAACAATCCTAGTCTACGAAGGTGCCCTGAACTATCCCGAGGTCGACAGATGGTGGGAAATAGTAGAGAAATACGGTGTCACAATCTTCTACACAGCGCCGACAGCCATACGAATGATACTTAGATGGGGTGAGGAATGGCCTAAGAAACATGACCTCAGCAGCCTGCGCCTGCTGGGAACAGTAGGTGAACCAATAAACCAAGACGCTTGGATGTGGTACTTCAACCACATAGGCGGCGGAAGATGTCCAGTGATAGACACGTGGTGGCAAACGGAGACAGGAGCAACCCTCATAAACTCGCTGCCAGGCATCGGCCCCTTCATACCTACCGTCGCGGGCAGAAGCTTCCCAGGCACAACCCACGACATCCTAGACGAAGCAGGCCACCCAGTCAAACTGGGTGAAGGCGGATACCTTGTCCAGAAAAGCCCTTTCGCACCAGGCATGCTCCGAGGGGTCTACAAAGACCCGGAGAGATACAAAGCACAGTACTGGAGCATCTACGGCCAAGAAACCTACTACACCAGCGACGGAGCAATATGGTGGGACAAGATGGGAAATATACGCTTGACTGGCAGAGTCGACGATGTCATGAAGGTCGCTGGACACAGACTTTCAACAGCAGAAGTCGAAAACGCTTTGACTCAACATGCCTCAGTTGCCGAATGCGCAGTAGTCGCCGCTCCACACGAAGTCAAAGGCGAAGTCCCAATTGCCTTCGTAGTCCTCAAAGGAGGAATTGCAGCGTCGCCCGAACTCGAAAAAGAACTCACAAACCAAGTGGTCAAGATCATAGGACCAACAGCAAAGCCAGAGAGAATAGTGTTGACGGACGCGCTGCCAAAGACCAGAAGCGGAAAAATCATGAGAAGAATCCTGAAAGCCCTAGTCAAAGGCGAAACCGTAGGCGACGTAACTACCCTGATGAACCCTGAAACAGTTGAAGACCTAAAAACGAAAGTAGGATACTCAGACTAAGACCGCAGCGACCAGACAAGACGTGCTTCATTCAACGACCTGAAGCCTTTGATGCGGCGCGCCAGCCAAGTACGCTCAAACCCAAGTTTTAGGTATCACTCATGTTTTTCCATGTCCTGCTGACAACTGAATGCGATTTGAGATGCAAGTATTGCTTCGGCAAGTCTTGCGACGACATTGACTCAGACTTTGACTTCGACTTAGACTATTCCTCGCCTAAGAAAATTGACTATGAGATCCACTCGCTGGCGGCTTTTTGCAGGAAGGACCCAGAATGTGTCTTGAGCTTCTACGGGGGAGAACCAATGCTATGCTTGAAGGAGGTTAGGGAGATCATGGACACCGTCGAGGCCAAGCATTTTCTTGTGCAAACGAACGGTCTGCACTTACAAGAGCTGGAACCCCGCTACACGAATAGATTTCACACAATTCTTGTTTCGGTTGACGGCAGCGAAGCCCTAACAGACCACAATAGAGGAGTCGGAGTCTACCGCAAAGTGATTGAGAACCTCAAGACTATTAGGCGAAACGGCTTTCTGGGAGAAATAATCGCCCGCATGACAGTGACGGAAGAAACAAACATTATGAAAGAGGTTAAGTGGCTGCTGCAAAACAGAGAATTCCGCTTCTCCTCTGTTCATTGGCAGCTGGATGCCGGCTTCTGGAAAAACGACTTTGCAAAGAGACCCTTCGAGAAGTGGGTGAAGAAAGAATACGTTCCTGGAATTCAACGACTCGCAAGGTTCTGGGTTGATCAAATGGAGAAAACAGGGAAGGTCCCTAAGCTGTATCCCTTCGTGGGGCTGATGCAATCATTTCTGCGAGGTGAACGAAGCTTACTTCGGTGTGGCTCCGGATGGATTAACTATAGCATTCTTACAGATGGCACTATCTCCCCCTGTCCGGTGATGGGTGGAATGAAGGATTTCTACTTGGGTGACGTTTTTTCAGCCGATCCTCGGAGGTTGAGGAAAGTTTTTGTCGCTGAACCCTGCACAAAGTGTGATATTTATGGAGAATGCGGAGGGCGTTGTCTGTACGCGAATATCACAAAACGCTGGAGCAGTCAGGAATATGCTCTGGTTTGCTACACAGTTAGGAGTCTTGTCTCCTCGCTCAGGCTAGAGGTGCCCAGAGTGAGGCAGCTCATTGCTGAGAATAGGATTGGACCTGATGACTTTGACTATTTGAAGTATAACGGGTGCGAGATCATACCGTAACTTTTTATCTCATCCGCTGTGTCTACTTCCTCTTTCGGAAGTATGCCAACCCTTCCTTTTGAAGGACATATTCAAACCCTGATTCTAAGAGAGCGGTGATCTCCTCTTTCGTGTTTGCCGCTTTGACATGGAAGTCGTCTGCAGCTCCGTTTTGATACGTTGCACGTTCAATGTGTATGTAGACTTGCGTTGATTGCAGGTTCTTATGCCCGAGGAATTCTTTAACCCGAAACGGGTCTTTCGTCTTGTGGTCTTCCTGGGTTCCTCTCCAATGTCTCAGCGTGTGGAAGTGGATTTGAAGAAGTCTCGGGTTGGCGAGTTTTCTCGCTATGCGTCTACGTTGAATGTAGAAGCTTGAGCGCATGCCTTTAGCCTTCACATGCATGTTCAAGTTTCGTCATATTTGCTTACGTTGAACACGAGATAGTTATATGGAATTAGTTGATCATTATCATTCTTGTTTACGATTAGTCCATTTGAAGGATTATAGACCCACTGATCCCACTTCCATATGGCCTTGTTTTTCTGAGGAATTTGGACTGCAACATACGATCCTTCGGCGAGGTAAGCTCCGAACGCCACGTTGGTGAAATCTAGTCCCATGACAAAGTCCTGAACTCTCACGTTTTCGTTGCGTCTTGCAAACATCTTTGTTATGCCTACAGCTAGCTCGGTTAAGGGGGCAATAGCCGGTTGAGCGGTTTTAGCCAGTTTTAGACCAGATTTAACGACGTCGCTATCTAAGAAATCCAATATTTTTTGGTCATCATCATTTTTAACATTAACTGTACAACACTTGAAATCCATGCCTTCCGATCCAACACTCAGTCCAATGAATATCGGATAATTAACTACGCCTATCGATTCACCCTGTTGCGCTCGAAAGACTTGATTGAAATGGAGATGTTCAACTTGCTTTGGAAGCTGATTTTTGGCATAGAAATCAAACAGGACATGATGGATTCCTTTTCCAGGATACTCAGCCACTCTTAGATATCCGAGGCTAATTTTAATTCGCTGATTCTTCAAACTGGGTTTGGTTTCATCAACTTTAAAGTGTCCAGCATGCGTGATTTCAACGTGATCATTTTCTCCTGGTTCAATTAATGGAATATACCCGAAAGCATGTGCAGTGTGTTTCCAGGCAGGAATTTCTTTAGATCCCCATCTAAAACCACCTCTCTTGGGCTTGGCTCTAATGGCTTGAGCTGCTTCGATGTCACCCATATTCTCCAGCTTCGCTGCTAGTTTCTTTCGAGGTAGCTTGCCTATTACAGGTATGTCTTCAAAGAAATATTCTTCCTTCTTTTCTTGCATTCTTCTCACCTCTTTTTTGGAATTTTTTTCAAATAATTTATAAGGATAATTTTGTTTAAAGTTTTTAGGTTCCTTTCCTAAGAAATGGCAAAGCAGCGCGCGCTTCTGAACGCAATGTCAATAGGCAGCCTTTTTCCTGTTCAGTTTAGCGCATTCGCTGCATAACCTCGATTTAGTGCCTTTCCCGGTTCTTTTATTTTCATCTTCAATGTTATTCCCTGTCTTGCAATTGCTGTTATTATGGTATACTTCTGATGCGCGTTTTTTTGAGTGCCAAGTATTCACTTCTTCTGGAATAGTTGCCACCTCCTTTTTGGGTTACAGTAAATATTCGATAGTAACTGCTTCAATTTTTCGGTTTTATAGCGATATCTATCCAATTCTCTTCGATTTTATCTGTTCTCTGAGGTTGTTTTCCGCGTTCAACAGGATATTCCTCAGTGTTGCATACTCGTTTGGCTAGCTCTTTCAAAAGTTTCGGAAAAGGGACGGGGTTGGCTTCAGCGTGTATTACGTCTACTTTGGTTGACACAACTGCCTTAGCAACGTTCGCGTTTTTTACTGGGAGAATTGAATCAAGTATATCGTTGTCAGTTTGATCTGGGTCAAAAGGAGTGCCATTTCGACTTCCATGATGAGAGACCTTAAGGAAGTCAACCGGTTCATTGATTTCTGAATGCGCGTTTTTCCACATCAGATTCCAACTTTCTTCCTCTGCGTCACCAGTAAAGAGAAGTCGCCTACCTCTCCATTCTAAGAGCAGAACCACACTAGTGTTGTTTACAATATGATTGCTCTGTAATGCTGCAATCAGTGAGGCGTCCCTAAGTGAAATCTTGAGTTCACGAAATTGTCGCATACTGATGTTCTTTGGAACACAAGTTCTTTGGTCTTCGGGAACCAATTCGTGCATGCTTTTTTCGGCGTCCTCCAATTTGCCTAAGAAACCAGAAGCGAAACTGACGTAGGATTTATCAATTTCTTTTTCAGGTGCCAGCACTGACAATTTTGTTGTAGTTTCCTTGAAATCTAATTTAGCTTCTCTTTCTTTTGCTGCTGATAGGTCTTCCTCGAAGCCTCTGTACACGTAAAACGGTTCAATACTGTTCTTGCTAGGTATGTTATCTGTGAGCGCTTCAGTTGCGTCTTTGTTGCTCAGACTCATCATAGATAGCAATGAAAGCAGCCCAGGGTCCAGTCTGAAATCAGGATCACGACTGAACTTCTGTATTGTTTCTTCAACCCGATTCTGCAGAGCACGCAGCTGCTTTCCTTGTGGGTGATCTTTTTTCATGCCTACGGATAGCCAAATGCGGTCAATTTTGATCTTCTTAAAGCTTTTCGATAATATTTCAAAGCCTTTTATGTGATCCCAGTGTTGATGGGTAGCTACTAGGAGGTTTAGGTGACCTCGCTGCTTCTTAGGAACCAGTTTTTCATCATTCAGTAGTTCTTCTATATTCTTCAGTGCTTGTTTCAATTCTGCAGTTTTTTCACCAAAGAAATTGCCGCAGTCAATAAGCAGGTGGAATAGACGATCTTTATCTGGGATTCGAACAAAAATACAGTCTCCACATCCAACTTTGTAAGTTCTTACTAGAAGCTGCTCTTCCACAGTCATTCGCCCAACTCCTTGCTAGGGTTTAGAAATTGAGGCGTGATCTCGAATTTGAGTACATTTCCGTCCTGATAGCCTGTTATAGGCGGCTGGAGCGCGGTTAGGGTGTTACAGGCTTCAGCGTCTATCCACCCAATCAGATCTGCTTCAAGCAACCTTTTAACGAAAGCAAGGAGTTCAGTCTTGCGTTGTTTGCCTTCACTTTCGGCTTCACCTGTTTGTGTTCCTCCTTTCTTGCTCCAATGCAAGATGTTGCCTCGTTCGTCGAAAACAAGTGTACCTCCGCAAAGCAATGCAATTTTCTTGTTTTCAAGTTGACCGAAAACCTTTCCCTTTAGTAGAACATCTTCTTTCCAAACGTATTCTAAGATTATTTCTCTAGGTAAGCTTTCGTTTGCTCCCGCTACCTTGTCAGTGTAATACAAGTCTGTAATTTGAAAATCTTGATGTAGGGGGATATCCAGAGCTTCTCGGTTGTCATTAAGAAAGTGATAGGCAGCTGTACGAGAGTTTGCTATACTGCTTATATCATATTTCCAAGTTAGCTCTACGCTTTTAGGTGGTTTTTTTGGATAAATCTCTTCTATTCCGCGACTCTCGAATACTTCTTTAACAATTTTCCTGTATTCATGCCTGTCCATAGGATAAGTTTGTTCGTCTGCGCGAATTACAGCTTGAACGTAATCAACGAATTGTATGTCAACTGGTGGGCAATAGTCTAATGCTCTAAATGCCATTCTATTAAGATGTGTACTTGCATTCCATAGCGCACTTTTTGGTGTGTGTCCTTTTTTCATAAGGCAGGTTGTCATGTGTGCTAAGATTTTGAACATAGCGCCAGTCAATACTTCGGAGCAGTTATGCGGGATTACTTCATTTTCGATTTCTTTCATTTTCTTCTCGTTTTGTGCAGTTCGGAGGTAGTATCTTTGTGCGCTCTCATATCTTTTCTTTGAATCTTTTTCTGCAAACTCTTCGCCTAAATCAGAAATAACCTGCGAATTCCAAATATCGCCCTGAGAAACATCGGCTATGGCGTGGCGAACTTGTGTGGTGCTAAGAGCTGAAAGTATCGCAGTTAAGTCAGCTATGAATTCATGGAATCCTGCCGTTTGAATTGAGCTGAGTTCAAAGTAGTAAGGGCGAATCCCGTCTAGTATAGCGTGACCTGTTTCATGAGCTATGATGTCGTGAGAAAGACAGGTGTACACTGGTTCTCCCTCATGAATGAAGAAACAAAACTGCAAGCATTTGCTTTTACGGCTGTAATAGGCGTTTTTTTCTATGCTCGCATGGGGTAGCACTATCAACCTGTTGCCATCGAAGCCCCAAGGGATGGGACGCCCCATTACGCGTGGGTCTTCGAAGAACGCTAGGATGTTCTGGATAATGGCCCATACGTTAACTTGGTGAAACTGAAAGCTTTTAGGATCATCCGCTCCAACGAATTGTTTGGTTTGTCTATTCCACTGAACAGGTTTCGCGATGATGCCTGTATTGATGTTGTAATCAACGATCGCGATTCTGGAGTTTGTTGGACCGTCATCTACACCAGGTTCCCAGTCTAATTGTATTTCCTCTAGTCCTAATACACCCTCTTCTTCATGTTGCCTAGCCACAAAAGGATCTTGAACAAAAATCTTTACAGGAAATCTTAATCCCAGCATGTCACGGTCGTCTTTGCTGAGTCTTAAAGACACATCATAGAGCTTCTCTTCGCTAAACCTTTTTTTAGATTTTTTTTTCATTCTTAATCCTTCTTTGAAAGATTTATGGGAAAATGAAGAAAACATTTGCTCTACAAGTATTGTGTATGCTGTTATGTTTCTTAAATAGTTACGCCCTTCCCCCGAGTCGGCATCTCATTTTCAAGCTTTCTGTGTGCTTTCAACGAGTAACTCCTTGCGCACAGCAACTTGCTTAGAATCCAGGCGAATAAGTTTTTCAAGAGCGCAGCGTTCACTTCCCAATAATTACCAGTTATAATCCAACTGTTGAGCGCGCGCTGCATAATACAAAAGTTAAAAGCAACAATGTTTAAAGATGATTGGTATATCACTACATGGATTGCCAATTTTGAGTTAGGTCTTCGGGAGATATCTCCAGCGTGGTCTTAAACCAAGCTAAGCTCTGGGACTAACTGGTGGGGTTGTCCAACCTCAAACAAGATACCGAGGGATTTCTCTGCGCTACCAGCTTTTTCCGTAGTTGCCAGTTGCTACGACCATGTCGTAAATGTCAACGTCCCCGTCGATGTCTTGCATGCAGGTATCGATCTGTGTCCCTTTAAGTTCAGCTTTATGAGTTATGCCAAGCATGAATGCAGCAAGTTCGAGCGAAAAATCTCTAAGACTCAACATGAGCATAAAAAATGTGGAGGTTTGCTGGTGTTTTCGAGCTAGGGGTCTATCTCCTTATCACCGCAATTATGTCCGTGCCTTCAAAGGGCGTTCCATCTGAAAGCTCGCCTGCGATTGTCAAAGTTACGTCGTAGAACTTGTCTCCATCAGAAAGGTCGGCCTCTCCCAGGTAATCTCTCAAGGCGATTCTGTCGAACTTCGTCATGAGAACGCCGTCCTGAATCTCTCCCCACTCGGCTGGCAAGACGAAATCGTCATGTCTCAGCTCAACTGTGGTTGCGTCGATGTCCCCGACTGAATATCCTTCGGGAAGCGTTGTGTACACTGTTATCCACTGTCCATTACTCATCAGGTTCAGCTTGTCAGGGTCAAGGTCCACTGTGGCTGATATCGGGCTTATGGCAGTGATGAACGTTGTGACGTACGAAACTACCTGCTTGCTCTCTCCAGAATTAATGGTGGTTGGGTTCCAGTAATACAACACGCTGCTGTCATATTGACCTCCAATGTTTGGGCCTACTCCACCTATGACGATGCCTGTTGGAGTGTAGCTGTAGGCTCTCTGAGATGCGTTTCCCCAGTGGGCGAAGACAAACCTGTCAGGAGGAGTTGAGCCTCCGGGTGATGAAATGGATCCGTAAACTGAGAAAAGGCTCTCAGGCATGTTTGACGTTTCCCAGAACAAGAATGTTGGTGATGTCCACTCAGTTTCAGTGTCCAACCATGTTCCAGGGGTGGACGGGCTAATCCAAGGGCGTATCCACGCCCCATCCCAACCGTCGATCATCAGATCCCATTCATTTCTGATTCCGACTGTGTGTTCCACTGCGTCATTATTGGTGACGCACATTTCAATCCTGACAAGAGTATCTGTTGTCGTTGTGCCAATTATCTCGATCTCCTGAACGATTTGCAGTTGCTCCGTTGTGGTCCAAGTGTTTGTCATCATAGTTGAAGTTGAAGTGGTTGATGGGTTTTGCGTGTCAAGGTTAACGAGAGTGTACCCAGAATCTGGAGTTACCCAATAGCTTAGCCATTCTCCTGCAGTAACGTAATCCCGCTGGGTGTCGGTGACATGCAGGGTAGTATACGTTGAGTATGGGAATGGGGCGCCCTCTGG
>Ga0209427_10004118_pt1 | contig 16883 bp, 14 predicted proteins | sample DeeMarSWOR136_30_FD_187465 | JGI IMG/M metagenome (GOLD analysis project Ga0209427, IMG submission 187465) | Marine sediment microbial communities from White Oak River estuary, North Carolina - WOR-1-36_30 (SPAdes) (version 2) | ecosystem: Environmental > Aquatic > Marine > Intertidal zone >...
GGAGCCTCGCGCCTCAGAACAAGCTTATGTTCCAAACTCTCTCTAACTTCGCATTCCAATTGCTGCCTAACATATTCCTTTTTTAACATATTTTATCCAACCACAAGGGTTCAATTACCCTGCTCATTATCTTGCTTTTTTTCCTTTTTAGATTTATATATCTCTGCGAAGGAAAAATCAATTCAAAAAATCTCGCCTATTTTCAATCAAGTTTTAATGCCATTTCGCTTCCGCCTCACTCCCCGCAGAACGGTCAAGCAAAAGCCAAACGTTACGCACCAAGTTTCACCTCGAACCTGTATAGGAGACAGGATAGAAAAAAAGGAGTGTGATTCTTGGAATTCCGCTAGATCCATGGTGTTATGGCAATCCCGATTAACACCAAAATCACAGCTAGTATGAACATTATGACAACGAAGACTATCACTGCAACAACAGCTATCGCGAAAGCCTTTAACCAGCCACAGTCGAAAAAGTGCTTAATCAGAGCTAGCCAAACAACAAACATAATGATTGCCCCAACTAAACCCCACCCGAAGGCACCAACCACCGCGCCTATAACCGTTCCAAGGAGGGCAATCCAGAGAGCATCGGTGAATTTCGCCTTATCTTTGCCAGCCAGCATTCTTCCTGCAATCCAAAGCACTGGAGCAAGTACTACGGTAGCCACCACTATTTGCACCGCCAATCCGACAAAGTCTATAGCCATTTAGCTCAATCTCCTTGCACCTTTACTCAGCGCGATTTCTATTTAAGCTTAAGCACTTGCGATTGAAGCTCAAACACACAACCGCATTCTCGAGAAAAACACGCACCCATACGCTCTGGAAAACAGACCACTTATGCCCTCTTTTAACCGAAGGGCAACGCAGTCAAAAACCAACACAGGAATAACCGCCAGCAGACACCACGTCTTTTCTATTACTCCGAAAAACCAAAATGCCTTCTACTTTCGCAGTCCTTAAGGTAAACTTTTCCCTTCTTTTCGCGCGCGTAGTGAATGAACAAATGCTGAGACCAAATCTATTGTACAAATTCATAATTCATAAGAAGCCTACGACAAGCATTGTTTATGAGATTAAGATGTTCAGAAAAAGTGGAAGACAGGTAAAGAATGTGACGTTTGTTCAACCACTCAAAGGCGACGTTTATTTCTACACTCCCATAGCATTTTCTAAAGAAGAAAAAGGAACCCAGGTTTTCAAAGATTCTGATTTGGCACTCGCAGGTAAGTTGAAGCTAATTTTTGAACGCGAAAAAATGATTTGGTTTGAAATCAGAGAAGAGAAATCAACAACATCATCCAAAGGCGAATACTGTTTTGCACTGTATTATTACCCTCATCGTTTGGTGGCGAGTCGGTTTTCTCCATTCGATGAGAAGGTTACATTAGAGGATATAAAAAAACTGTTTGATTTCATTGTGACCGAAGACCAGACTAGATTAGCAGAGGTCCGGCAACCTCAATTGCTGTTAGCGTATGGATCCATCGTAGAGGAGCTACGCGAAGAATCGAACGCGGCTGCTTCAATGGCAGAGGTACCATACGAAGAATCAGACGCTATATTAGCTGAAAGCTAACAGCATTAAAAATCCAGCTCAGTCTGGAAACAGGATTAAGACCAATCGAGTTTTATAGACTTACACCAAAAGATATCCATAATGGCGAAAAAGTAGTAACACCAATCATAGCAAAAAATGAAGCACCAAGAACCCTCAAAAAGTCAATAGAATTAACAACAAGAATACAAAAACAAAAAGGGATTGCGCTGAGGTACTCAGAAAGTCGTCCAATCGCTAATAAAGCGGAGCCACGATTTCAGTCAATATTCCTTGAATATTTGGAACTTCTTCTTCTATTCCTTCAACAAGTTGCTTAAGGGCAATCTTGTTTCCCACTCTTACAGCACATATTATATCATAGGGTCCAAAAACTGTATCCGCTGACAATACTCCCGGTGTTTTCTGCAGGGCTTCCTGCACCTTTTCGAGATTCCGCGGCTGAGTATTAATGAATAAGAAGGCATATGGTTCCTCTTTAAATGATCTGCCTTCTGATATAACAATAAAAGTTTGTGTCTTTTCAATCATCGGATTTTCAGGAGTTATAGCACGAATAGGATTAAACCATTTGGTTATAAATTCATCAAAGTCTACTAATTCGCGTAATTGGACAAGAATATCAGTTGGACCAAAAAGAATAAAGACATCCTTCTTGGAAAGATTCATTTTTATAAGCTCATCCAAGACTTTGGTGCAAGATCCCTTTTTGCAGGACAAGGCCATGTATGCTTTCATAAGCGGTCAAGTATTAATTCACGCTAGCATTGATAAGTATAGCGCATGCTTCATAGATATAATTAGTCTATTTCCGAATTTCTTCAAAACGCGCGTATGATAGGGCTAAAACTCTTAAATTTTAACTTTCCTCTCACGGGTTTCAAACCCAGGTTTTGAAAGGCGCTTTATAACTGCAGAAACCTCTTAGAAAGTGGTTTTTATGTGTAATGAGTGCGCGTTCAAACGCAAAGTTTGCGATTCATGCGGAGAATTATCCACGTTTTGCTATTCAAAATGCAGAATCTGCTTATGCTACAAATGCAACGTTTCTCTACCTCGCAGAAACTTGAAAAAGATTGACCACTGTTTCAATGTGGTGCAAAACAGAAGTAGCTCAAAACGCATATAGTGCTCGCTATTTCTATTCTATTCCGAACAAAAAGAGAAGGGGTTGCTGGCGCCCTGCAACCACATTAAAGGAGAAAAGACAAACGAGAAACAAGATTGCAGAAAAACATTGCGATTTAGTGATACGAATCTATAGAGGAAAAGCTATTCTGAGAAGTACGCATTCCCCGCCTAAGATGAGTAGTAATCCGTTGACAGTCTCTTCTGCTGGACTATACTCCAAAGTCTACAGTTCATTTAGGAAGATATGCTGTCGCAACTAAATCTCTCGCAAATGTGACTTGGAATCGGGGTCCAGAGTACTTTGACGCTGGGTGGATGAAGGTGAAAAACGCAGGTAAGTAGTTTCCCTCCATCTCTGTCTTAACGCCTGAAGGTGAAACAATAGTTATTCCGGCAGGTCGAATATCCCCGTATCCTTCAACCAGCAGGCACGAAGGTGGCAGAATATACTGCGGAGGAAAAAGTTTTATTGGTACTGTCCAACCGGCAAATAGAGTGTTTCCGTGAACCCTTACTTGGATTTCGTCTTTCTTTACTCGTTGAATATTTTGTGCAGCAGGGGTATCAGCATGCCATATCTTGAAAATTGAAGTTTCAATGCTTTCTTCTGCCACTATGGCTACTGGTACGTAGATGTGACCTTTTGGCGTTTCTTGCCATAAGAAGATAATCAGGTAATCTCCGCCTCCGGCTGTAGACTGTTTTTCAGCATGTGTGGCCTGAATCATCATCTCGGGTAAGTTGAAGTGATCAGGTGGGTGGATAACAGCCATTGCTTGGCTAGCATACAGCCTTGAGACGTTTTTTGAAGAATCCCTTGTTGGCATTTTCCGGGTGTTGATGATCTTATTCAAGATGTCCTTTTCTGTTATTGTTCCAGGAGGCTTGAAATCAACTAAAGCAATATCCCCCTTTTTCAGAAGGGAACGTCTACCTTGTGGTACAAGCGCGGGACCATAGGGTCCAAGTCTTGATTCTAGCTTGGTGGCTGATGGGTCCTGAGCATTTTTCCAGATTTCATCCAGTGCGCATTTCATCCTTTTCAAGTACTCAGAATCGTTACTGTAAAACGCGCTTTTGAAACGCATCCTTGATTCAAGCTTTTCCGAATCTTTGGGAGGCGGCCTAAACTGTAAGAGATGTCTTTGATCAACTATCAAGGTTCTCCAATAGCGGGTGGGAACATGTTTTACGGCGCAGTATTCTGACAGTTGTTCCGCAGATCGCAAGTTCTCATTTGTAATTGGTGCCATAATTCTGACTGAGATCTTTCGCTTTGCCAGCCGCTTGAGCGGAAGCATGCGCTTGCTCAATAAGCTCAGGTCGTTTGCAGAGGTCATCAGTATTATTTCTTTTTCAGCTGTGCGAAGCATTCGATTGTATTTCTTTTCAGCCATTTTGGCATCTGTAATGACCATTGTTTTTGGCATTGGCTTGCCAGTTTCTATTTCTACGATTTTTTTCTCCATGTCTGTTGAGTATCGCCACAGCTCCTCAAAGACACCAGTGAATGCTTGGATAAGGGCCTCACAGTTTGTATGAATGCAAACTTCTTGTTCCTTAGGGAGTAGGTCGTTGTTGGGTGAGATGAAAAATAGAATCTCATCGCCATCTTTTATCATCATTCTTGGAAATGAAGCCAAGCCCAACTCTGGATTTCTAGCTTTAAAATTTAATCCTGCTTTCAATTTTGGCTTGAGCAGTTTAATGGCTTTCAGATTTTGTTTGTTCAGCTCAGTTAAAAAACGAAATTTTATTGTATACCTCAGTGTATGTTTATATGCAGAGTTAAAAATTCCAAATTGTTCTGCTCTCGCCAAATCTTTAACCGTTAATGTTGCTGACAAGTTGCTCTTTGTTTTTTCCACCATCTCCGCTATTTTTCGGAAGATTTTCTGGTTTCCTTCGATCACTGTAAACTTTTCTACTGCAAGCTCAACTTCGGTTTTGCTGATTCTTTCCCAATCTCTGAGCAAGTCTTCTTTTGTTTTTTCCACTGTGGAGATTTCTTCGCGTCTAGATTTAAGAAACGAGGCTATTGTCTTCTCCAGCGATACAGCAGAATAACGGGTGGGAAACTCGAGTGTTGCTTCCACTACCCCCTTCTTTTTGAGGTTAGACAAAATACGATAGACTTGTCCCTTGTTTTTTTTCAGTTGCTTAGAGATTTGCCCAGTTCTTAACGCTCCTCGTTTGGCAAGGAAAATGTAGACTTCTGCCTCTTTCTCTGTTAGCCCAAAGTTTTTGAGAGCGCTCTTTACAGCCTCTTGGCTCAATAAGTCACACCCGAGAGTGGGTGCATCCTTTTGCACCCAGCCCATTCTTATGTACGATAAAGGATTTAACCATTTTTGATGAACAATAGTGACTTTTTCAAAAAATAAGGTAGAGGAGGTGAAAAAATGGATAGAAGAATAATAAGGCTTTGGCAGTTATTCAGCATAATTTTAATGATATTAACAATAGTTGGACTGCAATTCGTAGCCACAGTGAATGCAAAAAAACCAGAAGTAAATTATAATCCAGTCTTGGGATTCACTCGAATACTTGGCACATTGGGTGGAGCAAAATACGAAATTTTCATGCCAGACAATTGGAACGGAATGCTGGTTATTGGGTGTAGAGGTTACCACGATGAGGATCCAGAAATTGAAGAGGTCGCTGCGCATTATTTAGGTATAATCTTTATGACAGATGAGAAACCTGAGCATTTTGCTTTTGCTTGGTCTACCTATGGTGAAGGTGGGTGGTGCATTGATACAGGTGTGATTCGCACTCACCAATTGACGGAGTATGTCATCGAAAACTACAATGTCGAAGGAAAAGTGTTTCTACATGGGGTCTCAATGGGTGGATTGATTGCTTGCTTGCTTGGAGAGAAATACCCAAGTCTATATGATGGCGTTTTTGACGTATGCGGTGTAAAGGACTTTGCATCTTTGTACTATCACAAGAAAGCTATTACAGAACTACCTGCCAATCCGACTGCAATCAGAGCTTATATGAACGGCCCTCCAGCGTATCTACCAACGTCTTTCACCTCGACCATTCCTAACAATAAGTTACTACAGATGCAACAGAACCAGATTTCGACGTTGCCGTTGATGGAGATGGAATGTGGTGGGACTCCAGACACTAAGCTAAAAGCCTTTGAGAGAAGGTCAGCCACTTGCCACGCGGACATATCTATACCAGTGATGTCGGTAATAGGGCAACTTGATTTTGGCGTGCCCTTGTTCCAATTCCGTATGTACTATGATGCGGTTGAAGCAGCAAGTTGTCTTGATTACTATCGCAGTTATATAGTAGAAGGTGGCCAACATTGTGACGAGTCTGTGCTTGAAGCAGCATTAGTATATTGGGAAATATTCGTAGATTGGGTTGTGGATGGAGTGCCTCCTGTTCCTACTCCTCCCCCTCCATGGAGCCCTTAACCTAAACCTTTGGTAGATGGAAAATACACCATAAACTACTCTTTTTTCTTGTTTTAAAAATAGAATGAAGTTGACAAATTGAGCCTAGAACGCATATTCAAAACCCTCGTTATTTTAGGTCTTTCGCAGACCGATGCCAGAATGTATATTTTCCTCGCATTAAAGGGACCAGACAGGGTGGCAAGTATAGTAAAAAACCTAAGAATCAGCGAACAACAGATTTACAGAAGCCTAAAACATCTGCAAGATAGAGGCATAATAGTCTCAGACCCTGAGATCATGAACAGGTTTTCTGCTTTACCCTTTGAAGAAGCTTTAAAATTACTAATTAGAAAAGAGAAGGAACAAACTGAAGTGATGCGAAAGACTCTTTTCTCAACCTGGAAAAGTATGATGAAGAAAAAGTCTAAAACGAAATAGGTTACCTCACCTCGACCACCTTCTGCGATCATATAAAAAAGGAGGAACTGTGAAGACTTCGACACTTAATGCGGGTTACAGTCATCACACCAGCCCCGTATTAAACCGTAAGCCACCATTATCTGAACAGTCCCACATATGCTTGTCAAGAAACCTTGACTAACGCATAGTCTGTTTAGTCAAGAAACCTTGACTAAAACTCCTGGTTATGCGGTTGTTTTGTCAAGAAACCTTGATAAAAACCCTTTTACAACAGATTCCAGCCCATTTAATAATGGATGCATATGAGCAGAAACGTTGCCTTACTGCTTGTTCTTATCTTAGCTGCTTCAGGTGCAATATCAGCTTTGCGCGTTGTTGCTGGTTCCAGAATCATTGCGGTTCCAGACGATTATCCAACAATAGCAGCTGCTATCGGCAACGCCTTTGACGGAGATACGATATTTGTGAAGACAGGAAGATACGAAGGTTCTCGAAACCAGACGCTGTTTATAAACAAAACAATCTCGCTCATAGGCGAAGACCCAAAAAGCACCACAATAAATCTTCACCCACCCTTAGTCCCAATGAACATCTTCACCTACGAGTACATAGGATATTTGAATGCAATCAAGATTGATGCTGACGGGGTCAAGATTTCAGGTTTCACAATTACCAGTGACGGAGGAAACCTCCGTGCAACGGGAAACGGAACCCAAATCATCGGAAACGACATGAGTTTAAGCGTATCGGCAACAGGAGACGGTACACAAATAATAAATAATATTCTGACAGGCATTAGCTCCACTGGTTCATACCAAACCATTGCACAAAACACTATTACCAAAGGAACGCTGAATTTCTGATTTCCTGCGTAGGTTCATACAACACAATAACCTCAAACAGAGTTGCTGGTTCAGTAGGGGGAATCTACACAAAAGGCGTCTATAACATAATTCATGAGAACTCTGTAACAGTCGAAAGCGGAATAAACGCTGGTTTAGAAGTGAATGGCAAAGAAAACATCATATGCAACAACAAAATTACCAGCTTTGTAAACATTGGAAGCTCATACACTCCAGAAAGCTCATCAAACATCGTTTGCGGGAACACTATTACAAGCAACCTAATAGTTGTGGGTAACAACAACACTTTCAACGCCAACTATTTTCAGGGCATAGTGCTGGGCAATCGCATTCACGATGCATCAAATAACATCTTTTATCATAACAATTTTGACTTTACAGAAACTCAAGTCTGGTTTGGGGGAGAAAAAGTTTTTACAGTATGGGAAGGAGTGATTGGAACTATTTACTTGGACAACGGCAAAGAAGGAAATTACTACAGTGATTACAACGGCTCAGATCTAAACTCTGACGGAATAGGCGACACCCCATATGTAATAATAACAAAAGACCCCAATAACTATCATAACGTAGCAGACTTCAATATTGCCGACATGGTCCTCATAGACCATTATCCGCTTACTACTCCTTTCGACGTCTCAAGCGTTATCATGAGACTGCCTGAGTGGGAATATACTCAATCTCAGCCATCTCCATCGCCCTCTTCACCTTCATCCTCATCTTCGTCTCCAGAACCAATTGTTGTTGCCTCACCATCACCAACTCCATTTTACTCCCTAAAACCCACTTCAACTCCAGAGCCGCAATCAGAGCCTTACACAATTTTACCTGTCGCGATTACTTATCTAGCCTTAGTGGCTGTTGTTTATGCAGGTCTAATTCTCTACCTCAAAAAGCGTAATGGAGGCGGAAATAAACGAGACGACATAAACTAACATTAACAAAAATTGTAATTCTCCTTTTCTCATTTCTTCTACTTACAGCGACAGCAGGAATGGTTAACCACGCAACGGCAAACCCTAACGCTTCCACGCTGCTGACAATTAAGATGCCTGAAGAATATGTCAACTACGTCGTTACCCGATTAAACGGAACACTCTGGGCGAAAATTGACGGCACATACCCGATGCAAATCCTAACCCACGCAGATAGCGCTCCATCCTGTGTGCCTTCCGAACTGCCAATGCTTTACCCTATACCCCCAAACGCAACCAATATCCACCTTAAAGTAGACGAATCAGAATTGGACTGGAGTAACTGGCTACATAAGGATACGCATCATACTGCCATCGGCGACTGGAACATGATACACTGCGTAGTCGCGCCTGTCTCAGAACAGTTCACAATTAAAATTCATTATGAACATCCGGTGGAACAAGTAAACAGCAGCTATATTTTCCTTTATGATTTAAACATAAGTCCTTATCTTTCAACTCGGAGTCCCAACTCGACAGCTTACTTCACCATACGCATGGACACGGAAGTTTCAAACCTGAAAGCTTACACAGCAACAACTGATACTGAATGGAATCCAATAGTTTACACTGCAGCGCAAGAGGGTAACGTGGAAGTTGTAACCATCGAAATGCATTCTGTCTATTCAAAATCTTTGCTTGGTGATTTAGTAATTATGTTCTCGAACGAGGAAATCCCTGAGTTTCCATCATGGACCTTTCTGCCACTCTTCACGATAGCAACGATACTGATAGCGACCTATCTCAAGAAAAGGAAAGAAAGAAAGAAGCTTATGAAAATAACAGATTTAGCACTCAAGTTAATAGCGGTATTATTATCATCAGCGGTAGCTACAACATTGCTTATTGGCTTAGCAGAGGCTAATTTTATACCGCTACCTGAACTGCCATCGCCCATTTACATAAGAAATGATGGAAGCGTTGAACCTTCAACAGCACCTCTCAAGCGAACAGGAAACACCTACACCTTCACCGATAACATTAGCAACACCATAGAAATTCAACGGTCAAACACAGTGATTGATGGCAACGGTTTTACCCTCTCAAAACCCACGATTAACACTGAAGGACTTATGATGCCCATCGGCTGGCTTCCTTGAATTCATATCTTCGAATTAAACGATATAGCAATCACAAATGTTGCGTTCGAAGGCTGCATCACAGGTATAACGGTTGAGAACTCTTCAAGCATCACTATCAGCCAAAACACAATAAAAGAAGCCAATGCTGGCATCGTTGTAATGTCTTCATTTAAAATAACAATAATTGGCAACAATATGACCTTGTCAAATTGGTCGTTTGCAACGGGAATCCATTTGCTGCCAAGCAATCCAGATGCAAGTTACCCCTTCAATATTTGCATTAAAGAAAACCTAATAGTGGGAAACAGTAATCAAGTTCCCATTTCGTCACCACAACCAGATGAATATGGTATCTGGGGCGGCTTTAGTAATTCAATAATGACTGGAAACTGCTTAACCCGAATCAACGGAATCGCATTGTATTGTGTTGGGTCAAATAATCTCATAGTAGGTAATAATTTCGAACGCAATAATGAAGGGATTTTTTTCAGCGGTTACTCCCAGATATCTGCTAATAATACTATTTACGGAAACAACTTCAATCACAACAGTGAAAATGTAGTCGTTCCATTCATCAGAGACCTTCCAGCTAACTTTTGGGATAATGGAAAAGTTGGTAACTATTGGAGCGACTATAAGGGCATTGATGCGGATGGCGACGGCATAGGCGACTCACCATACATAATAGAAAATACTTACACAGACTATGAACAAAACAGTGAGGTAACCGTTGAAGAAGGCAGAGATAACTATCCATCTATGACTACGTTTGATGTAGACCTCGTCAACGTGAAACTTACACAGCCAGCACCCTCGCCATCTGCCCCTTCAATTGAACCTAAAACAGAAGAGCCTTTCCCAACTTTGTCTGCCACAGTTGCTTCTATCGTTATAACTGCCGCGGTGGGCGTCAGTCTGCAAGTCTACTTCAAGAAACGCAAAAGGTGACACTTATGAAAAAAACTGCGTTAGAGCCAATGGTAATTATGGCACTAATGTTAAGTTTTCTTTTCTATGGAATACATGTTCAACCTGGTGAATCACAGTTTTTTGAAACCATATTAATTAAGGCTGATGGAAACGTTGAAGGTACAAATAAAGTTCAGCCTGATGGCAATATCTACTCGTTCACAAGCAATATTGAAGGTTCAATAGCTGTCGAGGGAAACAATGTTGTGCTTAACGGAGCAGGTTTCACTCTACGTGGAGAAATAATAATAAACGGAAATGATGTTAAGGTTAGAGAATTAAAAATAGTTGCTCTTGACACCGCAATTGAGATTAACGGTTCCAGATGCAAAATATTAAACAATGATATTCAAGCAGAACGTAGAGGTATTCAAATTAGAGATTCTGACAGTAACATCATATCCAGCAATAAAATAACTGCGACAATCGAAGCAGGTATCACATTCGAGCATTCCTCTAATAATGAGATTACAGAAAACAACATTACCTCAAGCATAATGATGGGTGGTGTTGACCTATCCAATTCGAACCACAATACATTCTCACGAAACACCATTCACTTCGTCTCTTTATATGACAGCTCATACAACATCTTTGACCAAAACACTCTTCCCCAAGGAATAACCATTAGGAAGAAGTCAAACTATAATAAGATAACAAAAAACAGCATCACAGACTTTAATGAACTAAATGAAACGAACTTCCTGAGCAGCGGAAGTATTTACCTTGAAAGTTGCGAGTGCAACCTTATTTCTTCAAACACAATAGTAAACAGCGGCGGCATTTTCCTCTCCACTTCATCAAAAAACGTGCTCAGAAATAACCGTGTGGAGTCAACTGATATAGGCTTCGAAGTATCAGGTAGCCCTCAGCCGAAGTTATCATCATTTATTAACGATATTGATACTTCAAACACGATAAACGGCAAGAAAATTTACTACCTGATTAATAAAAGCGATTTGAGCATAAATCCCTCCACTTATCCAAACATCGGCTACTTGGCTCTAGTGAATTGCACACGAATGATTATTGAGAATACTCATTTCATTACTCAGGGAATAATGCTGGCTTGGACAACAGACTCGCAAATTACCAATAACGACATTTCCAACAATTATGGAGACGGCGTGATTCTAAACTATGCATCAAACAATAAAATTACAAAAAACATTATAAGCGCAAATAGTGGACCGGGCACAAGACTTACGGACTTAATTAATGCAAATAGCGGTGCGGGCATAAAACTTTCTTACTCAGACCAGAATCATGTTTCAGGTAACCACATAACCAGAAACAAAATTGGCATTTATCTTCTCCTTTCAGCAGACAACAATACAATTACTGAAAACAACATCTCAGACCAAGAAATAGGCATCAATTTCCATACATCGTCAAGCAACCTCATTTATCACAACAATTTTATCAATAACACCGAACAGATCAAAGATGCCTCCTGGGGACATCCACAATTCCCAAGAGTCCCTCTGCCTTCAGAAAATATCTGGGATAACGGTTACGCTTCAGGAGGCAATTATTGGAATAATTATGCCAATCTGTATCCTGAAGCAGAAGAACTTGATAGTTCGGGTATTTATAATATGCCATATGTTGTAGATGAAGAAAATCAAGACCGATATCCACTTTTGAACCCCTTCTACATACCCCTAGTTCAAGTTCCAGAGGCTCCAGACGGGAATACCCAAAAGATGCCAACAAAAGAGCAATTCCTAACAACATTAGTTGTAACTTCAGTAATCACAATAGCTGTTATTTGTGTAGTTCTATTTGTCTACTTCAAGAAACGCAAGAGGTGACGCTTGTGAAAAGAACATTAGCAGTTATAATTTCGATGCTATTCTTAAACTCAGCTGCAACGAATATGGTTAGGGCTGCAAATGAAATTGGGACTGCTGCTTTCATCTCAGTACCTGCAATAGCTGAAGTTGCTCAGGCGATTTCTGTTGACATGCAGATTGAGCCCCCACCTCCTAAAACTGCAGACTCACAGTACGACTTCACTCTCATTATCACGCGTCCTGACGGAGCAACTGACCAATATTATCCTTTACAAGGTGAAAACGGCAGGCTTTCTTGGACTTACAAACCGAATCAGCTTGGAAACTTCACTTTCCAATTTAGCTACTCAGGGAGAACTTACGATAATGGCGACACAATCTACAAGCCCTCAAAAAGTTTACTGGCTACTCTAACTGTGATTGGTGACCCTCTTCCACCAGTAGAAGTTCCCGGCGGTTCTTGGAACCAAAAACAATCAATGAACAGGGCAAGAGGAGGCTTAGGTGTTACCGCGGCTAACGGCAAAATTTACGCCATTGGCGGGTGCAGCAAAAACGGGAGCTATTCACGCCGTCCAATATCTGGGTTTGTAAGGACAAATGAAGAATATGACCCAATGATAGACAAGTGGACAATAAAAGCGTCAATGCTTACTCCGAGAAGCAATTTTGCCATTGCAACTTGCCAAGAAAAAATATATTGCATTGGCGGCGCACTTATCGGCTTTGAATTAGATGAAATTTATCATATGTTTGAAGTACCAGTATGGTCAGGGGTAAACGAGGTTTATGACCCTGCAACTGATACATGGCAGACAAAGGCTCCAATGCCTACGGCATTATCAACTGCCAAAGCCAATGTTGTGGACGATAAAATCTATATTTTTGACGGTGCCGACACTTGGGTTTATGACATAGTTTCTGATTCTTGGTCTAAGAAAGCACCGGCGCCAAATTCAGTTGCCGATTATCCTTCAGCAGTTGTGGACAATAAGATATATGTCATAAGTAATTATTCACCCGTGCAAATTTATGATACTGTAACTGACAGTTGGAGCCAAGGAGCGCGTTCTCCAAGACTTGATCCTCACGGAGTGGTAGCCACTACTTCGGGTAATCTAGCACCTAAACGCTTGTATTTTTTTACAGTTGCACAATACGGTTGGGTACCCTACGGAGAAACTGACATTACAGGCTCTTCGAGAAGAACCACTTTTGTCTACAACCCTGAAACTGACACTTGGTCAGCTGGAGCCGTTATGCCTGAGTTCAGAGTTGATTTTGGAGTTGCGACGGTGGATGACAAATTATATGCTATCGGTGGATATGTTTTCGATGACATGCAAAGCAACAATGTCACGGTATGTACCAAGACGGAGCAATACACGCCCATTGGCTACGGAACACCCAATTCCTCTTCTTCTCCAGCAACCCCAGCACCTACTTCAACAATAGAACCTAAGCCTTTCCCTACAACGTTATTAATAGCTTCCGTAATCACAATAGTTGCCTTTGGCGTCGGTCTGCTGATCTATTTCAAGAAACACAAACGCTGATAATTCATTCTTGGTGAACGCGAAAGAAGTTACTATTCAATGGACATTGTCCATCTAAACAAAAAGCAGTTTATTAGTGTACGCTTGAAGTGGATCGGAATCGCTATTTTGTTTTCGAGCAGGTGTGGATAACCGTGATTACACGCGTTAAATTATTATCTTTCAATTCAATTATTAATTAACTGAGTGCCGTTTGATTGTTAAATATTGCCATAATAGGAAAAACAAATACGGGAAAAACCACCTTGTTTAATGCAGCCACTCTTCTAAACGCAAAAATATCTAATTTTCCTTTCACAACAAAAAGACCTAACGTAGGCACAGCATACGTCTGTGACATTTGTGTTTGCAGAGAAATAGGAGTAAAAGATAATCCGTTGAACTCTGCATGTATAGATGGTTGGCGGTACGTCCCGATAAAGCTCGTGGATATCCCAGGATTGGTTAAAGACGCTTGGATGGGTCGAGGACTTGGCAACCAATTTCTCTCAGCCATTGGACAAGCCGACGCGCTTATCCATGTGGTAGATGCTTCAGGCTCAATTGATGCTGATGGTAGAATAACCCAGCCTGGAAGTGGCAATCCTGTAGCTGATGCAGTCGACATCGAAATGGAAATTTATCGATGGATTGCAGATATAATTGAGCGAAATAGAGAGTCAATAATTCGCGATTTATCTTCCGCTTCTCTTGCAGAAACCATCACAAAATCCTTGTCAGCGATGAGAGTTCATTCTTTGCAAGTAACTCAGGCTATAGAAACAGCAAAGCTTAAAGGAGTTCCTTTTGCAAAGTGGACTCTAGACCAAACAGTAAAGTTTGCAGCCTTTCTTTTGCCAATCATCAAGCCAACAATGATAATAGCAAATAAGATGGATATCGCTACCGCTGGGAAATATTTTGAACTATTGGCTAAATACTATGGTCGCAGCCTAGTAGCCGCATGTTCAGCCGAAGCAGAACTAGTGCTTAGAAGAGCAGAAAAAATGGGGTTACTTCAATATACGCCAGGTCAAGAGAAGTTCCGCATAAAGGAAAATGTAAAAATAAGCCTGAAGCAACAAGCGGCTCTAAATTACATTGAAAAAAAAGTAATGGCAAAATGGATAAATACTGGTATCCAGCAAGCCCTTAACACTGTAGTTTTCAAACTCTTAAAAACCAATATGGTTTACCCAGTTAGCGACGAGCACAAGTTTGCAGATCACCACACAAATGTGCTTCCTGACGTCCACCTAATGCCAGAAGGGACAACTCCAATAGACCTTGCTCGACATATACATTCAACACTTGCAAAGAATTACATACTCGCAATCGACGCAAAAACTGGAATCAGGCTACCAAAAAATTACAATTTGAGACATAAGGATGTAATAAAAATTGTGACTCGCCCCAAAGCAAAACAGAAATAGCGTTTTTTCATAATTGCTAAACAAGATCGCAATAGCTGCAAAAAATTAAATATAATACTTAATCAAATAAAAAAAGTCGATTATTTATGAAAAATGCGGACAAAAAAAAAGTAGCATGCTGCGTTCTCATGATATTCATTCTGATTTTTTTAGTTTCGACTTGCAATACAATTGGCTCTGTTTCTGCCCAACCCGATTTTGACGCAGTCTTAGGAAACCCAATAGCTGAAAGTGATCTAGATGGAGCAATTGGTGCTGAATGGAATGATGCGTCCAGTTATGCTAACGTAGGTATTAGCCCAAAACGAAATGCTGAACTCTGGATAAAACATGACGGTGCCAATCTTTATCTAGCTATGAGGTTCACAGCTGACTGTAATAATCCCTGGCTTGCGCTCCAACTTGGCAACACTGGCTGCCACAACACAATCTGTGACGGTGCAATTTTCGGAAGCGACAGTTATACTTCAAACGGTTACAAAGACATTTCCTTTCAAGGTTCAGGATCATGGTATCCCACCTCTGATTCATGCCAAGACGGCTGTGGAGCTATGTCAATATCTAGCTCAAACGTTGTTACTGTCGAGATGAAGAAGCCACTTAACTGTGGAGACTCTGAGGGTGAAGACATAGCATGGTCATGCAATAACGAATATTCACTAGTCGTAGCATATGATTCTAACGGCGGAGGAAGCAGCGGAGGCAGTGAAAGCCATACAATGTTTATGCCCACAGTAAGAACAGTGAGGGTTAGCCCCGATCCTATTCCTGAAGTTCCCGGGGCAATGTTTGTTATTATCCTAATAGGTTCAGCAATCTCGGTTATTATTTATAAAAAGACTTCAGCCTTCAAAATACCGCTTGCCAAAAAGAAACACATTCAGTTAAGACTCAGCGGTCACTGCATAAATAAACGAAGCAAAACTTTTTACAAAAACGATAATTACCCTTTTTTTCAACATCAATCGTTTACTATAAAAGCGCGATAGCGAATTATAGAAAGCCCAAGCCATGTAGTATATGGATGCCTATTATTATATAGAAAGAAAATGACAAACCGACATGCACAAATTTTCTAGTTTGTGATTTAATCTGTGGAATTAGCTGAAATCTGTGAGTAAAACCAGTAGAGACAAGTAGTATCATAACAATGTACAAGGTTAATCCCGTTCCCAAATCAGGATAGAATTCAGCTGGTCTGTTTATTTGCCCTACGAAATGAAGCGATATTAATAGAAAAGCCAACAAGTTTCCGAAAACATGCGTCCTAAAAAGAGCCAGAAACTTGCTGGGATATCGCTGTTTTGATACGGCTACTATAGGCACGGTAAACGCCGTGTACAAGGTTCCTATCCAAACGAACCAATGATTAGCGCGAAAAGGACCAATTAAAAAGCCAAAATGAATCAAGCTTGCCATATCTGCGACCATGAGAACTATTGTCGCAATAATTATTGATAATGCTGCCAAAAATTCTGCATTCCTGAGATCTTTCATGTTTTCTCGCCAAGTTAGTCATTTTTATTATAAGGACACAGATACTTGAATAAAACCCTTTGGACTAAAAGTTTTTTAATCTTTTTTATTTGCCACTTATATTGAAAGTTTTTTCCAAGATAAGACAGCTTATATTAAGTTAAACCTCATTCACGCAGAGTATACAATTTCTAGGGCTTGATGCTGCTAGCAACTCCATAATCGTAG